>Ga0208879_1002102_pt1 | contig 18040 bp, 17 predicted proteins | sample Knorr_S15_td_Bot_FD_185605 | JGI IMG/M metagenome (GOLD analysis project Ga0208879, IMG submission 185605) | Marine microbial communities from Southern Atlantic Ocean transect - Knorr_S15_td_Bottom_ad_5009_LV_A (SPAdes) (version 2) | ecosystem: Environmental > Aquatic > Marine > Oceanic | place... | reverse complement strand
AGTTTCAAGATGCTTTACAAAAGGTTCAAGCATTTCAAATCGTATGCGTTTGCGTGTAATCGAGGCAGCAAAACAATTAGGATATAAACCTGATATTTATAATGCGAATTCTATATCCAATGACATTGGTGGACTAGTTGGAGTCATCCTGCCCTATATCACTAACAGATATTACCCAGAGGTATTAACAGAGTTGCATGAAGCACTTCGCAATAATGGCTTTCGAGTTCTGCTGATTACAACAGATGATGATGAAGAAGTTGATGAAAAGCTTATTCCGAATAATATTAGAGATAAACTAACAGCAATCGTGTCTGCTACAAAACCAAGTGACTCCTTTGTTACAAGTTGTATTGAAAACCATATTCAAGTTATTGCATATAATCGCAATTGGAATATCCCGACTACTTGCTCAGTTGCCTGTGATCATAAGGGAGGCGGTGAACAAGTAGCTCAATATTTTTACGATAAAGGACACCGTAATATAGGCATCATTAAAGGTCCGGACGATTCTTTTGTAAGCCAGCAAAGATGCAAAGGTTTTATCAATCATTTAAAGACTTTAGGTATTAACAAAATCAGTACCGCTAAAGGATCATTCACGTATGAAGGTGGTCGAGAAGCATCTAAAACATTACTAAGAAATAAAAAATTATCCGCCCTTTTTTGCGCTGATGATACAATGGCGTTTGGTTGTTTGGATTATATTAAGAATAACACAAAACTTAAAATACCTGGTCAATTAGAAATCATAGGCTATGATGATAAATCCGTTGCTGAATGGATATCATACAATCTTACCACTATACGACAACCCATTCGTCAAATGGCTAAATTAACAACTCAACTAATTCTTGATTACATTAAAGACCCTGAATTTGAACCAGTTGATCATTTGGTACAGGGCAAATTTATTAAACGAAAGACTACTCGATAATTTTAATGCAATATTAGATTTTTTTTGAAGCTATTGCAGCACCTTCAACTAAAGAATTTAATTTTGCATAGCAAATTTCTTCATCAATTTTTCCAAATCCAGCAAAGGTACTAAAGCCACAATCAGTACCTGCCATTAATTGATCCTTTGGAACTACAGTTGAAAATTGTATCAATCGATCAGCAACTACCTCGGGATGTTCTACAAAATTAGAAGTTGAGTCTATTAAACCAGGAATAAGAACTTTATCGTGAGGAAGTTTAATGTCTCCAAAAATTTTCCACTCATGAGAGTGCCTTGGATTTGATGACTCAATTAAGAGATATTTAACTTTGGCTTTTAAAATTATTGGAAGTATTTTTTCTAGACTGATATCGTGTGTATGGGGGCCTTCATAATTCCCCCAGCAAATGTGCATGCGAATCATATCTGCTGGTATATCAACTAATGCATTATTAAGGCATTCAATTTGTTTTTCTGCTCTTTTTAAAAAGTCTTCATCAGATAGAGATTTATAACTCATATGTCGCGCTAGAGCCAAGTCGGGACAATCTAATTGTAATTGAATATTGGCAAGGGTAATTGCTTTATACTCGTTTGTCATAAGCAATGACAATTTTTCCATATACTCATCATCATCTTTATAAAATTTATTTGGCATAAAAACTGATATCACCCCAGGTGAGGCTGCATTCATAAATCCTTTTTTATGATTGGTAATCTTCATAGCTTCACTAAAATTAGTAATGTCTTTTTTAAGTGATTCCTCATCCTGAATTTCAAGATCGCTTGTACAACATGGTCTTGTATATGTTGGAGTGCCACCGCTTTTTGCTATTTTATCTTTATATTCTGGAAAATCATCTAGGTCTGCAGGTGCTCTCCTTTCACTTTCTCCAGAAAAACCTTTTATTCGATCTTTAACATATGTTGCATAACTGATTTTACTCATCTCTCCATCACTAATAACATCAATACCAACTTGCAATTGTCGCTTAACAACTTCATCGACATTTTTTTTAACTACTTGATTAAATTTTTCTAGATTAAATTTTTCCTTTTTATCTTTTGCAAAAAGTAATTCAGAAAGTTCCTTAGAGCGTGGAAGGCTTCCCACATGAGTTGTAAGAATAGATGAAGTCATGGTTACAATTAATTATTTTTTCCCATAAATTTTTTATATTCATGTTTAAATTGTTTGATTGAAAAATCTTTATTTATTTTAAAAAAATTAAAAATTATTTTTTCTTTTCTTAATAATTTATTAATAGCTTCTGGTAATTTTTTTAGGTTTGTTCTTTTTATAACAACAGCACCATGATAATCAGCATGTATTAAATCGTTTGGGCTTACTTGCATATTAAAAATTTCAACAGTACAGTCAATTTTTTGGATTTGAATATATCCATGTCCAGGTCTAATTTCGCCAGCAAGAATTTGAAAATTTTTATAAATCATATCAATGTCTCTTATTGCCCCATTGGTTACGGCACCTTCAAATCCAAACTTAGAATGAATTTGTGAATTTATCTCACCCCACCAAGCGCCTATAGTATTAATATTATTTTTATCTTCTATTACACATATTTTCGGATCTTTTCCTTTGAACATGTATTCATAATATGCTTCTCTATTTTTATTAATATCGGTATTCTTTTTTTTTCGCGAAGTAATCACGGCAGTTTTTGCAAAACCTACTATTGGTTTAAGCTTAGGATTAGAACAAAGCATTGTTTTTTGGGTAAAACCTCTACCACGAAGATTAGGATTAATAATTTCTAAAGAATTTGCAATAGTAGGAGTATCAAATTTTTTTATAAATTTAATAATATTTTTTTCTTTTATAGATAAGTGGCTGGGCATTTTACATTATCCCGTTTTCATTAAAATTTGCTTCCAAATCATAGTTTCATCAAATAATATCCATTCATTTTTAATTCCACGAGGACCAAATTCAGCATGAGAAATACCCATAATATAAACAGGAGCATTTGAAGGATTTCCAAAATTACCATTTCCAGAATGAGTTCCAATTAGAGCCCAGCGTATCGCTGACTTTTTAGCTTGATCTTTCTCATCAATAAAACTGATATGTTCAATAGAAAATTTTGCATCAGGAAAGGCAGAAATCAATGTATTCCAAAAATAATTGACCTCCTCTTTTCCATGCGCAGTGAACCCTCCTGGCTGTTCTTGTTGAATTGCTCTATCATAATTTTCTTCAACTACCTTAGAATCTTTATCAAAAATTTTTTTTAAAATTTCGGCATATCTTGTCCCTGTATTTTCCTTTGAAATAATAGGTGGATTATAATCTCCACCAACTGGGGTATTTTCATTAAAAGGTTTAGAACATTTATCTATGCCCCCTTCTTCTTGAATCAATTTACCTGCATACTTTTTTGGATCAAGGTCAATTTGTCGAATGACTGCTCCTTGATCACGCACCAGCCATTCATCATACACTTGATTATTGCGGCAAGCACAATCTGCAATTACACGGTATGCAAGTTTTTTACCTGTTGCTGGTCCGTAAATGCCGTCATTTTGATGAGTAGCTTTAGATAGAATTCGATGAGATGACAAAAAACCATTCTCTTCATTTCCTATCCATATTACATCCTCGCCGAACAACTGACGATTAGGGAATTCTTGCTGAGTCGCTTTTGTTGCCTTTACAACTGCTTCTGATCCATAAATCACCCCTGATGGTGATCGAACAGGAATATTCTCAGCGTAATATTGCATGATTGATTCCACATCTTTGTTTTCCCAAATTTGATAAGTAATCTTTAAAATATAATCAGGAAGATCTTTAAATTGTTTTGCGAAACCTTTCATTCTTTAGTGATCTTACTCACGAACAAGATACATGAATCCAAATTCGGTACTAATTTTTTCAAATCTTCTTTTGGTATTAATAGGTACCGAGAAAATATCCTTTGGCCCAATAATTATTTCTTGATCTTCGCAATATATTTTCCATTGACCATCTAAACACATAAACACCTCATGCTTATTAGATGTATAAAATTCTTTTACTCTGACATCATCCCCATAAACTGCCCCCAAATTAAAACCTGGATGATGGGAAATTGCAGGTTCAATGCTATTTCCATTCAATTTCAATTGTTCAATATAGGCTATGAAGTTTCCATTGGTATTATCAGTAATTTTTATTTTGTCGAGATCTCCAAATTTTACTATATATTTTTCAATATCTTCAACTGAATATATATCAAAAGTCTTAATTTCATTTTCATTAAGGGGATCTAAGATTTTTTCATCTTCGGGTATTTTTTTTAGATCAGTATCTACAAGAGTATTATCATTCAAAAGAATCATACCAGTATCTTTAGCTGCTGATAATGTTTTTGGTGTCCAGGTAATAACACCTGGATCATTTTCTCCTAATACCACAAACAACAAACCTCGATCAGTTCCAACATTTTGAAATCCTCGAAACATGTTAGTTGGAAATGATGCTACATCTCCTCTATTAAGAAATACTTCTCCGTCCTGACCATCAACGCCCCAGTAAAAACGCCAATGCCCTTGATATACAAGAAATACTTCAGCAGTCGTATGGCTATGAAGACCTGATCCATTAAAGGGAGCTGCATTTACTCCCCCTATATTAAATCCATGTGCTTCGGCAATTTTTACATTTTGTTTTGCATCCTCGCTGACCCCAGGTCCAATAACAGAATAATTCAAACGGTCACGATGACCTTTTAATTTTCCTTCAACAAAAGGAACTTTGCTGGGTACTAAGTCTTCAAATTTTGCTAAACGTGCGTTTAAATCAATGGACATATCAACAATAAATATTATTCAATACTTTGAATAATATTCAAAATATTGCATAATGACAACTAAGCAAGTAGATTAAATGTGCATAAGTCTTATAAGACATCTAAGTCATAAGAGAAAGAAAACCATCTATGGGTACTAATTCAAAACAAATACTAAAGAATAAAAAAATGATTATTAAAAAGATGAAAAACATCGCTGAGTCATCTCCATCCGATATCAATAAAAATTTATTAAATGCATATCATAGTGATGTCGAATGGAGGGGTTTTTATCCATTAGAAGATTTAAAAGGTTTAGAGGCATTAGAGCTCAAGGTATGGCGCCCTCTATTAAAAGCTTTTCCAGATTTAGAACGTCGTAATAATATTGTAATTGGGGGTGATTTTAATAATAAATCTTTTGTTGCCACTGTCGGTCATCTCACCGGTACGTTTAAAAATTCATGGCTTGATGTTCCAGCAACAAATAAAACCGTACATTTACGAACTTGTGAATTTCACCAAATAAAGAATGAAAAGATTATACAAAGCCATATGTTGATTGACGTAATGGACTTTATTCGTCAAGCAGGTTTTTGGCCAATTAATAAATCACTTGGTGTAGAAGAGATGTGGCCAGGTCCAATTACTGGGGATGGAATAGTGCTAGAAGAGCAAGATCCTGCAGTGTCAAAAAAAACTCTTGTACAAGCATTAGCTATGCAAAAAACTCTTGGCGATTATAAGCCTGAAACTAATGCTAATTTTACCGATGAACAATTAAGAAAAGAACTATTAAATCATCCTCAAAAAGAGTACTGGCATTCCAAAATGATGTGGTACGGACCATGTGGTATTGGTACGGCAAGAGGATTATCGGGATTTGTGGATCATCATCAAATGCCATTCAGGAAAACATTTAGAGATCGTGATTATTGGACAATCGGTCATTATGTCGAAATTGGGGATGGAAAATATTCCGCTACCTCTGGCTGGCATAGTATTGTCGCTAAACATGGAAGTAAAGAATGGCTGGGATACAATCCAACAGAAATTTCAATCACCATGAAAGTTATGGACTTTTATTTACACGATGAAGGTCTTATAAGAGAAAATTGGGTACCCATAGACATTATGCATATCCTCAAACAACTTAATGTGGACGTTTTACAAATGATCAGGGAGCAATAACATGCCCATCAAATACATTAAAAAAGCTGATAAAACGGCTTCTACGGATGAAGAAGAAACACGCCAACGCGTCCAAGACATATTAAAGGACATTGAGAAAAGACGTGATGATGGCATTCGCGAAATATCCCGTAAATTTGACAAATATGAAGGTGACGTTGTCATCTCCCGGGAAAAAATTGAAGCAGTGATTAAGTCACTTGATCAAAAAGTAAAAGATGACGTGCAGTTCTCCTATGACCGCGTACGTAAATTTGCAGAACATCAATTAAAGCATCTAAACAACAATTTTGAAGTTGAATTGTCACCTGGTTTATTTGCAGGGCAAAAACTCATTCCGGTAAATTCGGTTGGCTGTTACGTTCCGGGCGGCCGCTACAATAACATCGCATCCGCTGTCATGAGTATTACAACGGCCAAAGTTGCTGGTGTAAAAAATGTTATTGCGGCAAGTCCTCCGAAAGATGAAAATGGTGCAAATCCGATTATTGTTTACACGGCCAATTTGTGTGGCGCCGATATAATTATGAATGTGGGCGGTATTGCCGCTATTGGCGCGTTTGCATACGGATGTTTTGGCAATCCCAAAGTTGATATGATTGTTGGTCCAGGTAATCAGTATGTCGCTGAAGCGAAAAGATTGTTGTTCGGAAAAGTGGGAATTGACTTGTTTGCCGGCCCAACTGAGATTGGCATTATTGCGGACCATGCAGCTGACCAAGAAATTATTGCCACTGATTTAGTTGGACAAGCAGAACATGGTCCAAATTCCCCAGCGTGGCTCTACACGACTAACCAGTCCTTGTGTGACTATGTAATGAAACGTGTTCCCGAGCTAATTGCTGAACTTCCAGAAACATCAAGGAATAACGCTGATGCGGCTTGGCGCGATTACGGTGAAGTTGTTCTGTGCGATACGAATGAGGAGCTTTGTCAAGTTAGTGATGAATACGCGCCGGAACACCTTGAAGTGCAGGCAGAAAATTTGGATTGGTGGTCAGAGAAATTACAGAACTACGGATCTTTGTTCTTGGGCGAAGAAACTACGGTAGCCTACGGCGATAAATGTTCAGGCCCGAATCATATCCTCCCGACCAAGAGGGCCGCTAAGTACACAGGTGGTTTATACGTTGGAAAATTTATCAAAACCGTCACGTTCCAGCGCATGACAAAAGAATCCAACAAAGAAGTGGGAGCGGCGGCGGCTCGAATTTCACGATTAGAGGGTATGGAAGCACACGCACGGACAGGGGACGTCCGTTTACGCAAATACGGTTTTCAAAATTAATTAGTTTATACTATTTAAATCTACCATTTGTTCGCATTTCATTTCCGATTTTTGTAGCAGAAACATCAATGCAGGTTTTTTTCCAATCAAACATTCATTGTCTCCTCAGCTAATTTTTTTATCTCATCATCACTCATAAAATGTGTAATATGAACATCAATCTTACTAGGTCTTTCAAAAACTTTGTTGGTATCTTCAAATTCCTTGCTCTGTGAGAGTGAATTTGCATCAAAGGGTAAATTTTCAATATTTTTTAATGCACTTAATTTTGACGCTACAACCCTGCCTTCTTTAATTGTATCCAGCCAAATAACGTAATCGGGTGCAAATGCTTCTCTTGCTTTCTCTGTTGGAGCAACAAAATCACAAATGACCCATCGGCCATTAGATCTTTCAAAATCCGCAAAGGTCCTCATGCGATTCGCCTGCCTGATTCTTCCTTCCTTGCTGAAGTCCCAATCATTTGAACTTTTGCGAACAAAATCTGCGTTATACCACGCACAGTTACTGATGTGTTTTATCAATCTTTCCGCAAGCCACGTTTTCCCCGAGCCCGGCAGGCCACAAACCAATATTTTCATAATTTTTCTTTTAGTTATTTAGCCTACAAGAAGCAATAAAATGGGGGTTAATAACACTTTCTTTGTTATTATAAAGTATTTTCTTGCGATCAACACTCTCCAATTCTCCACCCGCTTCCGTCAAAATGATATGACCCGCTGCAATGTCCCATTCGCTTGTTGAACCGAAGCGTGGGTATAGATCAGCTTTCCCCTCTGCTAGTTTGCAAAATTTAATTGAACTCCCTTTTTCAATCAGTTCATAATCGTCAACAAAATCTTTCACCCAATTTTCAAATTCCTCATTCGAGTGCGATCTGCTTTTAAAAACTTTAAAGTGGTCTGAACTTTTTTTATGGTTTGTTATAATTCTTGTGGAATCAGATAATGAATTAATTTTTTGGTCGCAGAAAAGTTTGTACGTTCCTTTGTTTTTACTCGCATAATATAGGGTTGATAATGCTGGTGCATAAATAACTCCTATAATGGGTTCGTTTTTTTCAATCAAAGCAATATTAACAGTAAATTCTCCGTTTTGATTTATAAATTCTTTTGTTCCATCCAATGGGTCCACAAGCCAATACCTTGTCCAATTTTTTCTTACTGCCCAATCAACCAAAGATTCTTCAGAAAGAATGGGTATGCCTTTATCAAGATCAGAAAGAGAGTTAATGATAAATTTATTCGAAGCAAGATCTGCTGCGGTTAAAGGGGACCGGTCTGCTTTAAAGGAGACTTCGGGTTTTGATTTATAATATGTATTGATTATCAATCCTGCTTGAATAGCAATATTACAAACCGGCTGAAGAAAATGATTGAAATCTCTCGTGTTCATCTTTTACTTGATATTCATATAAGTTAAAATATGCTTTTAGCATAATTGTTGTTTATTTTAGATATGAAAAATATTTTAGATGTAGTTGATAAAAAAAAACTTGATGTTGTCAGTGAATCAATTGAAATAGCGCACGGTCTTCCTAATGAATGTTATTTGGACGGGCCTTATACGCAAATAGAAAGAAAGAAAATCTTTGAAGATAAGTGGGTAGTCATAGGAGTTGCTAGTTCCGTTCCCGATCCCGGAGATGCCAAGCCCTTTGATCTTCTTGGTATACCATTAATTATATTGCGCGATAAAGAAACAAAAATACGGGTGTTTCATAATGTGTGCAGCCACAGGGGTCATAAGTTATTGAAGGAACCATGCACCCTTAAGAACGTACTGCGGTGCCCCTATCATTCATGGTCCTATAACTACAATGGAGATCTGGTTGCCACCCCCCATCTGGGCGGTATGAATAAGCACGAAAATAAAGATTTTGATAAATCAAAGAGTGGCCTGAAAGAAGTTCACAGTTCAGTTTGGCTTGATTTGATTATGGTCAATATTTCGAACAATGAAGTGTCTTTTGAAGAATACATTAAACCCCTGGAAGACAGGTGGTCAGAGTTTTGGACTAAAGAAGATCAAAAATTAATTCATCACGCCGATGATTATGGTTATTTTTTATTGGAAGCGAAATGCAATTGGAAATTTGCAATAGAGAATTATTGTGAAAGCTATCACTTACCTTGGGTGCACCCAGGATTAAATGCGTATTCCAAGATAGATGATCACTATCACATTCAGGGACTTCCGAACCGGTTTGCGGGCCAAGGAACAGTGGTTTACAATCCCAGATTTGAGGGAGATGAAAAGTTCCCTACTTTTCCTGGCTGGTCTAAAGAAAAGGAATTATGCGCTGAATACGTAGCCCTATTCCCCAATGTGATGTTGGGCATCCATAAGGATCACTATTATGCCTACTGGCTAGAGCCAGTGAATCACGCATATACAAAAGAGCATATGGAAATTTATTACGTCGGAGAAGATGCGGCAAAATCAAAAGAATACAAATCACTTAGAAAACAAAATTACAAACAATGGCACAGCATTCAATCGGAAGATTTAAGCATTATTCAAGGAATGCAAGAAGGGAGGAACTCTCCCATCTTTAACGGAGGAAATTTTTCTCCCGTAATGGATAATCCCACACATCATTTTAATAAATGGGTTGCGCAAAATTTATTAGAGTAAAAAAAATTTTTAATAATTAACTTCTCATTTTTGAACCACTGGGATCATAAAGAGGTTCCTTGATCACACTTGCTGAATAATACTTTCCGTTAATTTCAATTTCTAGTCTTGTATTTTTTTTTTCTATTTCAATTGGTAGGTATCCCATGGCAATGCTTTTTTGAACATGATGGGCATAGCCTCCGGACGTAACATAACCTATGCATTTGCGATCTTCCAGAATCGCTTCATCGTTAATCACATCTATATCCAACGTATCAACAACCATCACAGATAATTTCTTTTCGGGACCTTTTTCCTTTTCCTTGAGGCTAGCTTTCTTTCCGATAAAATCTTTTTGCCAACGAATGAATTGGTCTAAACCTGATTCTACCGCGGTAAAATCTGGTCTGTAATCTAATCCCCATGTACCCCAGCTTTTTTCCAATCGCATGGACATTAACGCCTGTGCCCCGTATAATTTCAGGTCCAGATCTTTTCCATGATCTTCTATTTCCTCAAACAATTTTAATTGAAAGTGCGGAGAGGCATATATTTCAAAGCCCAATTCTCCCGTAAAAGACAGCCTATTCAATATACAAGGAACACCCGCTACAAAGGTTTCTCTAATATCGCGAAATTTTAATGATTCCGCCGACACATCATCACGGCAGATCCGTGATAGCAATTCACGTGATTGGGGGCCTGAAATTGCTATTCCGTGCAACTCATCCGAACAATTTTTATACACAACATTTTCTTCCGGTAAAAAGTTTTCAAACCAACGACGATGAAACTCTTGCAACACTCCAGATCCAAAAAGCATAAATTTTTCCTCATCAATACAAGCAACGGTTAAATCACCGATCAACTTACCTTTTGGCGATAGCATTGGTGATAATGATATTCTTCCTTGTTTTGGAATAGTTCCAGCCAAAATGTTATCTAGATAAGCTCTCGCACCAGTACCAGTAATCCGATGTTTGGAAAAATTTGCGATTTCAGAACAACCAACCGTATTTCGAACGGCATTAACTTCTCTTGCTACATACTCATGCGCTCTTGAACGCTTAAAAGTTGGTTCTTCATGAGCATCATCCTTGTTATTGGCAAACCATAAAGCATGTTCCAAACCAAAACTATCTTCCATCACGGCACCACGTTCAATGAACCGGTCATATAGTGATGTTGTTTTTTGTTTTCGCCCTTTAGGTAATGTTTCGTTTGGAAAAGTCATGATGAAACGACGTTCATAATTCTCCGATGACTTTACTGTTCCGTATTCAGGAGAAGCATGATTTCCAAAACGGGCAACATCCATCGCCCACACGTCTATCGATGGCTCTCCATCTATAATCCACTCTGCAATTGATTTACCAACACCGCCCGCCTGACAAAAACCAGCCATGATCGCAACCGCTGCCCAGTAATTTTTCTTGCCGGGAACGGGGCCTATGAGAGGATTGCCATCGGGACCAAAAGTAAACGGTCCATTGATAACATTCTTTATCCCCGCTTTTTCCAGTGCCGGGATGCGTTTAAAACCTATGGCCAATCGGTCCTGAATATTTTCCAATTTTGCATCAAGCAATTCATGGCCAAAATTCATGGGCGTACCCTTCACCTGCCACGGCGTTGATTTTGCCTCATAGGTTCCGAGCAACATCCCATTTCCTTCCTGTCTAAAATAGATATTGCCATCAAAATCCGTTCCAATAGGGAGGCGTTGTCCTTTTTCAAGTGCTTCAATCTCCGGTATTGATTCGGTAATTAAATAATGATGCTCCATGGGCTGAATGGGAAAATGGATTCCGGCTAGCTGTCCAACCTCACGCGCCCACAGTCCCGCCGCATTAATAATGATTTCTGTATGAATGTTTCCCTTTTCCGTGATCACGTCCCACGATCCATCCGGTCTTTGGTTGGTCTCAAGAACAAGGGTGTGTGTGTAATATTTACCTCCGTGCACTTTTGCTGATTTTGCATAAGCGTACGTTACGCCCGTTGGATCCACTTCGGCATCGATTGGATCCCAAAGTGCAGCTATATAATGCTTGGGATCAATTAATGGATTCTTTTTTACCACTTCTTCCAGTGATATGAATTCCTGATCAAGCCCCATGTAGCGGGCTTTTGATCGCTCACGTTTAAGGTAGTCATGCCAAGCGTCATTGGAGGCCAAATAAAAACCGCCATGCTGCTTCATGCCAACAGAATGACCGGAAGTTTCTTCAATCTCCTTATACAAATTAATCGTATAGGCCATAAGTCTTGAAATATTGGGATCGGAGGAAATGACATGCACATTGCCCGCAGCGTGCCACGAAGAACCCGATGTTAATTCATTGCGCTCCAGTAAAACACAATCCTTTAATCCAAACTTGGCAAGGTGAAATAAAATTGAGCACCCAACAACACCGCCACCAATAATTACAACCTTAGCCTGTGTTTCCATCAAAACACTAAAATTTTAGAGCATAGTTAGTATTTACTTTTTTAAGCATTGGATCTGTACCATGGGCTTGATGCTTACTCATATCTGGATAGTATTTGTATGAGATCGGTTTTCTTCCAAGCGCTACTGCCATTTCCCGCACATGGTGAGGCTCTGCACCGCAACAAATTCCAATGAAATTGATATTTTGATTTGCACAACTTTTTGCAAACTCTGCCATTTCAAATCTATTGCAATATAAGTTATCAAGCGCCACAGGGAAGGCATTGCCACCTGGAATGCAATTACAATTGGGATCTGTCTGATTTAAAAAACCAGGCTCTTCCTCGGTTGTGCGGTATGGAACGGGTAATCCCGCCACGTGGCAACTTACTTTTTCCCTAATTTTTTTTAGGTGTTTCATCGTCATATCCGGACCACGAAAGCAGTTCATTCCAACGACATCTGCACCTAAATCTTCAAGTGTTTTGCAGGCATCTTCTGGTGTATGGCCATCTCGCGTCATACCATTTTCAGGTATGGACAAGTTCGAAACCGCGATCATACCAGCATCCTTAATAACTTTAAGCGCAATTTTTGCCTCCTCCAACCAAACGATTGTTTCTGCTATGATAAAATCAACTCCTGCTTCCTTTGCCCACTGGACTTGTTCTTCAAACATTTTACGGCACTCTTCGACAGTAGATTTTTCATCAGGATCATACGCGCAGGTGTTGGCCACATTGCCTGCAATCATTAAGTCCAAATCAGGAAATTCATTGGCGGCATCCTTTGCAATTTTTAACGCATTTTTTTGCAGGGCCTCCAGCTGGTCTTCTTTTCCGATAATTTTTAATTTTTCGCGGTGGCCATAATACGTAAAAGCTTCAACAACATCCGAACCTGAGCGAATAAATTCACGGTGCAATTGTGTTACAACTTCTGGATGCTCTAAAACTACTTCAGGTACAAATGCTCCCGCCTGAAGATAGCCGCGTCTTTCCATAGCAAACAAATATCCCTCTGCGCATATAACTGGTCCTTCATTTAATCTTGATATCAAATCTTTATTCATACACTCTCCAAATATTAGTTCTTTTTAATCATATTTTTATTGAACTTAATATAGAAAAAAAGCTGAAAAAATTTAAAGATTGCTTTTTAATATTTTAATTTATTTTCTAATTTTCTCACCAAATAAGAAATAATTAAAATTAATATTAAGTATTCAATTACTAAAAATGTATAGATCTCTAATGGCCGATACACAGAAACAACAAGTTCATTTGCTTTTCGAGTTAAGTCAGCCAAACCTATTATTGATACTAATGAGGACATTTTCACAACATAAATAAATTGATTACCAATAGCAGGTAAAATGATCCTTAATGCTTGCGGAAAGATTATTAGCCTCATTGCTTGATACTTGTTAAGACCTATAGATTGAGCTGCATCTCGTTGACCTTTGTGAATTGATTGAATTCCAGCTCTAAATACTTCTGCTTCAAACGCAGAATCACTTAATGATAGAGAAACGATACCCGCAACAAAAGAACTCAAACTGATACCAGCAACAATTGGGAGTCCATAATACACCCATAATAACAAAACTAGCAATGGGATGGACCTGAATACTTCAATATATGTCCGGTTAAACGCTTTAAGAAATTTATTTTTACTTAATCCTAGTAAGGCTATTAAGAAACCTATTATCAAAGAAAAAAAAATTGATAGTAAAGATATAATTAATGTAACATTGAGACCACTTATAAGAAAACGAATATTAGTATAACCATTATCTAATTTCGGATTAATTACATACCATCCCCAAGTATAGGAACTGGTGCAGCCACCAAGTAAAAATATAATAAAAAAAATTACAACAATTATTTTCAAAAAAACAACTTACATTAAATCAAATTACAAAAAACAGGGCAGTAGAAATACCCTTTTTATATATACATATTATATTTTTTATAAGCTTATTAAATTCCACTTTTTCATCATTTGGGCAAAATATCCTCTTGCCTTTTTGATTTCAATCCAGTGATTAATATAGTTTATCCATACTTGATCTTCTTGAGGAATTAACCATGCAAGTGGAGTTGGATATTTAGGTTTTTTTACAGGAACTATCGACAGCTCTGGATATTTTTCTACAAGGGTCGCCGCCTCAACATTAGAGGTAATATGTGCGTCGGCTCTTCCCGCTAAAACTTCTTGATAGTCTCTTGCTGGAGCTTCAATCACTTTCAATGTTGAATCAGGAAAAAGAACTTTAGCATATTGCTCTTGTACCGTCCCTAAAGTCACAGCAACTATAACCTCAGATTTATTCAAGTCATTCCAATCTTGAAATTTTGACAGATTTTTCTTTAAAGTTAAAGGCACAGTAGCTAATTTGAAAAAGGAATTAGTGTATCCTGCGGTTAAGGCTCTTTTAGCACTCAAAGAGGCGCTTGTTGATAGATCATACTTATTGGCCATAATACCATTAACGAGTGTTTTCCAATCAGTAGGAACAAATACAATCTCCACACCCATGTCTTCTGCCAATTGGGAAACGATATCAATATCAAAACCAATATATTTATTTGATGAAGGGTCTTTCATACTCATAGGATTCCAATCGCCAGTTGTCCCTACTCTCAGTTCGCCTGTCTCTAAAATTGTTTGTAAACGAGACTGCGCTAATGCAAATGAAGAATATAAAAGATTAATTGTAATAAAAAAAATTAAAAAACAAAAATTTTTCACAATGGCTCTATTTTAAATCATCATTTGAGAATAAACAATATCTTTGTACAATGATTTTGTTTTTTTATAAGGGTTGCAAAATAAAATATGGGAAGCGTTCTGAATAACATATGAACAATATGAAAAAAACAATTAAAAAAAACATCGATGACAAACTTCCAATTTATAAGCTCACTTCCAAAAACAAGGTTTTAGAGTACTATGATGATTGGACTAAAAACTCTCAGTTTAATCAAGATATGATTGATTGGAACTATACAGCCCCCTCCAATACTGTTCATCTTTTGGATCAATATATGCTTAATAAAAATTTAAAAATTTTGGACGCGGGATGTGGATCAGGTTTGGCGGGGATAGAATTAAAAAACAAGGGGTACACCAACATTCACGGTGTTGATTTTTCTCAAAGCATGCTGGATCTCATTCCGGACAATATTTATCAAACCGCGGAGATCGTTAATCTGAATGAACCCCTTATGTATGACGATAATACTTTTGATGCCGTTGTGTGCGTTGGCACCTTCACATACGGACACGTAAAGGCGCATGCGCTGGATGAATTTGTCCGTATAACCAAAAACGATGGTTACATTTGTTTCACAATCAATGAAGGGGTTTACGCTGAGTACAAATTTGACAAGAAGATTGATGAACTGTCAAAAAACAAATCATGGAATGTCATCAAGTTATCCAAGTCATCGTACATCGTCAACAAGGATGTTGAGGCCTGGCTATGCTTGGCTAAAAAAAATTGAATTCATTTTAAGTGTAAAGCGGGAAATGAATCCCGCTATCTGTAGAAGAAAATTATTGCAATAAACGTTTATTCAGTTTTCCTGCTTTGCATAAAGAACAGTACGGCAAGAATGGCCATAAGTGCTATATTAACATAAGCTGTGGCTCCTGATGCAGCACCTGTCATGATATGGTATCCAACTATTAAAAACCACATTGCATAACCAATCGCAAACAACTGTCCTAAAGATGAAACTGCATCACCGGCAATATCAGGTATGCGCCATGCTAATAGAGCAAGAAATAAGAACGTAACACCCATGAATTGACCAAAAGTAATCAAATCTGGTGTAGGAGTTATGTTAGCCATTGTAATAAAAGTGGATGTCATAAGAAGCATTCCCAATCCATTTATTACTAAAATTACAGCAGCAATACGAAATACTAGTTTTAAATTCATATGACTTTCCTTTCAAATATTTAAATATTCTCCAATTTTCTTACAATTAGTTACGAGGAATTTTTAGGCTTTTTTTAAAGATTTTTTAAAACTTAGTAGCTAAAGTAGCTAAAAAATTTATCTTAACATGTCTTCATCCATACCAAAACTTATGCATGCTGTTATCTTAACAGGACATGGAGGCATGGATAAACTTGAATACAAAAATAATATAGATGTTCCCGTTCCTAAAAAAGATGAGGTATTAATCAGGGTTAAAGGCGCTGGTGTAAATAATACCGATATCAATACACGGATTGGTTGGTATTCAAAATCAGATAATAAAAATATGAATGATGGTAGTTGGTCCGGTAATCCTCTTGACTTTCCAATTATCCAGGGAGCTGATATTTGTGGTAATATTATTGCAGTTGGCTCCCAAGTTAACCAATCAAGAATTGGGGAGCGAGTAATTGTAAGAACAATGCAAACCGTTCCAGAAAATCAAAAAAATTTCTCCGCTTGGACTGTCGGCTCTGAATGTAATGGTGGATTTGCCCAGTATACCTCAATTCGTTCTTCAGAGGCTTTTGTTATTAATTCTAATTGGACAGATGCTGAGATTGCTTCCATCCCGTGTGCATACTCTACAGCTGAAGGGTTGTTGCACCGTTCACAAGTTAGAAAGGAAAAAGTGTTCATTACAGGGGCATCAGGCGGAGTAGGATCTGCTGCAATACAGTTAGCAAAATTGCGTAACGCTACAGTCATAGCGCAGTGCTCAAGTGAAAAAAAAGATGAAGTCAAAAAAATTGGTGCTGATAAAATTGTTTTCAGAGATAGTGACTTGATTGAAGAATTGGGAAAAAACTCTGTTGATGTTGTGATTGATTTGGTTGCAGGATCGAATTGGAAACAATTACTGGATATTTTAAAACCTGGTGGTAGATACGCTACCTCAGGAGCTATTGCAGGGCCCATTGTTGAACTCGATGTGCGCACTTTATACTTAAAAGATCTAACTCTGTATGGATGTACGCATCAACCAAAAGAAGTATTTACTAATTTAATTGGCTATATTGAACGCAACGAAATACGCCCATTGGTTGCTAAAACCTATCCTTTGCAAGATATTAAAAAAGCCCAAGAAGATTTTTTATCTAAAAAATACACAGGCAAACTTGTACTAATACCTCCAAATGATAATATTTGATTTTTTATATTATAAAAATAATTTGAAAGCATAGGTGAAGTTATGGACGAAAAACTATTTGAAAAAGGCCTTGAGAAAAGAAAGGCTACTCTTGGCAAGGAATACGTAGAAAATAATCTTGCGAAAGCGGATGATTTTACCCGCCCTTTTCAAGAAGCAATGACAGCGTGGTGCTGGGGATTTGGTTGGGGCGATGAAACGATCGATGCCAAAACACGCTCCATGATGAATTTATCCATGATCGGTGCCTTGGGTAAAATGGATGAGTGGGAAATTCATTGCCGAGGGGCGATTACAAACGGTGTAACTAAGGAAGAAATCAGGGCGATTATACACGTAATTGCAATTTATTGCGGCGTTCCTCAATCATTGGAATGTTTTCGCGTGGCCAGGAAGGTTTTGGAAAAAGAAAAATTAATATGAAGACTTTAGTCTACACTGATCACGAAACTCTTTCTTACAGAGATGAGCTGGACGCCAAGGCAAAAAATGGGGAAACATTGATAAAAGTTTCCGCCGCGGGCATTTGTGGATCGGATATGCATGCCTACCATGGTCATGACGACAGACGCCTTCCTCCTCTAATTTTGGGTCACGAAATCAGTGGCACTAACCAATCTGACAACACCCCTGTTG
>Ga0208879_1002101_pt1 | contig 18062 bp, 20 predicted proteins | sample Knorr_S15_td_Bot_FD_185605 | JGI IMG/M metagenome (GOLD analysis project Ga0208879, IMG submission 185605) | Marine microbial communities from Southern Atlantic Ocean transect - Knorr_S15_td_Bottom_ad_5009_LV_A (SPAdes) (version 2) | ecosystem: Environmental > Aquatic > Marine > Oceanic | place... | reverse complement strand
ATGGATAGCCCCGCCAGGCTGCGACGCGATCCAGCACTCTGATGATTCGGGGTGCCGGCAAGTTCAAATCAACTTCGATAGCCAACGCTTCACGGTTAAAGCCATCGACAACATTGAAAGTTCGATAGCGTCGACCACAGAACAAACTATCGCTCATAAAGTCCATCGACCAACATTGGTTTCTTGCTTCAGGCACTTGAAGGGTTAATCGTTCTCGTTTTCCTACCTCTCCTGCGTTTACTCAGGCCCAACAGGCGACAAATACGATGTACTCGCTTGTGGTTAAACCCATGTCCCCAACGACGCATGATCTTGAACAACTTGCCAAACCCATACGCTGGATACCGTTCAACCGCGAGCTGCAACACGGCAATCACTTCGTCATCTCGTGATGTGTCGGGCTGATAGCGATACACAGAACAGCTGATGCCAACGATGCGACAGGCTCGACGGATGCTGACCTCGTGTGTTCGGCGAACATAGTTCACCAGGTTGAGTCGAATCGCTGGCCTTACAGCTTTTTTTCGACCACATTCTTCAAAATCTTGTGATCGAGGCTGAGATCCGCGTACATTTGTTTCAACCTACGGTTCTCTTCTTCCAGGGCCTTAAGCTTCCTCACATCAGATGCTTCCATGCCACCGTATTTGCTCTTCCAGTTGTAGTAGGTTGCATCCGAGATGTCGTTCTCCCGACAGACCTCCTTCATTAGTCGACCTGCTTCAACTTCCTTCAATACCTTGAAGAACTGAGTCGCGGTGAATCGGCTTTTCTTCATTTCGTTCTCCTCGTTTGCAGTTTACGCGGGAGAACTCTAAATCTGAAAGGGACTACTTTAAGGGAGGGTTACACATTGACCCAGGCGGTACCGCACTCCAGGCGACTGGCCAGCCGGGTGGAGAATAGGAATTTTAACAGGGATATTCAGCCAACATCCTGAATATCAAACTAACATCCGTTGCCTTTGTTTCGTAAGCAATAGAAACGGCCTTGCAGATAATGGTTATCCACTGTCAGGTTGTGAGGCGACACACTGACGTTCTGAGGGGAGATGACCCACGGTGGTTCTGTGATGACGCACGGGCAACCCTCGCTTTGGCAGCAAGTGTCAGGCGGTGGCAAAGCGTTCGCGTTGAGCAGCTTGCCAGACATTAGTCACGCAGCACGTTCCCAATGCTGGTTACAAAAAGCTCCCCATGCAGATACTTTACAATGTTGGGAAAGTGCACTTTATAGTTCCTATGCTGACACGGCTTATACAACATTTCCCGGACCACTTAACCTGAACCCGATAACGCAAAGTTTGATCATGCCGGCAGCAGCACTGTCATCTTCTCAAGCAATCCCGCCAGATTAATGGGTTTAGTCTCGAAATCATCCGCGCCAGCTTCGAGCGCACGCACACGATCCGCTTCGAGGGCGTGCGCTGTTAGCGCTATGATCGGAATCATCTTCAATGTCTCGTCAGCCTTGGCATTCGCTGTTGCAGCCCAGCCGTCCATCACGGGCAGCCCCATATCCATGAGCACCAAATCCGGCCGCTCACTCTTCATCATCTCTAAACCCGCGGCACCATCCACTGCGATAACGATCTCGTAGCCTTTACGAACCAAACGCCTGGACAGCATATCGCGATTCATTTCATTGTCTTCCACAATGAGTATCTTCTTACCCATAGACTTCCCTCAGCTTTACGTTTAAGTGTACACCTGCTGTGCCAGCACGATCAATAAATCGCTCTCTTCAAAAATACACAATTGGTCTTTGCTCGGATTTATCATTACGCCATCTTGAACCGAACGGTATCCCAAAGCTATCTCGTTAAAACGCATTGCGGACCGCGTTATACCCGCGATCGATACGGGCACTCCTAGTTGCACATAGTGTTCAATCGGACGTAATCCAATCTCAATACCGCCAGCATTTAGCAGTTCTTTATACAAGGTTTCAAGAAATGGTTCCCGAACCAATTGGGCCAATTGGATGCTTAGAATTTCTGTGCTAACAATAGCATCTGTTAGCGGCGTGCCTACACACAGTTGCTTTGATTCCGAGTTCAAAAGTTCCGCCACCACAGGGGGAAAGGCTTCGTTATTTTGTTTATTCTCAATTTCCCCCAAAAGCAGCAACAACATGATGGTTTTGCTGTCGGCGTCAATTGTTTTATCAACTTCGTCAGCGACGATAAAAATAACATCGAACTCCCAAGGGCGGATCCCGTCGAGTCGCCAGGCTTCAGCAAGGTCAAATTCCGTAAACGAAAGGGTCAGATGCCCGGACAACAAATCTGAGTATCGTGCACGGACCAATGCTTCGCTCGATTTTGCATCGGCACATGCGACCACAACGCTGATATCTGAAGCCGCGTGTTTAGCTAACTCTGCGACGATCAGCCCTAGATTTGCGTTGTAAGCGAGGATCAACACTTTTTTGACATTAGGCCGAGTTGTTTCCCGTTCAGGCGGTTCTTCCCACGATGAAAAACTGTCCAAATCAACTCTCTCAAGCGGCGAATCTATGCCTTTAAGAACAATTATCTCATCATCATCGGTTAAGTCGTAGTCCGGTTCCGGGTTAAGAACAGAGGCTCGCCTTGGATTTTCCCCAGCTTTCTGGTCCGTCCAACTAACCCCCAATACAGCGCCATTATTAAAAGCGCTGGCCAGATTGCCGAACAAAACTCCATCTAAATTAGGGATGGTACATATTTCGATTGAGAACTTTCCAGAAGCAAACAGTTCATTATAAACCTCTGCATAGCCGGGGTAGCGCGCGCATTGCACCATGGTTTTACTAATGAAATCGCTGCTTGAAACAATCGGGTGATTGTGTTTCGAGGCAATGCCCGCAATTACTGCATTTTCTTTATTCACAATCTCTGCAGCGATTTTAGGTCCATTGCCGCCCGGCCCTTGATACAGTCCACTATTCAACAGGGTCAACGTTTTTATAGTGGTCAAATCGCTCCCAGCGCCGGACTTGCTCTCTGAAAGCAGTATGATGTGCGACGCACGATGAGCGGCTACCCTTCTCAGTTCACTGTTGACCGAAATCGAGCCTTGCATGGGGAGTAACGTCAATTGCTTCAAAAGCCTCGGCCCCTGCCGGATATCGGTACGAACCTGCTCTATATCGGTTTCGGTCAAAACTACCACTCGATTTGTTGCGCCCAGTTTCGCAAGCAATTCAAGGATCACGATGCCTTTTCTATTCCAACCGAGAATAAGGTAGTGACCATTTTCCCTAATGGTCGCTGAACCTCGCCGAGCATCCTCCATCGCAGATTGAATCGCGCTCACAATAAAACCGATCAGCGCACCAGTAATGATCAAGCCCATAATCGAATTGAATAGGGCAAAAAATATGACCCCAGCCGGCGCCCCATAATTCTCTGATAATGCCCCCGGGTCCAAAATGTGCTTCATCGACCACCATAGAGTGTCGAGCAGCCCACCCCCCAGGGCGTCATCGATGCCTTCAGCAAGTATCGCTTCGGCAGAGAAAAGGCCAAAGAAATAGGCGGTCATTCCAACCAGAATAACCAAAGACGCCAGCCCCAGGATCAACAGGTAAGGAAAAACTCGACTTGTCGTCGAAAATAGAAAAAGGTAATAGTTGAGCCGTTTAAACACCCTAGATAAGCTTCCTGATCAGCGCCGATTTCACGGTATTCGCCAACGCGGACTCTGCAGCGGCTTCGTTTTTGTCGATCACCTGGTAGCACGAACCGGAGAGCCATGCTCTCATAGTCTCATCGAGATGCATGGCCGAGTAAACAATAATCCTAGGACTTGTCTCCAATGCCAAGTCATCTAGTCGTGTCAAAAACTCAAAACCATCCATCACGGGCATCGATAAATCAAGTATGACCAAATCAAACTCTTCATTCATTCGCGAAAAGGCTACAGCACCATTTTCGGCAGTGGCAATTTCAAAACCCTGAGCCACGAGCATTCTGGATACAATATCACGAGCATCTTCATCATCATCATCTACTATCAGCGCCCGCTTTCCTTCGGTCGCATCGCCGAAGATAGACTTAATATTGGAGACTAACTGATCCTTATCAATCGGTTTCGTCATGTAGCCATTCGCCCCCAGCGAACTCGCGGACTGATCATCGTCTAACATGCTAATGACAATGATAGGTATCTCGTTCAGGGCTATATCTGTTCCATAGGTGTTGACGGGGTACAATCCTACCCTCTTATATTAGTTTCAAAACAGCAGTTGAAACAATGGGTTTTGACATCGAAGCCACAACGTAAATAGTGTCTCCACCAACGGGAACGCCCCCACCCAGTTCCGTTGATCCTCTAGATATAGAGTAAATCGACTCTCCACCCTTCGCAATTTCGATCACATAATTGGGTATTTGGCCCTTATCGTAGAGACCGTCTAGCAGCACGTTGATCTCTGACAGTTTTCCTTGGTCATACCCGTTCTTGACACCAGCGTATAAGTAGCCTGAACTGAAAAATAATAATCCAGCGGCAACAATACAAAAAAAACGGCTAAGGCCAGCTTGTCTGACAATAACTTTTTGCACTTCAACTCTGATACCAATCCCCTTTCATAAACCGGTTATTACACTTACTTCTTGCATGTCCCTATAAATTTTGTAGCGACCCACACCTTTCATCAGCGCACTAGTTTGGCCCTTTCCAAGTTACCCCAACATCGTTATTAAAAACAGCTTAGTTCGATTTTGGCCAACGCACCATTAAACTGGCTATTACTATAACCACCAATCAACACAATGAGTGTCCGTCGTCAAACAAATGGAAGAGATGAGCATCTCATTTAAGGGAGTGTTCTGCTCATCGGTTTTCATCTTACGCAGCATGCCGTTGATAATGCAAACGACGTTCTGCAAGGGTGTTTCGTTTGATCCTTTGTCTGTTTCTCAGTATTGATTCTCCGCGCCCAAAGTAGACGTCGGCCGGTGTCAGGTTATCCAGGCTTTCATGGTAACGCTGGTGGTTGTAGTGATCGACGAACGCCTCAATCTGCTGTTCAAGATCACCCGGTAAAAAGTAGTGTTCCAGCAGTATTCGGTTCTTTAGCGGCTGGTGCCAGCGTTCGATCTTGCCTTGGCTCTGTGGATGATACGGCGCACCGCGAACATGACTCATGCCGTTGTCGCTAAGCCAGTCAGCAAGCTCGCCGGATACGTAGCTGGATCCATTATCGGAGAGCAGTCTCGGTTTCTGCTCAACCTCGGCCTGGTCGCAACCGGATGCTTGCAGGGCAAGGTTCAGGGTCTCGGTCACGTCGTGGCTGGTCATGCCCGCGCACAACTTCCAGGCAATAACGCATCCTGATCAGCCGACCGTCTGTAAGACTCAGACATTTGACCATACACTACCGAAAAACTGCCCCACGGACTTCTTTTCGAAAAAAAACTCAATCAGGGTACTTTTGAAATCTTGGAAAACACTGTTTAAAATTACTATTCACCAACGGACTTCGACAACGTTTACGACTATCGCGGTGCTCTAAACCAGCTCAGGTACTACTGTAAATAGCCACTTGGCAATGTGTCGATTTACATCCATTGGTTTCTCCTGAGCCATCCAATGACCTGAATCTATGGTTGTTTCAGTTAGATTGGAACAAAGTGAGCGCATTGGTTCAGCCAATTGGGAATCAACCGTTTCGCAGGTATAGTCGTAGCGAGCGTGAATGAATAGCGCTGGTAAATCCATTCTTCCTGCATTTGGCAATGTGTCAAAAAAGGCGGCGTTCACTTCATGATTCATGTACCAGGAGTTCGGGCCAAAAAAACCGTTGCGTTGTAGCGCTTCGGTATAGACCCCGAGATCTTCGGTTGTAATGACGTCTTCGTCCATCGGCACATCCGGTGCTGCTGATAAACCACCGAACCAACCATTGTCTTTTCGCACCATGGCTGTACCGGAAGGCAAACCCCGCCCTTCGGCACTGCCTTTTCTGAATATCAATTGAGCCATGTTTTTGGCGTTAGCGTCCATCTGCGCCGTCGCGCGTTGGAAATTTTCCTCATAAAAACCCATATACTCCCACTGTCCCAGCGGATAATCATCCTCTGGGTAAACACTTCGATCAATCAATGGCACCGTTACGTCGTAACCTCGATCAATCGCAGCATAGGGCACACACAGCGAAGCAATCGCATGACACCGCTCCGGATGATGAGCCGCCATGCCCCAGGCAATAGGACTTCCCCAATCATGGCCTACCCAAACTGCTTTAGTACCACCGAGCGCGTCATGTAGTTCCAGCATATCCAAAATAGCGCATTCAACGCTGTAGTCTTTGTGCTCAGGATAAACTGACGAATTACCGTAGCCGCGAATATCCGGTGCAATTGCTCTAAAGCCCATAGCGGCAAAAAAAGGAAGTTGATGACGCCAACTTCGAGATAGTTCTGGCCATCCGTGGGTGAAAATAATTAATGGCCCATCCAATGGACCCGCCGCGAGATAACCCGTGGTATGGCGTGGTGTTGAATGGCTATGGGAAGTGATGTCGGAGTAGCTCATTAAAAACCTCTGGAATGAACAGAGATCAGAAGATGATTTCAGTGGTTGAGGGAAAGCCATCTTCCAATTAAAGGTAAACTAAAAGCAAATCAAAGCTCATCAAAGACAGCTAAAGTCTTCTTACGCACCCTCCGGAACGTCTCATGGCATGCCGTGCTATCGAGCTGTACAAGTTGAAGCGCTGCCTGTTGGGCTGAGTATCTTGCATACGGCTTCGCGCTTTCATGAAGCAAGCAACTGACCATTCTCGGCCGGAAAGCTGCCATCCCCAACTTTTATCCTAAACATGCCTATGAAGATACTTTTGTATTCGTGGCAAAACACGTTTTATAATTCCTATTCTCACAATTTGCTGGAAGACTGGTGCTGCAATGTTGGTTTGAACGCTTATTTTCATGATACAAAACGAAATACTGGTTTGTGAAGACCTGGGTGTTGGTCCTGAGGAAGGGCGCCGATAAAACAGCATCGATCTACTAAAAGTCACCCAAAACACACGCTGTTTCGAAGCTCAGCCTGGCGACTGAATGTCCTGTCTTCCTGCGCTTTATCTGCGGCAGATAATCAAGGCCCCACTAACCCACTATCTGCACACATCGCTCAACAAACCAATACGTAGATATCCCACCCACCAGATACAAAGGAACTTGCATTAACCCCATGGGCTGCCATGAATGCAACGTCACTTTTAGGCCAAATCGGGCGCCAACGAAAACCAAAGCAAGCACCAAACCGACGATCGTCAGCTGTCCAAGCTCGATGCCAACGTTAAACAGGAACAATGCGCCAACTGCATTTTCATCCGGTAATCCAATTGCTGACAATGCGCCCGCAAACCCCAGGCCATGCAGCAGGCCGAATGCAAATGCTGCTAACCACGGTCGGGCGCGTATCAGCGTGCGCTTTGAAGATAACGCTTCTCGCGCCAGCAGTACAATACTAAGAGCGACAAGTGCCTCAACCGGCGCCTGAGGTATGGTGACCAACTGAAATGCTGACAAACCAAGCGTCAGCGAATGCGCAACGGTGAATGCTGTCACCACGCCAAGCAGGGTTTTCCAACCAGGCACGAGATACAAAAGCACCAGCACAAACAACACATGATCAAAACCGAGTAGTAAATGCTCAATTCCAAGTAAGAGGAAAATCGGGACGGCGGTGTCAGATGAAAACTCTATGGTTGGCTGGCGTGCATTCAACAGGTAACGGGTTGTGGCCGCTTGCCTGTAGTTCACGGTAACGATAACGTCGACCAATGTCTGCTCAATACCTTTGATACTCATCACTGACAGCGGCGCATCGATGCATTCCAGAGTAAACCTCTGCTCGAGCATCACACCACTAGTGCGCTGGCGCCCCTTGGATGCAACACAATTGGTGATCACGGCCAGATCGAATGCCTTTAAAGAGGAGGAGCCACCTCCTATCCGTGATTGTTTGTATGGCTGTTTAAACAGGACTTCCCAATCGACACCATTGCCAGCCTGGGTCAACTGCAATACAGCAGGCTGAACTTCATGAGCAAACAACCGGCAGGAGAACACGCACACCAATAAAACGAGCCATCTCATCTAACGATGGACCACGTCATAGCGCTTCAGTAGTTGCCTATAGAGAGCATCGGCGGCCTTTTCGGATTTCTGCCTGATCAGATCTGCGCGAACTTTTGTCGTGATGTAGGAAAGTGGGGTTGCCTCGGGTGCGATGCGTTCCTCGAGATAAACCAGATGGTGGCCATAACTGCTTTTGTAAGGCCCTGTCCAACTCGCGGCTACTAGCTCTGCTAATTGCGATGCGAACTCGGCCCCCAATAAAACAGTTATTTCACGCGCATTTTTGGACAAGTAAGTCCGCGGTAATAGCGTGGCACTACCCAGGTCTTGCCAGTCCTCACCGGCCAACAGACTGGAGTGAACAGATGCAACCGATAAAGGGTTCGACAGATAAATCTGTTTGAAACTGTATCGCTGTGGCAGCGTGTATCGCTTAATGTTCGCCTGGTAATAAGCGTCGAGTTCAGATTGGCTCACAGGTGTTTCTTCGGAAAACTGATGTAGAAAGCCCAGCTTCTGTACGAGTCTGCGGCGCACAATATCGTCATCCTCCATCAGTCCCTGCCGCACTGCTTCACGGTACAACACCTCTTGCCGGAGCCAGGCATCAACTAATGATTGTAGTTCAGGTTCCGTCGGCGGCTGATTCATTTGTGCTTGCCATAGCGCAGAGATACGAGCGCGCACCGCATCATCAATAACAATACTATCCGTCTGTTGCAGATGATTGGCGGTAAACAGCAATGCTCCGATCAAACAAAACCACAGAACCGGTTCACGAAGCCAACGCATCATGCCTACTCTGAGGCTGGGCTGAACCAAATCGGAGAAGTCCAGGCCCGCTCCTGGATAGTCGCAGACAGTGCAGGATTCGGTTCAACGCCCGTCCGCAGCGCATCCCACGTTGACCATCGACAAACTGGATTCTCCAGCGCCCGTACGTAGTACATTGCGTGCTCGGATTCGTCAAACTCCGGGTCCACCCAGCGTACAAGCATTTCGGGATCACCAACCCCCGTGCTGACGGTGCAATCTGTGAGATCTACTCTGGCACCGTTATCGGGACAGCGGTGCGTCTGAGGATTTACCTTTGCTCCATCGGAGCAGGCGACATCAAAAACCTTCTCAGAGGAGCTCCCGTCACGGACGGAGGCTTTAATAATTTGCACCCTTTGCAGCGCGGACTTATTGGGGTCCTGTAACGCCCATACCAAAAAGCTCGGTGATTGGCCAGCCTCTGCCAAAAGTTCGCCGCCCATAGGGACACCGCCAGCGTAGGCTTTATCAATTAAGTCATTGGCATCTGGTGCTGGCAGGTCATAGCCGGCGAAGAATCGAACCTGAATTCTGGTACCGGAAGTTGAAAACGTCTCCTTGCGATGCAATGCGTCGTAGATAGCTGTACGTGTGTTTTCCTCTGCCCAGACACCAGCCAGGCTACCGGCGCTCCACTGGCTTCGGTAGGTCTTAAGGTACGCTGAACCATCTTCTGCGGGTTGTGCCAGCGGAACTGAGCCGCGTTCAACGGGTTCATCATCGAGCCTGCCAGTCTTGCTCCAGTAGTTATCTTCCGCGCCGGCATAAGATGCATTGTGTGTGTCGCTTGAGCCAATCACGCCGAACTTAAATGGATTGAAACCCTTCTTCGCCTGAAATTCGATGCCGTTTCGTAGCGCTTCGCGCACGTAACTGCCCTGTGGTTGGCTTGCCAGGTTCGAGGCGATTCTGACTTTCATTATTTCAAAGTCTGCCCACTCATCATTGGGTGACAAAGCAGGGTGAGTGTCTGAAGTGCCTTTAATTTGCGAATTTTCTACCAGGCGCTCATTGCGCATACGCAGATCCGCGTAGTCACTATCGAGTGGTTTGCCATCAAAATCCGTCAGACTAAACATCCAGCCATTGGAACCATTTGAATTGTGGGGCATCGCCAGCGACTCGTATCCGGCGAGGCGTTGCTCATCCATCCAGCGCCACAACTCTTCAGGGTTCCTGGAGTCCAGTCTTGAAAATGGCAAGTCCGGCGCAGTATCCCCCTTAAAGATGACGTTCCTGTGTAGATTTTCAAACGCATCGCCTGATGAGGTGTATTCATATCCGATAAAAGCTGTGAATTTACCGGGATCATTGTGGCGATTCGCGGCAGCCTTAATATCGTCCCACGCACTGGTTGAAGACACAGGGTCAATGAGTTCTGCACGGCGTTCTGAGCGAAGAAACGCAAGCATTGTGGCGAACGCAGCCCCCCGGGATTTTTCATTAGACAGATTGCGAACGCCCTCAGCAAGTTCATGTTCGTACAGCGCATTGCCCTCAATCGTCATACTACGTAACGCACCTAGGTAGAAAGCGTGATCCGTGACGGCGTAGAAGTCAAAGGGCACATCTAATTGCATGTCGAATCCGCCCGGATGTGTTAATACTCCGCCTTTTGCAAAGTCATAGGCGGCGTCAGGCGATGCCAATGTGCCCATTACAAAAGCGTCAAATGAGTACATGGTGTGCACGTGCAAGTCACCAAACAGGGCGTGCTTTTCTCCCCGCGGGCCAGCGGATGTCGGCACTGCCAAAATTGGTGTACCAGAATCATGGGCTGTGGGGGAACTGTTCGATTCAGATGCTTCCTGACAACCGCCAAGCAGGAATAGAACCATCACCAGTGTTGGTAACCGCATATTGCTTCTTCCATTTTAAGAAGACTTGATGTTATCAAGTCACCACTTCTACCGCATTCTTTTAATCGGGGCAGAACGAGAACTGCCATTGGTTGGGCTTGGGCGATACGCTGTAATGTCGCGCCTGAAAAACCTCAATCAAAATGTATGCTTAAGCTTCATCCAGCACTGTAATGCCAAAACCGTGAGGGTATAATGGAGAATAGGAATTATAAAACGTGTTTTGCCACGAATACAAAAGTATCTCCATAGGCATGTTTAGGATAAAAGTTGGGGATAGCAGCTTTCCGGCCGAGAATGGTCAGAGTCTGACTGGCCACTGATCTATTAGCCTACGGACGGTAGGGTTGATCACTGGTCAGCTTTTCTGATTAGGCAGGGGACTTCAACCGGCTAGTTGAAGGATGCTGGTTTAGGGTTGCCTTGCCAATCTTCGTCCACAGTTCCAAGTAGATACGGCAGTTCCAGCAGTAGTTGCATATCCGTTGTCAAAGTTGTGGTATTTAGTTTTTCGACCTGCACATCCGAGTCAGTCATCGGACCGCCCCGCTTTACCATCGCATCGTATAGGGGCTTCCAATACTCTCAGGTATCATTGCAAGTGATTGTTGAGGAGTAAAGATGTCCTACCACCATAACAAAAGAGTCCTGGTTACTGGGGACGCTGGTTTTCTGGGTTCCCATCTATGCGAGAGGTTGTTGGCCGATGGACACGATGTTCTCTGTGTCGATAACTTCTACAGTGGTTCAAAGCAAAATGTCACGGCTCTACTGGAAAACCCAAACTTTGAATTGATCCGCCATGACGTGACTTTCCCACTCTATGTGGAAGTCGATGAGATCTACAATCTCGCCTGTCCGGCATCACCCGTTCACTATCAACCTGCTCGGACTGGCCAAACGAGTTGGAGCCAAAATACTGCAAGCATCAACCAGCGAAGTCTACGGTGACCCGGAAGTCCACCCCCAAACTGAAGAATACTGGGGTCGGGTAAACCCAATAGGCTTACGTGCCTGCTACGATGAAGGCAAGCGGTGTGCGGAGACCCTGTTTTTTTGACTATCACCGACAGCATAGACTAAAGATCAAAGTCGCAAGAATCTTTAATACCTACGGACCCCGTATGCACCCGAAGGATGGTCGTGTGGTTTCCAATTTCATCGTGCAGGCGCTGCAAGGAGATCCGCTGACTATCTATGGCGATGGGAGTCAGACTCGGTCGTTTTGTTACGTACAGGACCTCATTGACGTTTTAGTGCGCCTCATGGACTCGGACGATGACATAATCGGCCCGATAAATATTGGGAACCCGGAAGAATATACAATGAAAGAGCTCGCCGAGAAGGTGATCGAGATGACAGGATCTAAATCCGAACTCATCTTCGAAGCGCTGCCGAGCGATGACCCAACCAAGCGCCAGCCTGATATTTCGATTGCGAGACAGGTATTAAATTGGCAGCCAACGACTCAGCTCGACCAGGGCCTGGCACAGACGATAAAATACTTCCGGGTTGTTTTGAGCCAATAGAGCGGGCGCGGCATGGGGTGCGATTACAATGTCTATGAATCAACAGACTTCTAATATGCGTTGGATATTGGTGCGAACCAAGCCCCGCCAAGAGGTACTCGCACACGAGAATCTGGAGCGGCAGAACTTCAAAACCTATCTCCCAAAGCTCCAACTGCGGAAAAGAAGACGTGTTAAATGGATTGATGTTATAGAGCCGCTATTCCCCGGGTATTTGTTTGTGCAAGTTGATCCGAACCAAACAAGTATTGCGCCTATTCGCTCAACCCAGGGCGTCAACGGAATCGTCAGATTTGGCAACAGGCTTGTACCCGTTCCCGATGAGGTCATCAGCTTCTTGAAACTCAACGAACAACAGGATTCGGGTTATCACCTTTCGGATATACCCTTTTTTGAAAAAGGTGAGGACGTGCAATTTGTGGATGGGCCCTTCAAAGGTTTAACCGGTGTGTTCCAAATGGATAAAGAGCAAGATCGGGTAATGATCCTGATTGAAATTCTTGGAAGACCAAATAGTATTACTGTTAAACTGGATGACGTTGTTAAGAATCGCTAGATAAAGCTGGATCTGGCAAAATTGGTTGCTTCTAATTCAACTGTCCCTTTCCCCGGTTCAGTCTCGAGCCTGAATGGAAAGAGAAGCAAGAAACAAAAGTGAACTGTTGACATTGAGAAACCGCCGAACATCTATGAGAGTTTTATCTGTATTCGGCACGCGACCCGAGGCCATCAAAATGGCCCCCCTGATTCACGAGCTTGCAGCCCACCCGGACATTGATGCGAAAGTGTGTGTTACAGCACAACATCGAGAAATGCTCGATCAGGTATTGCAATTGTTTAATATCAAGCCTGATTACGATTTGAACTTGATGGAATCCGGACAGTCCCTCAGTGATATAACTGCTAGTGTTCTATTGAGCCTGAAGCCCGTGCTGCACGAATTTAAGTCTGTGGGCAGCTGGGGCCTTGGCCCCTCTGACCCGATTCAACCCTACGAGTCACAATAATCACGCAACGAATGCGCTAACATGCATGCTGTTTAGATAGTGAGCAATCGTTGAAAGTAATTCCAGTCATTTTGTGTGGTGGAGCCGGTACTAGGCTTTGGCCTCTATCCCGTGAGCATTACCCCAAACAATTGTTGCCATTGGTCGATGACTTTTCGCTGCTGCAGAACACGGTGACAAGGTGCGCTGCGCATCCCGATGTTTCTGCTCCGATTCTAGTGTGTAATGAGGAACATCGTTTTTTGATCGCCGAACAATTGCGGGAGATTGAAATTGCTCCTGCGAATATTATTCTAGAGCCAGAGGGACGTAACACCGCGCCAGCCGTGGCTATTGCGGCACATGAAGTCTTAAGGGGGGAGGATGATGCGATACTCGTCGTGCTGCCTTCAGACCATGTGATTCGGAAAACGGACGTCTTCCTGGAAGCACTTACAACGGCGATTGATTTAGCCAGGGACGATTATCTTGTCACTTTTGGCGTGGTGCCGGTTAAACCTGAGACGGGATACGGCTATATTCGTAAAGGTGCGCGTGTTGATGGTGCTTATCGCGTTGATAAATTTGTTGAGAAACCCGATAAGGCCACGGCCATTGAGTTTTTTCAGACTGACCTCTACTGCTGGAACAGTGGCATGTTCGTGTTTAAGGCGAGCGTTTATCTAAATGAACTGGCTAACCAAAAACCGGATATTGCAAAGGCAATGGTCGAAGCATGTAAAAACGTCTCCACAGATCTTGACTTTGCCCGCGTGGATGAAGCGGCGTTTAGAGCCAGCCCTTCGGATTCCATCGATTATGCAGTGATGGAACATACCACTGAAGCATTGGTTGTCCCGCTCGATGCGGGCTGGAGTGATATCGGTTCCTGGGACGCTCTCTGGCAGATTTCAGAAAAAGATGAGCACAACAATACACTCGTTGGTGATGTTGTGGTCAATGGTGTTGAAAACAGTTACATCTGGGCCGGGCATCGATTGGTTTCAGTTGTAGGTTTGAAAGATGTGGTGGTTGTGGAAACGGCAGATGCGGTGCTGGTGGCATCGCAGCATCGTGCCCAGGATGTAAAATCGATCGTTAACCAACTGAAGGAGGATGGCCGGGAAGAGCAGACTTTTCATCGCAAGGTGTATCGTCCCTGGGGTTACTATGAGGGCGTGGATACGGGGCCATCTTTTCAGGTGAAACGTATAAGCGTTAAGCCAGGTGCGAGTTTATCGCTGCAGCTTCATCATCATCGCGCCGAACATTGGGTTGTGGTTAATGGTGTGGCGACGGTTACTATCGGTGATGAGATATTTACGTTGAATAAGAATCAATCCACTTATATTCCTGCAGAGACGAAACATCGGTTGCAGAATTTGACTGAGGAAGCGTTGGAGATTGTTGAGATACAATCGGGGGATTATTTGGGTGAGGACGATATTGTTCGGTTTGAGGATGATTATGGGCGGTAGGGGTTGGTTTGGAATTTGGGGTGAGGTGTGTGGGAGGGAAATCAGATCCTTCTCTATGCTCAGGATGACGGGTGTTAGGTTAAGCGGAGTAAGCTGTTCAGATGCTGACTAAGTGTTTATTTCCGGCTGCGGGTTACGGTACGCGGTTTCTTCCTGCTACTAAAGCGATGCCGAAAGAAATGTTGCCTATCGTTAATAAGCCGCTTATTCAGTATGGGGTTGAAGAAGCGATTGAGGCAGGGTTGACTGATATTGGATTCATATCGGGTCGGGGTAAGCGTGCGATTGAAGATCATTTTGATATTTCCTATGAACTGGAACATCAGATTGCCGGTAGTTCGAAAGAAGCTTTACTGGACGATATTCGCGCGATTATTGATGAGTGTACTTTTTCCTACACCCGTCAGGTTGAAATGAAAGGTCTGGGGCATGCAATACTCACAGGGGAAACATTGATTGGGGACAATCCGTTTGCAGTGTTACTCGCCGATGATTTTTGTACCAACGGTACAGGAGTGTTGAAACAAATGGTGGGTCTCTTTAACGAATTTCAATGCTCTATTGTGGCGATTGAGGAAGTACCGCATGAGGAGACGCAGAATTATGGGGTGATTGAGGGGGAGGAAATCAAGGAAGGTTTGTATAGAATTTCCAGCATGGTGGAAAAACCCGCGCCTGAAGACGCACCGACTAATCTCGCCATCATCGGGAGGTATATATTGACGCCGGATATTTTTGACATTATTCGAGAAGTGGCGCCGGGCGCGGGTGGTGAAATCCAGATCACAGATGCCATCAATGAACAAGCGAAGAAAACTATGGTGTTGGGTTACAAATTTAAGGGTAAGCGATTTGACTGTGGCAGCATTAATGGTTTTGTGGAAGCGACCAACTACGTTTTCGAAGGAATGAACAAATGAAACTCGCCATTGTTGGCACTGGCTATGTAGGATTGGTGACTGGTAGCTGTTTTGCCGAAATGGGTAACCAGGTCAGTTGCGTGGATATTGATGAGCAGAAACTTGATGACCTTCGTGACGGCATTATTCCGATCCATTAACCTGGGATTGAAAGTCTTGTCACAACGAATTCGGAAGCAGGCCGCTTAACATTTACTTCTGACCTTGTTTCCGCCATACATGATGTCGAAGTGATCTTTATCGCCGTGGGAACGCCGCCGAATGAAGATGGCAGCGCAGATCTTACTCACGTGCTGGCGGTTGCAACCTCGATTGGCCAGGCCCTGCAACACCCAGTTGTTGTGGTCGACAAATCAACGGTTCCTGTGGGTACAGCCGATAAGGTTTGCCATGCGATTCAGGCAGAGCTGGATAATCGCGGCGCAACTATCGAATTTGATGTGGTCAGTAATCCGGAATTTCTACGTGAAGGCAGTGCGGTGAAAGACTTCCTGTATCCAGATCGCATCGTTATTGGTACGCATAATCGAAAAAGCGAACGGGTGATGGGTGAACTCTATAACGCCTTTTCCAAAAAGCAGGACTGCATACAGTTTGTGGGTGTGCGTGATGCCGAGCTGATCAAGTATGCAGCCAATGCCATGCTGGCGACCAAGATTTCATTTATGAATGAGATTGCGCTGATGTGTGATCAATACGGGGTGGATGTCGAGAATGTGCGTCGAGGTATTGGCGCTGATCCGCGTATTGGTCCAGCATTTATTTACCCCGGCTGTGGTTACGGGGGTTCCTGTTTCCCAAAGGACGTGCGTGCGATGATTAACATGGCGCAAAATGCTGGGCTGCAGGACAATATCTTTGAAGCGGTCGAGCGCCGTAACGAAAAGCAACAACTTGTTCCGGTTAACAAAGTTGTTGAACAGTTCGGTAGCGATCTATCTGGCAAGACTTTTGCGCTCTGGGGTTTGGCTTTTAAACCAGATACCGATGACATCAGGGGTGCCCCGGCGATTTCTATTGCAAGGGCGCTCTGCGAGTATGGCGCGGGTGTCGTGGCGTTTGATCCGCAGGCAATGAATGCGGCAAGGCGGGTGCTTGATGGGTTAGATGTTACGTATGTTGATGACCCGTATAAGGCGACTGAAAACGCGGATGCGTTGATCGTTGTTACAGAGTGGCGCCAATTCAAGCAACCTGATTTTAGAAGACTGAGTCGACAACTAAAATCGGCGACTATATTTGATGGGCGTAACATCTATGATCCGGAGCGATGTGCCGATTATGGGTTGAACTACATAGGCATCGGCCGGAATTCTGCGCTTTATGCCTGATTTGGTGTTGCCCCCGCGCTGCCTTTAAACTCGTACTATGAGTATTCTTGTATTCGGATTTACAGGCCAACTCGCGCAGTCCCTGCGTGACACCAAACCCGATTGTGATCAACTTGACTTCGTGGCGCGTGACCAATGTGATCTTGCTGAAGTTGGACAGGTCAATGCAATACTCGAGCAATATAAACCGGAATTCATCATCAATTCGGCGGCGTATACATCTGTTGATCGGGCGGAAGAGGAGAGTGAACTCGCCCATCTTGTTAATCGTAGGGCTATTCAAGCAATGGCAGTTCATGTACATGAGCACGACGCAAAGTTGATTCATGTCTCTACCGACTTCGTGTTCGATGGCGCGAAAACGTCACCGTATCAGCCGGGTGAGCCAACCGGCCCGCTTGGGGTGTATGGCTCGAGTAAACTGGCGGGTGAACTTGTCGCGCTCAAAGCAGCGCCTGAATCTACAATGATCATCCGAACTTCCTGGCTCTATAGCGAATACGGTAACAATTTCGTTAAAACCATGCTGCGCCTTATGGCGGAAAGGGATGAGCTTGGTGTGGTTGATGATCAGCTTGGTTCACCGACCTATGCTCGAGGCTTTGCAGAAGTGGTTTGGCAGATTGTGAATGATGAGCTCTTTTCGCCGGGTATTTATCATTGGACGGATGCAGGTGGTATCAGCTGGTACGAGTTTGCTGTTGCTATTCAGGAAGAGGCTCGTGAAATTGGGCTGCTCAAGGGGGGTATTCCAATTAAGGGTATTGGTACTAGTGATTACCCAACACTGGCAGAGCGGCCGGCGTACAGTGTTTTGGATAATGGGAAGTTGGCCAAACTTATTGGTACTGCGCCCATACCCTGGCGTGACAATTTGAAGCGCATGCTCTTGCGACTGGCTGGGTGAAGGGTGTTTTCGTTGTTCTGGACTGTAGGAGATGGATCTAGGTTTGAGATTCTTCCCCTGCGGGTCAGAATGACGTGAGGTTTTTATTTGGAATGTCGTATAAAGTAAAACATTCGCTTCTATCGTAGAAATATTACCAATATATAGTTGATTATCAAA
>Ga0208879_1002097_pt1 | contig 18076 bp, 17 predicted proteins | sample Knorr_S15_td_Bot_FD_185605 | JGI IMG/M metagenome (GOLD analysis project Ga0208879, IMG submission 185605) | Marine microbial communities from Southern Atlantic Ocean transect - Knorr_S15_td_Bottom_ad_5009_LV_A (SPAdes) (version 2) | ecosystem: Environmental > Aquatic > Marine > Oceanic | place... | reverse complement strand
TGAAGAACAAGTCTCCATTCTCATGTGCAAAATACCTTGATGCCGTATCATTGCCTCCATCTGTTTCATTGCCATCATAGTAAATCATTGGAGTCTCAGGATCAAGTTCGACCGATATGGAAGCATCATACTGGATTGCCTCCTCAAGGGCCATGTCCATCTCCACAAATCCCCAACCATAGTCATTGTTAGGGCGAACAGGGTGACTCAGCCACCTGTATTCTGCCGTAGTTTCCAGAATACTACGGATCATTAAAGGCTGCAAATCCGGATTGGCCTGATGTAACAGAACAGCCATTCCAGCAACCATGGGCGTAGCCATGCTTGTTCCAGACTTAGATGTGTAACCATTCGGAGAACCATTAGAATCATAAGTCGGATTGTCTCCTGTAAATTCTGCCTGAACTGAATGGACCGCTGAACCAATAGCTGCGACATTTGGCTTGATCTGACCTTCATGAGTTGGACCTTTACTAGAATAAAATGCTAATTGCCGACTATCTTCAGTTGCCCCTACTGTAATCACATCTTTAGCTGCCCCAGGTGTACCTATGGTACCGTATGCTGCAGAATTGCCAGCCGCAATCATCAATGAGATTCCGTGAGCTACCATCTCATTCGCTAGAGTTGTAACACGCTCTTCCTGTTCTTGAGTCAGTTCGACCAACCAGACCCCTCCAAGTGACATTGAAGCTGAACGAATATTGTATTTTTCCTGATTGTCAATAGTCCATTCCATACCACGCATTACTTCTTCAAAACTACCGCTACCGCCTCCATCCAGAACCTTGACTCCAACCAGAGTAGCTCCCGGTGCAACGCCTCTCCAGGGTGTTGAACCATCTCCTAGTGGGCCTTCGTCAACTACACCAGTACCTGCTGTAATGCCTGCACAATGTGAACCATGCCCATGATCGTCGTACGCGGTTGTCTCTCCGCTACCGTCGTCTCCACTATCATCAAGAGCATCATAAAATGCTACGACTTTGGGATCTATAGTATCAGGATTATCATCGAGATCATTTATACTTACATGATTAGGATCAATACCTGTATCTATAATTGCTACACTTATGCCCTCACCAGTATATCCAAAATCCCAAACTGTATCTACATGATGAATACCAATTGCATTATCTAACATGATACGAAGTTCACCATTAAGTGTTAAGAAAACAACCCCTTCCACATTTAATAAATCTTCAACCCTATTTGTATTGACTATTCCTGCAATAATAGGTATATGATGAAAACGCCATGTTGGAACAAAATTAACTTCTTCGGATAGTAAGGTCTCATCATCCTCTGTAGGCATATGATCAAAATCAACCAAAACTGAGATCTTACCCTCTACTACATATTTACCCTGTTCAAGTGCAATATCAAGCATATCATGCATGTGATTTTTGTCTTTATCCATAGCAGTATCTTCCCACCAATTTACGTCTTCGGATAATTGTGATGAAAAATTAACTACATTAGTCTCATTTGGTTCACTACCCTCAAATGAAAGCATGGGCTGAAGCGCAACTAACGAGGCCACCAACACGGCAATAAGGGAACGCATGCAACGCTATGAGCATTGGGATAAAAAAATATGTTTAGAATAATGGTGGACCCGTCGGGATTTGAACCCGAGGCCTCCTGCTTGCAAAGCAGGCGATCTTCCAGGCTGATCTACGGGCCCGAGGTTTTGCCACCAGACTAGGGAATTTAAGAATACACGTTATTTTTTCAGAAAACATATTCAAAATATGCGTAATGATGACCCTATGTTTTTATAGGGGTTTTAAAGTGGTAAATGGTCGTTATTTTAGACATGTCACGCAACGATTTATTGATTAAGATTAAGCAGGCCGAACAAACTGCTGAAAGTTCCTTGGAAGGAGCAGAGAAAGAACGTAGTGAAGCACTTCGGAATGCTGAGACTAAAGGCCATTCTATTATCTCCGATGCGAGAAACAAAGCAGAGATTAAAGCTTCTAAAGATCTTGACAATGCAAAGAAGGATATTTCCAAGAAGAAGGACAAATTGCTGAAAGAAGGCATGACTGACATCAAAAAGATGCAGTCCCAAGCAAGCAAGAAAAGTGAGAAGGCGGCAGATAATTTTGTGAAGATTTTTTTGGAGTCAGTTGATGCTTAAGCCTGAACCAATGACCCGAGTAGTCATTTGTGGCTTAAATCAGGACTTGCCAGATGTTTCTCATATTTTATCCCAGAAACGCTTGGTCCACCTGGAGGATTATGGTGGTGAAGATGAGGGTTTCTCAGCTGGCGCCACTTTGGATTATGGCGCCAAGGTTTCCGAATATCTGGTTAGGATAAGATCACTGATAAAGATTCTTGATATAGATGCAGGTTCACCAGTAGGAATTAAAAATGCAAATTCCGTTGAAGAGGAAGTCTTTGAAAAACTTGATGGTCTGGAAAAGAATATATTAGTGATCCATAAAAATCACCGAGATTCGACACAAAAGTTGAAAGACGGGATGAATCGTTTGGGGTCCTTAGAGCAATTTGAACCTCTGGGTATCAATCTTGAGTCTTTTTCCGGCTTCAAGAGTATGAGCGTTTTGACAGGAACCTTATCTTCCAAGACTGAGGTTTCAATACCCAATGCGGAAACCGTACGTAAAGATGATATGATTGCTGTTTTTGTTCCAACTGATGGTCATGAAGAGGTCGAACAACAATTGGTAAAGGCTGGTTTCAAAAGCCTTGATTTGCCGACTGGAGAAGGAATAATAAGTGATGAGATGGTTGCGCTTGAATCCGAGATGCAAAATTTGGAGGGGGAAATTGAGGCTTTGGGACATGAATTGGAAGCTTTGAACAAACGTCATGGCCAATGGTTGGTCATAGCCGAGGAACATTTTGCCGCCCAATCCGAGAAATCAAGTCTACCTCTCAAACTTGCTTTGAGCAAAAATGCATTTGTTCTGGATGGTTGGGTTCCTGAAAAAGAATGTGAAGGATTGAAAACTTCATTGGAGGGCCTGAATGTAGATATTCAGTTAGAATTTTCTGATGATGAACCCCCCGTAAAGTTGGACAATCCACCCATGGTTCGCCCATTCGAGTTATTCACCAAACTTTATGGAATACCCAGACATCGTGAACTGGATCCATCAGTACTCCTTTTCTTTGGTTATCCTTTATTCTTTGGATTGATGATCGGTGACTTGGGATATGGATTCTTCTACTTCTTGCTGGGTCATCTTTTAGTTAAAAAGTATGGTCACAGTGATGAATTGTTACAGCTTGGTAAGATAATACGTCTTGCAGGTTTCTCAGCTTTCTTCTTTGGAACTATACTATTTGCAGAAGCCTTTGGCTTCCCGATATCTATGTTGAATCATGAATATGTGCTCCACAAGTCAGATTCAGCTGATGTTGGTTTCTTCCTCCTTGCCACAGGTGGAATTGGTCTGTTTTATGTTACACTAGGTCTGGTTATGGGCTTCTACAATGCACTGAATATGCATAATCTCAAGCATGCAGTTCAGGAGAAGTTATCTTGGATTATGATCCTCTGGGGTGGTTTACTCTTCATTCCTCCATGGTTATTCAACAATTCACTTCTTGGTTCTCGTCTAGGCTTATCAGGTGAAATTGAATTGTGGGGAGGCTTAGCAGCCTTTTTGGTCGGTCTTTCTCTAGCGGTTTATGCAGAAGGTATTGTGGCTCTAGTTGAAGTTCCTTCTGTTTTTGTTCAGGTAATTTCTTATGTTCGAATTGCAGCTCTGGGAGTTGCGGATTATGGTCTGGCCCATGCTTTCAATGGTATGGCAGCTGGTCATTACGAGGCTTTTGTGGAGGGAGCAACCCTTTCCATAGTCTTTGCTTTACTAATATTTGTAGTAGGACAATTGTTAGTTTTCACCCTGGGCCTGATTGGTTCAGGAATAAACTCCTTGCGTCTTCAATACGTCGAATGTTTCCCCAAATTCTTTGTTGGAGGGGGAACAGATTACACTCCTTTCGGGTACACCCGAAAATACACACACGAAACGGAGGCAACAGCATGAACAGAAAAACGAATCTATACGTTTTGGCAGCAATGCTCTTTGTAGCTTTGCTAGCCATGCCAGCAGTATCTGCGGCCGAGGACGAAGTCGGTCAAGCAGATGATAATGAGAACACAGTGGACGCAGCTAAGAACACAGCCTATGGCTATATGGCCATTGGAGCCGGTCTTGCTATTGGTTTAGCAGGAATTGGTACTGGTATAGCTCAATCCCACACAGGAGCGGCTGCAGTAGGCGCAGTAGCTGAAGATCGAAGCAACTTTGCTAACAGTTTGATCTTTATTGCTATACCTGAGACCGTCGTTATCCTTGGTTTCGTCATCGCGAACCAGATCATGGGTAGAATAGGCGAGCTATGACTGTAACAGATGAAAACTCAGGCAACTGAGATGGCGCTTCAGGAAATTCTGAGTCAGGTTGAAAAAGCGGGCCAGAAACAGGTAGAGGATATACGCAAAGCCACAAATTCTGAGGTGGAATCCAGACTATCTGAGGCTCGCGAGAAAGGCAAGGCAATTGCTGAGGAGATAGCAAACGAGACCAAACGGCAGATAGAACAATTGGAACAACAGGAAATCCAGGCAGCCGAGTTGGAGGTGAAACGTAACAGACTAGAGACCCAACGCCGAGCGTTGGAAGAGACTAGGCAGAAAGTTTACACTAAACTTGGCAAACTAGGAAAATCCGATCTTGAAAAAGTATATAAGAAACTAGTATCCGATCTGCCCAAAGATGGTACACTGCACTGCCGCAAGGAGGACGCAGCCTTGGTCGGTAAGTTAACATCAACAAAAATGGGAACTTCCATAAGTGAACCTGGTTTTATTGTTGAGACCAAGGACTATCGCCTGGATTTCAGATTTAGTACTTTGGTAGAGAAGGTTTGGCAGGATAATCTTTCAGTAGTCAGTGGGGATCTTTTCGGTAAATGAGTAACTACGCCTACGCTGCAACTAGGGTAAGGGCACGACGTTCGCGTTTACTTGGCCCTGAAAGTTACAACCAACTCTTGAACATGGAATTCTCGGAGATTGCACGATATATTCAGGATTTGGAATACAGGCGTGAGATTGACAAATATGGTGCTTCTTTACGAGGAGCTGATTTGCTTGAAAGAGCTTTGTTGGATAATCGTTCAACTGCGATTGGTGAAGTGATTGGTTTTTGTACTGGAGAGCTAAGAAAGAGTGTTGGAGCTTATGCGGAACGTTATCACGTCCGTGGTATCAAAGTATTACTGCGTGGAATCTTTGATGGTGTATCATCAGAAGAGTTGCTACGACAAGTCTCGCCTATGACAGAGCGTGAGCGTGAAGTTTACACACGACTTGCATCATCAGTGAGTGTTGAGGCCGCAGTAGAACAATTAGAGGGAACACAGTATTATGAAGTTCTTCAGGAGGCTCTGGAAAAAAGGAAGGCAGATAGCCTTCAACCTCTTGAAGATGCACTTGACAAGGAATATTATCAGGATCTAGTCGCTAACCTCCCTTCCAGTGGAGCGGCAGACAGAGTTTACCGAGGATTCGTTCAGATTCAGATTGATGTTGCTAATTTGAAGACAATTATGAGATTGAGACACCGTGGCGTGGGTGGTCATGGAGAATTGATAATCTCAGGAGGTAATATTGATGAGTCCTTATTGGGGGCAACAAATAGTGTGGCCGATATTTTACCAGTTATTGAAGGAACTGCCTATCAGGAGTTTCTGCAACCGATTTTGGAGGATTTCGAAGCCAATGGCTTGAACAAAGCGATACAGGCCCTGGAAAATCATGTGTCTACGGCATCTAGGCGTTATTCCTATTTGTATCCGCTATCTATTCTGCCGATTCTGGATTATTTACTTAGGAAGGAGAAAGAAGTTAGAAATCTGAGAACAATTGTTCGTGGCAAGGATCTGGGGTTATCTAACGAACAGATTAAGGAGATAATGGTGGTATAATGGAGATAGGGGTGATTGGTAGGGATATGTTTACTACAGGATTCCGTCTTGTGGGAGTTCACAAGTGGTTTAGTGTAGACGATGAGACTACTTCTGAAAAGGCCGTTAATCTGGCTTTGAAGGATAAAGAGATAGGTGTTTTAGTGATTCATGACACCGAATGGCAGGAACTGGAGGACAAAACTCAGGCTAAACTGAGTAATAGTGTACATCCTACAGTAATTGCCATCGGTTCAGAAGTTGATGACACCTTGAGAGAGCGAATAAGAACAGCAGTAGGAGTTGATTTATGGAAGTAAAAGCAAAAGGTGAAATATATCGGGTTTCCGGCCCGGTCGTGACTGCCGAGGGAATTTCCCCTCGAATGTATGATGTGGTACTAGTGGGCCATGAGAAGTTGATGGGTGAAGTCATACGTCTGGAAGGGGATAAATCCACAATTCAGGTGTATGAGGATACATCCGGTATAATGCCCGGTGAACCTGTTGAAAACACAGGTGCCTCACTCTCAGTAGAGTTAGGGCCAGGTCTTCTCAGATCAATTTATGACGGAATTCAGAGACCTTTGCCAGTCCTGCGAGACAGTATGGGTGATTATATTCTCAGAGGTGTTACAGCACCTGGTCTTGACCACACCGTAAAATGGGATTTCAAGGCCACTGCTAAGGCTGGTGATGAAGTCAATGGAGGAGATATCCTGGGAACGGTTCAGGAGACTCCAACTATAGTACACAAAATATTGGTCCCTCCCAAAGTGAGTGGGAAGATCAAAAGCATAAAGAAAGGAAAATACACTGTTGATGAGGTAATAGGTACGCTTGAAGATGGAACTGAATTACAATTAATGCATAAATGGCCGGTTCGTGAACCACGACCATTTTCTAGAAAACATCCACCAGATATACCGTTAGTTACAGGAACTAGAATTTTGGATAGCCTATTTCCAATAGCTAAAGGAGGTACGGCAGCAATTCCCGGCGGTTTTGGTACTGGCAAGACAGTTATCCAGCAGACTCTGGCGAAGTGGTCAGATGCACAGATTGTGGTCTATGTAGGATGTGGTGAGAGAGGTAATGAGATGACGGAAGTTCTAACTGACTTCCCCCATCTGAAAGACCCCAAGACTGGTGGGCCTTTGATGGACCGGACGATTCTGATCGCGAATACTTCAAACATGCCTGTGGCAGCTAGAGAGGCTTCGGTTTACACCGGTATCACTATGGCTGAATATTACCGTGATCAAGGATATGATGTTTCTCTGATGGCAGATTCAACATCAAGATGGGCCGAGGCTATGCGTGAAATTTCCTCGAGACTTGAAGAAATGCCTGGTGAAGAAGGATATCCTGCATATCTGGCTTCCCGGCTTTCTGAGTTCTATGAGAGAGCCGGTAGAGTTGAGACCATGGCCGGAGATGATGGTTCTGTAACAGTAATTGGTGCAGTTTCACCTGCAGGTGGGGATTTCTCGGAACCGGTTACGCAGAATACCCTGCGAATCGTCAAGGTATTCTGGGCTCTGGATTCCAAGTTGGCGCAAAAGAGACACTTTCCGGCTATTAACTGGTTAACAAGTTATTCACTATACAATCGGGTCTTAGGTGACTGGTATAGCGAAAACGCATCCGAAAAATGGAGTGATAATATTGCAACCACAATGGCTATATTACAGGAAGAGTCTGAACTTCAGGAAATCGTACAATTGGTTGGTTCCGATGCTCTTCCCGAGGATCAACAGCTTACGTTGGAAGTGGCTCGGTTGTTAAGAGAATTCTACTTACAGCAAAATGCTTTCCACGATGTAGACACTTACTGCAAGCTTAATGTTCAAGCTGAGTTTCTGGATGTGATATTGTATTACAAAGAATTAGCTGAGGCTGCCCTTGCATCAGGGATTTCAGTTCCCAATCTAACTGGTATTCCAGTATTGGAAGAACTCGGCCGTTCTAAGTTTGAAGAGAATTTCATTGATTTGTTACCAAAGTTGAGAAAGCGAATCAAAAATGAAATATCCGGATTAAAGGAGGACTAAAATGCAAAAAGAGTACAAAACAATAAGTGAGATTGCTGGGCCTTTGGTCTTTGTTGAGAAGACGGAACCAGTAGGATATGGTGAATTGGTACAGATCGCAATGCCCGACGGTTCAACCAAGAGAGGACAAGTACTTGACACTTCAAAAGATATAGTTGTGGTACAGGTATTTGAGGGTACATCAGGTCTTGATCGAGCGTCTGGCGTAAAGTTCCTGGGTGAAACAATCAAACTCTCGGTTTCAAAAGAAATGCTTGGACGTATCTTTAATGGGGCTGGAGAGCCGATAGATGGGGGTGCACCAATTGTCCCAGAAAAAAGGAGCGATATTATTGGTGCGGCTATCAATCCTTACTCTAGGGCTTCTCCACATGAATTCATTCAGACCGGGATATCTACTATAGATGGTTTGAACACTCTGGTTATGGGTCAAAAGTTGCCTATTTTCTCAGGTTCAGGACTACCTCATAATGACATTGCATTACAAATTGCAAGACAGGCTAAGACATTGGGAAGCGATCGTGAGTTTGCGGTTGTCTTTGCAGGAATGGGGATAACTAATGAAGAAGCACAATATTTCATGTCGGATTTTGAGCGTACTGGTGCTCTTTCACGGGCCGTCGTATTTATGAATCTAGCGAGTGACCCTGCCGTAGAGCGATTAATCACACCCCGTATAGCTTTGACCGCGGCAGAATACCTTGCATTTGAGCATGGATACGATATTCTTGTTATTCTAACAGATATGACAAATTATTGTGAGGCTCTGCGACAGATTGGAGCGGCTCGTGAAGAAGTTCCAGGTAGGCGTGGTTATCCAGGTTACATGTACACCGATCTTGCCCAGAATTACGAAAGAGCTGGTTTAATCAAGGGGAAGGCCGGCTCTGTGACACAGGTACCTATTTTGACAATGCCTGGTGATGATATTACACATCCAATTCCAGATCTGACAGGTTATATTACGGAAGGACAGATTGTGGTTTCAAGAGAATTACACCGGAAGGGAATCTATCCCCCCATCTTTGTCTTACCTTCTTTGTCACGTTTGATGAATGCAGGTATTGGAGAGGGCCAGACTAGGGAAGATCATAAACAATTGAGTGACCAGCTTTATGCAGCCTATGCAGAGGGTGTGGATCTAAGAGGTCTGGTTGCAATTGTTGGTAAAGATGCTCTTTCTGAAAAAGATCAGAGGCTATTGGAATTTAGTGACGACTTTGAGGATCGTTTTGTTAGACAGGGTCGTGATGATGACAGGCATATAGGGGATGACACCCTCGAACTTGGTTGGGATCTGATAAGTGCCTTGCCTGAGTCAGCTCTTACTAGGATTGATAAGAAAATAATGAGTCAATATCACCCAGCTTACCGCGATAAAAACAAAAAATGAGTATAGCAGACGTTAAACCCACACGCTCAGAACTTATAGCCACCCGGAGGCGTATCAAACTCTCTATAAGTGGACATAAGTTGCTTAAAATGAAACGCGATGGTCTGATTATCGAATTTTTCGAGCTTCTTCCTAAAGTCAAGGACATGCGTTCTCAATTAGTTGAACTTTACACAGTTGCAGACAAAAAGTTGGCTGTGGCGATGGTAGCTGACGGTAAGAGCGCCCTTAGGTCGGCAGCGAATTGTGTTCGCACACCTCCTCAAGTTGAATTAAGTGAGTATAATATAATGGGGGTTGTGGTTCCCAAGATCAAAGTTTCTACTATACAAAAATCTGTCGAAGAACGAGGGTATGGTCTTATTGGCACATCGGTTCGAATTGATGAGTCGGTACACGCTTTTGAGAAACTGGCAGAAAAGGTTCTGGAGGCTGCGGAACTAGAGACTACCATGAAAAAACTTTTAGATGCGATCGAATCTACCAAGCGCAGGGTCAATGCCCTGGAATTCAAGATAATACCTCAGCTCGAAGAAGTTGCGGCCTACATTACTTTACGTCTGGAAGAATTGGAAAGGGAAAATGTTTTCAGGCTGAAACGCATAAAGGCCTAATGCTAAGATATCTGTTTGAATGGCTACAAGAACAGTTTGACGACTCAAAAAAGCGTGAGCGTTTGTTCATAATAGTAGCGATAATCTCACAAGGCATGCTCTTCTTGGGTGTTATTTTGATAATATGGATATTACAGGACGATTTACGCTCTATTTTAGGATCATAGAGTTATTCTTTCATCTTCGTGTATCCGCATTTACCACACGAGGAACGGTTGTTGTGCTCAGCTAGGAAGACCCCAGGTCCACATTCTGGACAGAAATCTCTCTTCCTTTTCAGTTTACCATCGGATATTTCATATTGTTCGATTTTACCCATTATTCAGACTTTTCCACTTCAACCGGAGTCTTTTCTTCAGTAGTTCCCTCTGGGGGTGCTTCTTCAACAGGTTTGGTTTCTTTTTGGTCTTTTTCTTCTTTCTTGGTCTTTTCAGCTTTTGGCGGTTTTTTCTCGGAAGGCTTTTGTCTGGCTATGGAAGGTTTTGTTTCTATTCTATTCAGGGCCTCAACATTTGCATAGATCTTGGCATATCCCCGTGTTTCCGTTTTACCGTACTTATTTTTCAGGTGGTCTATAACAATCAGGTCCTTCTTGGCTTTAAGTTGTTCAGATAAACTCTGAATAACTTCCTTTCTCCTAGGGGTCCCTTTATTTTCGTGTCTAATGACTATCCGGACCTCCTGTCTGTGCAGGAGTGGGTTGTCATTCTTTTCTGCTATTTCCAATTCCATTTATTTCACCAGCATGCGTTCCAAGAAGCTATTTGCCCTCTTTTTAGAACGTTGATTTACATCAACTACTACCATACCTTTGTCGGGCATCCCATAAATTACCTTCGCTCCCAAGTTTGCTAGACTTATTGCTGCCAAAGTAGCTAGATCCTCTTCTCCTTCAACAACGATTCTTGTTTTTACATTATCTGAAATTGCAGCCTCAATAGCGTTCCATAATTCATCTGAAATAGTTCCGGCATTATTATTGACCTTAACGATTTTCTCTCCAATTTGGTCCATTATACTCCTTTGTTCCGAGGATAAAGAGCTGTCCCTTTTGGTCTTGAAATCGATTATACTGAGATCGGGCATCCTTATTTGTTCGTTGATCTTTATTGTACAAATGTCACCTACAGTTATAATATATTCAGCATTCAGTCCAGCAGGTGCATTTTGGTAAATTCTGCTAGTCGTATCTTTCAATTCTTGAGCCATTTCAGGCCTTAGCTTGTACATTTAGCGTACACGCAAGGCATAGCGACCAGGCGTTAGTATGCCCATTTCTTTGGCTATATCTGAACTTTCAGGGTTGAGTATCTCGACGTATCCCTGCCATTCCCTTGATACTTCGGCTTCAGGGCATCTGGGACATGTCTTCTCATCTAATATCAAATGACATTCCTTGCAAGCAAAATCACTCATTATTCACCGCCAGCTGCAGCCTTGTTTCGATCCTCTTCTATCCATTCATGTTTCCCCAATCCGGGTTGTCTCATGGTCAAACCAATTTTGGATTCGCGTGGGGAGACCTCGTTAAGTGAGATGGTTACTACTCGGGCCCTAACTTTGTCCCCAATTCCAAGTTCTCTCTTTGTCTCCTTACCAATTAGTCTCTGATTTCCTACATCTGTGTTTATGTGATCATCCTGTACCTGTGATACGTGTAGAAGTCCATCTAATGGTCCAAATCTGATGAAAGCTCCATATTCTGTTATTTGATCTACTACTCCTTCTATTATTTCCTGTATCTTTACGTCGAATAACAGCATATCCATTCGAACTGGTTGATACACTGCACCATCACCATGTACGACTCTGCTATCTCCTATAAGTTTGAGGTTGGTTATCAGTACTACCAATTTCTGGTCAGACCCCATCCTTCCTTCAAAAGCTTGATGGGCCAATTCCATGGTTACTTTGCTTATGTCCTCATCCAATCGGTCAGGAGGGATACGAACCATGTCGTTTCGAGTATGTAAGTAGTACATTGTTTTGCGCAGTAGCACCCTCTATAAACGAACTTCTCAAATACCAGCTAGTACCAAACTAACTACAGCCATCAATTTGATTAAAATATTGAGACTAGGTCCTGCGGTATCCTTGAATGGATCTCCAACAGTATCGCCTACGACAGCTGCTTTGTGAGCATCCGAACCTTTACCACCATGAGCTCCTCCTTCGATGTATTTTTTGGCATTGTCCCAGGCTCCTCCAGCATTGGCCATGAAGATAGCCATCAAAACACCACAAACAGTTACTCCTGCTAAAACACCTGCTAACATTTGCATTCCTTCACCCTCACTAACGATTCCTGTTGCAGGTAGTACAATTGCAAATAAAACGGGTGTAAAGATGGCCAGTATCCCTGGAGCTACCATCTTCTTGATAGCCGCTTTAGTTGAAATATCAACACATCTAGCAAAATCAGCATCAGCTTTTCCCTCTAAAAGCCCTTCTATTTCACGGAACTGCCTTCGCACTTCTTCAATCATCTCGAATGCTGCGTCTCCAACCGCTCGCATAGAGAAAGCAGCAAATACGAATGGTAACATACCACCAATGAATAGTCCAGCCAATACCCTTGGTTCAAGCAAATTTATAGTATCAATACCAGCTTTTGTAGTAAACGCTGCGAAAAGGACCAATGCCGTCAAGGCAGCTGAGCCAATTGCAAAACCCTTACCAATAGCCGCAGTTGTATTGCCTACAGCATCCAGTTTGTCAGTTCTTTCCCTGACCTTTGGTTCTAAACCTGCCATCTCAGCAATGCCTCCGGCATTATCAGCGATAGGGCCATAGGCATCGACAGCTAGTTGGATGCCAATAGTAGATAGCATTCCAAGGCCTGCAATACCAATACCATACAAGCCAGCAAATTCATATGAGAAGAGCATAGCTAAGGCAATGGTAATCACGGGTAAGGCAGTTGAGATCATTCCAGTAGCTAATCCGGAGATGATGTTGGTTGCTGCACCTGTTTCAGAAGCTTTGGCAATATCTCTTGCCGGGGTCTTGTCGTCCGCAGTGTAATACTCGGCAAATAATCCAATCAGGATTCCTGAAGCCAGACCTACAACAGTGGCCAGAAATAGGTCCGTTACAGTATACGAAGTAGTTTCATCCCACACAAACTCACCATTTGTACTCAATTCATCTATAACGAAATAAGAAACAATCAGCATAAGGAACGCCGCTCCAAAATGCCCTTTGTTAAGAGCAGTTTGTGGATTTCCTCCTTCTTCAGTCCTTACAAGGAAGGTTCCTATAATTGAAACAAAAATACCTGCAGCAGCTAATGTCAATGGTAACTGAACAAGGGTTTCAGAACCTTGGGCAGCTGCCAAAACCATTACTCCAATCATGACTCCTACAAAAGATTCGAATAAATCAGCACCCATCCCAGCAACGTCTCCAACATTATCTCCAACTAAATCAGCTATTGTAGCAGGATTACGAGGGTCATCTTCAGGAATTCCAGCTTCAACTTTACCAACTAAATCAGCTCCAATATCTGCAGCTTTTGTGTAAATTCCACCACCCACTCTTGCAAAAAGAGCGATAGAGGATGCACCAAGAGAGAATCCAGCCATAACAGAAAGTCTATCTTCTAAATTACTAAAGCTTCCTTCTAAACCTATGTAAAGTAATGAAAGTCCCATTACACCTAAACCAGCAACACACATTCCCATAACAGATCCTCCGGAAAATGCTACAATTAATGCATCATTGAGACTTGTTCTTGCAGCATTTGTAGTTCTACTGTTAGACGCAGTTGCTGCCCACATTCCGATGAAACCAGCTAATCCTGAGCAGAAGGCTCCCAAAACGAAAGCTAGAGCGATTATTCCTTGACCTTTACTATTGTAGGCCAAGAAAAGTAGTACGGCGACAACCGCAACAAAGATTCCCAAGACCCTGTATTCCCGGTTTAGGAAAGCCATTGCTCCATTGCGGATATGACCTGCAATTTTTGCTATTTCATCATTACCCTGACTTTGAGCTTCTACCCATCTTAGTTTCCAGAAGGCAAAAACTAGAGCTAAAATCCAAGCCACGAACCAGATCGTTATTACATCCATTATTGCACCTCTTGTATTGGTTCTAGATAATTAAAACAACACAAGCTCTCCGAGATTTTAGTACTGACTATATAAGACTGATGGGAGCCAATCTATTTTGCTCTTCCATAGACAAATCCACCAATCAGACCAAAGCCGAGCATTACGACTAGGACTGCATATAGTCCAATATCCCACCATGTTCCGAATTTCATTCCCCAGCCAATCCAAAAAGCTAAGGCAAGTGGTATCAAGAAGTAGTAGAACCCTGCAGTTATTTTTTCTTGGTCGGGTAGATTTTTCAGATTCAAAGTTTCACCATCACCATGTCTTTGACAGAGCGGACCGTTTCAAAAGGAATATTTAACATATTCTCTGAATCGACCTCATAACCTTCAGGTATTTCTCCTTCCGAGGATATAACCAGAGTCTTTAGCTCCCCAGACATAGAATCTAGGATGATGTTGGTTATATGACCTAAACGCTCGCCCGAGACGGTAGTTACCTGTTTATCCCTCAAATCCGATAGTCTTATTTCCATTTTAGATATAGAGATCGGCCTCACTACGCCTTTCGCCTCTTCGTGAGCGTCTCAGTCTCTTGCCTATTTCTTCGTAGTATTTTACGGTATCCTCAGTAATGGATGGTACAACCAGTTCGAGAGCGTCCTCGAAATGTTTCATTGTTACTTCCTTGGCATTGTGGTCCTTTCGAAGTGCCAGAATAGCAGCTTCTCTGACGACTCCTTCAATGTCCGCCCCGGTATATCCTACCATTTTCTTGGCTAGAACACCTAGTTTTACATTCTTTAAAGGCACTGATTTGGTGTGTATCTTCAGGATTTTCTTTCGGGCATCCTCATCAGGTTCGCCAACCAGTATCATTCTATCAAATCTCCCGGGCCTGAGTAAAGCCGAATCTATGACCTCAGGCCTGTTAGTCGCTCCAATGGTTATCACTCCTTCCATATTTTCAAGACCGTCCATACTGGTCAATAATTGGTCCACAAGTCTATCAGATACATTATTGTCTCCTCCAGTCCCCCTTGTGGGTGCCAATGCATCCAATTCATCCAAGAAGACTATACAGGGTGAAACCTGTTTTGCCTTTCTGAATACTTCCCTAAGTTTCTTTTCGGATTCACCAACCCATTTGGACATAACCTCTGGTCCTTTGATTGCGATGAAATTGGCAGCGGATTCTGTGGCAATGGCCTTTGCGATCAAGGTCTTTCCGTTTCCCGGAGGGCCATAAAGAAGCAATCCACGTGGAGGTTTAATTCCTAATCTCTCGAATCCCTCAGGGTTTGTCAGGGGCCATTCTACGGTCTCCTTGAGTTGCTGTTTGACGTCTTCTAGTCCACCTACCTCATCCCATTTCACTTTTGGAATTTCAACCATGATCTCCCTAAGAGCCGATGGTTCCACGTCTTTCAGGGCCTCCTTGAAATCATCATTGGTAACTTTCATTTCTTGCAGTAATTTAGGTGGAATCGGTTCGTCCAGATCAATCTCAGGCAAGTATCTTCTGAGAGCGCTCATCGCCGCTTCTCTAGCTAAGGCTGCCAAGTCCGCACCCACAAATCCATGGGTTATCTCTGCAAAGTGATCTATTTTTTTCCAATGCCCATCCTTGTCTCTGGAAATAGGCATTCCTCTAGTGTGAACTTGCAGGACCTGTTTTCTCCCATCCCGGTCAGGAATCCCAATTTCGATTTCACGGTCGAATCTACCTGGCCTTCGAAGAGCCTGGTCAATAGCATCAGGCCTGTTAGTGGCTGCAATTACAATCACCTGGCCCCGGCCCTGCAGACCATCCATCAGGGTAAGAAGCTGGGCAACCACCCGTCTTTCAACTTCGCCTTGAGTCTCGTCACGTTTGGAAGCGATTGAATCCAGCTCATCTATGAAAATAATAGACGGAGAGTTTGTTTCAGCTTCCTCGAATATCTGTCTTAAATGGGCCTCGGACTCGCCATAATACTTGTTCATTATCTCAGGACCCTGGATTGAAAGGAAGTTGGCCCCGGACTCATTTGCAACTGCCTTGGCAAGTAATGTTTTTCCAGTCCCAGGTGGTCCATACAGCAAAACCCCTTTAGGAGGGTCTATTCCCAGAGCATCGAAAAGTTCTGGATGTTTGAGTGGTAATTCGATCATTTCGCGGACTTTCTTGATTTCCTCTTTGAGTCCTCCAATATCCTCGTAGGCAACCCCCGTTGCGGTTAGGTCTTCCTCTTTCACTGGATCTTCATGGACTTGAATGACTGTATCTGCCTGAATCTGGATGATACCTTTAGGTTGTACCACTGTAACTGCAAATGGTAAACGTCCACCCATTAGCGTCAGACCAGGTACGATTACCACATCACCTTTGGTCAGGGGTCTTCGATTCAGGCCCCTAAGGATAACTTCCTCTATACCGGGACCGAATTGAACTCTCCCTGATTGGTCCATCATTGGGGCCAATACTACTTTTTTGGCTGGTTTGACCTGAGCCTTTTTGACTGCCACTTTGTCTCCCAGATTGACCTTGGCATTGTTTCTGATGAGTCCATCAACCCTGACGATTCCTTTACCTTCGTCCTCGGTCCTGGCACGCCAGACGATTGCGACGGTCGGATCCCTTCTTCTTCCATGTATCTCTACAATATCACCAATGGACAATCCAAGTTCGTTCCTGGTCACCGTGTCCAGTCGACCTCTCCCATAACCAACTTCATCCTGAAGTGCCTCGGCGACTTTCAGAGTGATTGAATCTTCTCCCATGGGTATATTGTAATCTCCGGGTTCAAATAACTAATGTTGTTGTGAATATTTGCGTTTTAGCCTGTGGTTATAACCAACAATAAGAATTACGGAGGATAGGGGCATAATCAATGATGAGAATTCTGGAATCCCTAAGGCAACTGGCTCAGTTATATCATCTCTATCAGATGGAACAGGAACATTCTGGATTTCCCAATCACCTTCGAAGGCTCTTCTGTCGTTCTCAGTTGAAACTGCCCGAATTTTATCGAGGTCAGTATCTACTGTGAAACCAAGTTCATCTTTATCACATGCTAATTGGATATTGTCTGAGTTATCAACAATGTGGTCAGAATAATCAATTCCAGTATTTCCACCAGCATCCCAATATGAAGGAGACCCTGCTGTCCATAGGTATACATACGCTCTATCTTGTCCACCACCTGCCCTATATGAACTGCATGCAGCTTCATAAGTGCCCGGATTATCAGACACATCATCAATTATTATACCAATTGTAGAAACACTAAGATCAGTTGTCCCCTCTGTGACAATCTTGAAAAAATAAAAATCTGAATCACTTGCCCACCAGACACTTAGTATTTCAACCCCAGCGGTAACTCCATCATCGGCATCTGAACCTAAGGCCGTCCAAGAAGTTGGAAAAGTCGGCGTCCCTGCTCTTGAACCATCCTTGGCAGTTTCATTATCCGGAAGGCTTATTTTGTTGTAAATCTCAGCCTCAACATCATCAATATCATTATCCCAGGACTGAATATAGAAGTAATAATTCCCACTTTCTCCCAGAACTTCAATTTCATTATCATCATTGGCTGCAGGCGTGTCTGTCCCGGCCCCCCAGTCCCAGTCACTACCAAGCCCCACATAACTGCTGATGGTACTGGAGGTGATCACGCCATAGTGTCCCCTGATCTGGACCAGTTTGTCAGCACCTATTGACTCACTCATATATCCGGTAGATGCGTCGAAGTCCGAGTCTATAAAGATAAATATTTGATCCTCATTACTCAATTCGGGGACGTCAAAGGCCATACTCTCACCTTCTTCCAGAGTAATATCAAAAGCTGGACTGTCGGTTGCCTTGTTTCTGGCGCTCTTGTCTGCAAAAATGGTACCTCCTAGAATGTCTCCTTCAACATTGATGTAGTAGAAGGCATCCCCCGTTTCTTCCGTGAGGTTTGCATATCTCCATATATCCGCATTGGGATTAATAGCATCGTCAGAATCAGGTTTCAAATTCG
>Ga0208879_1002096_pt1 | contig 18086 bp, 11 predicted proteins | sample Knorr_S15_td_Bot_FD_185605 | JGI IMG/M metagenome (GOLD analysis project Ga0208879, IMG submission 185605) | Marine microbial communities from Southern Atlantic Ocean transect - Knorr_S15_td_Bottom_ad_5009_LV_A (SPAdes) (version 2) | ecosystem: Environmental > Aquatic > Marine > Oceanic | place... | reverse complement strand
AATCCTTTCACAAAACAATTATTCTTCCTCATACCTGCAATTTTGGTTTCTTGCGTGATATTATTTATACCAAGGTATACGATTCATAAATATTCCTACACTTTTTATTTAATTGGTATTTTTATTGTATTACTACCTTTTCTCGGTACCGCTCATGCTGGTACTTACCGATGGTTACATATTGGATTACCCTTTGCTATTCAACCCAGTGAATTTGCTAAAGTGTTCACATTACTTGCTCTCGCAAGATACCTTTCTGACCATAATCTGGAGATGCAAAAATTTTCTTCAATTATCATTCCCATTTTATTGGTAATTATTCCAACAACTGTGGTTTTAAACCAACCTGACCTTGGAACTGCTATAATTATGATGACACCTGTTTTACCCATGTTGTATTGGGCTGGAGCCCGTCCATTTTATCTTTTCCTAATGTTGGCACCGTTATTCAGCATGCTCACAGCATTTGATAACTTTGCATTTACAATTTGGGTTGGGTTTCTTGGTATAATTATTTTCCTTTCCAGACCAAAAAGAATGGTTTCTCTGTCTCTATTTTTCGGAAATATATTCCTTGGACTTTTTTCACCCTTTCTTTGGAACGCGTTAAAACCCTATCAGCAAAACAGAATATTAACTTTATTAAATCCTGAAAAAGATCCGCTCGGCGCAGCTTACCAAATTATCCAAAGTAAGACTGCAATTGGATCGGGTGGTTTATTCGGAAAAGGGTGGGGTGTTGGGACACAAACACATTTAAAATTTCTACCAGTTCAGGAATCGGATTTCATATTATCTGTAATGGGTGAAGAATTGGGTTTTATCTCAATTTCACTTGTTTTATTGGTATTTGGATTTTTCATTGTACAAATTTTAAAACGATCCTATTTATCTAAAGATCGTTTTTCCAGTCTTGCCCTTATGGGATTTGCATCAATATTTATGACTCATGTTTTTGTAAACACAGCTATGACAGTTGGCTTAATACCGGTTAAAGGCTTACCATTCCCATTCATTTCTGCAGGTGGTTCTTTCCTGATTTCAAGCTATATTATGATAGGCCTAATTTTGAAACTTAGCGTCAATTATTCTGAGTGATAAACTTATTTGATGCGGGTTGAACGAAAGGTAAATTCACCGCCGATTTGGCGAACAAAATGGATAAAAATATGACAAATCGTTCCACATACGTTAGGGCGTTTTTATTTTCTTGCATCATTATATCTTCTTTTCTCTTTGCTCAGAAAGATGCTAGCAGGGAGCTAAGAAGATTAAATGCAAAAATCGACCGGATTCGTGTCCAGGTCGATTCTCTTGAGTTGGATAATCAAATTCTTTTACCAGAATTGATGTCTGCCTTCAAACAGGCGGTAAAAAGTAAAGCCCAACAAGACTCAATTACCCTCGTGATATTGAAAAGGATGAATACGCTGAGTAATAAAATTTCTGTTCTTGGAAATCAATCAGGGTATATGGACAGTACGGCCTTGGAGATCTTTCATAAGTTGGTACTTGTTGAGAATAAAATTGTAACATTAACAAACAGTTATAATGAAATGGCTAAACTTAAATCTGGTGCACCCATCTCGTCAGAACCCAAGTTCAATGCTGCCCAGTATAAGCAAACCTATATGAAAAGCTTAGGGCATTTCCAAAATCAGGAGTTTAGTGAAGCAATCGAAGGGTTTGATGAACTGGTCTCATCGGATGCTACCAATAATCTAGCAGATAACAGTCAATATTGGTTAGCAGAATGTTTTTACTCCCAAAAAGAATTTAAACGGGCCATTATTGAGTTTGAAAAAGTATTCACATATGCAGGAACCGACAAAGATGATGATGCCCAGTTGAAAATTGGAATCTCTTATCAAAGTATGGGCAATATAGACAAAGCCCGGGAAGAATTTCAGCGCATGGTAGATTATTTCCCCGGGAGTGAATACTACCCCAAAGCAAAAGAAGCGCTGAAGCAATTATCTATTAATTAACATCTTAATTACAACTTTATGCCAAAAAAACTTTATTATTTGACTACGGAGATTACTCCGTTTGCCAATGTCTCTTCCCTAGCAGAATTCTCAGCAAAGGTCCCCTTGGCTCTGCAAGGAAAAGGGCATGAAATTCGGACTATTATTCCAAAATATGGTTATGTAAGCGAACGAAAATACATTTTGAGAGAAGTCATTCGTTTGCGGGAAATACCATTCGAGTTTGATGGAGAAGAGCAGGTTGCTAGTGCAAAAAGTGCATTCATTCCCAAAACCCGTGTCCAGGTCTATTTTCTCGAAGATGATTACTGGTTCAAACCCCTAACAAACTTGATCTATAAATCGAAGAATGGTCGTGTTCTTTCAGATAATGGAGAACGATACGGGTATTTTGCAAAAGCCGTCTTGAGTACACTGCCACACCTGTTCTGGGCCCCTGATATTTTTATTTGCAATGGATGGCAAAGTGCCATGGTCCCTGGTATATTTAAAAAACATTTTGATGGAATCAACGAATTTTATCAAGAAATAAAAACAGTTATAGTTATTCATGATCAGGATGAATATTCATCTGTGTCGCGTGAAGATTTGAAAAAAGCAGAAGTGCCTATTCATAATTCTTTAAAAGGAAAAATGTTGAATATTTATGAGGTTGCAGCTTTTGAAGCGGATGCGATCATAATTTTTGATAAACCCTCAAAGATTATTTCTAAACAATTACTTAATAAACCCGGCATCAAAGCAAATAAGAAAAAAGTTTCAGTGATACCTTGGTCAGATGATGAAATACCTGACTATAATGTGATCGCTGATAAGATGGATAAAGTTTTAGAGAAACTTTCCGACTGATTTATCATATAAATCGACCCACATGAAAAAACATTCTTTTATTTTAAGCTTCCCTGGGATTTTTGTCTTCACTTTATTCTTCTGGAGGTGTGCAGAAGATCCTATAAAAGCAGACTTATTACATTTCTCTCTGACAATTGATACATTATCTATTAGTGAGATAACAGGGGAACCTTACTGGATTGCGCCAAACCTCGGATCAACAAATAATCTTTATTTAGGAAAAAAGAATGATTTGGATGCATTTATTTCATTTATCGGGTTCCCGGATTATTATAATTGGGCAGCCTTTTTAGATTCAAACAGTACTTTTGACAGTCTTCATTTTGTTGTTTATTCCAACGACAGTTTACTAACGCCGGCTTCTACGCCGGCTTTGTTCTTTAGCCCTGATTCACAGTTTTCGGAATCCAAGAGCACTTATTTAGATTTTTCCGAATTCACTACTACAGATTGGGTAAATCTAGGGTTACCTGAAATAAAAATTGATCAGGATACTTCAGGAAATTTTAACCATACAGAATTGATTTGGGATATTCTTACCCTATTTGACGCTTTAACTGATACATCTGATTCAAATTTGGTCAGAACTTTTGTTCTGGAACCTGTCAATGATGATTCAATTTTTTTAGAACTGTTCAGTAGGGAGAGCCAACAAACAAATAATCCTAAAATAATAACTTATTTCAGGAGAACAACTGTAATCAGTGATGATTCAACCCAAATTGATACTATTACATCACCCTTGGGTGCTTCAGGTGATATCTCTATAATTGATCCGGGAGATTCAATTCAAGATTCTTCGTTTTTTGGGGTCAGCAGTGGTTTTGGATTGCGATCTGTATTATCTTTTCCATTTGATTCTCTTTCACTTCCAGAAGGATCTTTGATCAGATCTGCAATTTTATCTATGCCCTTAGATTCATCAACTATGATCAATAATTTTACAATTGTCATTGACCCTTTAAATGTTGAATTGGATACATTGACCGATTTATTTGATACGGATCCTTATTCTGTGATTGGTTACCCTTACCGTGTCAATTCAGATACAAAAAATGGGCTTTTAGAAATTTCACTAAAATCATATTTACAAAATATTACTCTCGGCAATGTCCCAAGTATTGGTTTTAAGATTTTAGCAAGTGATCAAAATGACCCTTTTGACAAAATCCATTTTGATTTGTCAGGAAACCTAAACCCTGGGATAATCAGGATCGTTTATGCGTGGAATTAAATTTATATTCATAACCTTGATTGGATTATCTTTATCTTTTGGCCAAGGTTACTTAAATGGATTCGGCTTCGGACATTATTATCATAATCAAGGAATTTCCAGCGCAGGAAATGGTATTAACCGCTTAATACCTTCTTTTCAGGAAGACGTTTCTTTATTAAATCCGGCTACATGGCACAACCTGAAATACACCCATTTATCTGTAGCATATAGCGGAGATGAAAACTCGATAAAGAACCCTGCATTGTTTAACGGGTATTCAGGTATCTCAAATGCAATTTGGATTGTGCCTATCAAATCAAAAGCTTCATTTGGTTTATCAATTGCTCCATACTCAGACCAAAGACTTACACTAACTGATCCTGACACCACCACATTTTACGCGTATGATGATACTTTAAGTATTTTTAGGACTTTTAATCAAAATGGTGGAATCTTGGTTTTGAAAGTTGGGTCGTCGTACGCATTAAGAGATCGTTTTAGTATTGGTGGTTCACTGGATATGTTATTTGGTTCATCTAGAAAAAATGAATCTATATTTTTTAGTGGCAGTTCAATTATCCAGTCATCCAGAAATAGATATACGGGATTAATAGGCAATGCATTTTTTTCGTTTAAGATCCAGGAAAATATGAATATCTATGGTGGGATAAAACAAACATTGCAACCTATGGCTGTTTTTCTGACAAATCGTTATTTGTTTGATGATGCAAATTTGAATGGATATCATGATTTTACATTCCCCTATGATTTTCCGATACCTGACAGTGTTGATGCTCATAATGAGATTCGGCTGGAACAGGTTCACGAACCAAAAGGTTATTCATTCGGATTAAAAGCAACAATTACTAGAAATAACTCTATTGCATTTGAATACATATCCAGTTTGGATGAAGGTGAGATCCCATCCAAAATCACATTAGGATTCAATGATTGGATCCATTCTTCCAAGCATGCCAGTTTATCGTTCATAAAATTCCCGAATGATCTATCAGTGAATTGGATTGACAATTTTGTATTTAGGGCCGGGTTAGCCTATAAAACGCATCAGCTCGCACAATCAGAAATAACCATAAGAGAGTTTGGTAGTGCATTGGGACTAGGTTTTAAATTCAAGGCTGTCGGAAATCAAATAGATTTCAATTACTATATTGGCAATAGAGAATATTCTAACACATTTCAGACAGAATTAGTACAACAAATTCAGGTTAGTGTCAGCCTAGCTGACCTATGGTTTGTAAAAAGGAGACAAAAAACACAATGAAAAATGTCAAGATATATGCTGTCACGAGCGTGACACTTTTTTTAACCATGTGTGTGCCACCTGAAGGTGGTAGTGGTATGGATCTTGCAAAAGAAAAAGAAAAATTAGATTCTTTACGCCAGTTACGATGCCCACGTTTAATGAGCAGCGCTGCAGAATATTATCGCAACCGAGATTGGAAACAGACAGTACGAATTTATGAGGAAATTACCACATTGGATTGTGATGAATGGAACCCAGCATTCGCGCCACCACAAGAGATTTACCAGTATTATGCAATCGCCTACGAGCAAATGGGAAAATTCGACAGTTCAGAATTTGTTTTGTTGGATGGGCTGCAAAAATTACCAGAAAATATCCGACTTAGAAAAAGATTAGCTTATGCTTATAAACGACAAGGTAAAAAGGATAGAGAAATCATTGAGTATGAGCGGATGGTGGGTATGGCACCTGACGATATTTCTATAATGAATGAGTTATCAAAAATTTATAATGAAGAGAATCGTTTTGATGATCAAATTTTTATTCTTGAAAAAATTCTGGATATCGATGAGAATAATGAAATCGCACAAAGCGAGTTGGCTATGGCATTTGAAAGCAGTGGCCGTGATCCCCTCGATATATATCGCAAACGTTTTGAAGGTAATCCTGACAATTTAAGTTATGGGTTGGATTATGCCGATCGTTTAGCGAATGCGGATAGGCCAGAAGATGCAATCCCTATTTTAAATGCTGTTGTTAAAAAGGATCCAAGTAGTAAACTGGCTTACAGAAAACTCGCTGAAGCCAATAAAAGGATAGATAATCTGAAGGATGCAGCGGAAGCATATGAAGCGCTTTTTAAAATAGATCCCAGGGATACGAGAGTTGCTATTGATTTGTCTGATGTTTACCTTGATAATGATCAATATGGAAAAGCCTTGCGATGGGCAGATAAGGCAATCAGTTTAAATGGTAATACAGGTGATGGTTATAGTCAAAAAGGGAAAGTCTTTTATTATGGGTGGGACAATTTCCGCCAAAATCCGTTTACAACAGATGATCGAATTGTTGCAAAATTAGCGCATGATTATTTTGTAAAAGCGGAAGGAAAGGGTTTTCGTGGATTTTCAAAAAGTGTTTGGTTAAATGAAAATGCGAAAGATGTAATGTATGGGAAAGCACAATGGTTCATGGCTGAAGATAAGGTAAAAAGAACAAGAAACATTTCAACCAGAACAACAGATTACAGTTGGGTCACCGAATCATTGGTACCCGAATCCAGTTGGTAATAAAATAATGTCTTTTCTATCTCAAGGTGATCCCGATCTGCACGCTATCCTTGAACGAGAAATCCACAGAGAAGAATCAACACTTGAATTAATTGCTTCGGAGAATTTCACCAGCCAAGCTGTAATGGAAATGGCAGGTGGGGTTATGACGAATAAATATGCGGAAGGGTATCCGGGTAAACGATACTACGGCGGGTGCGATTTTGTTGATGAAGCGGAGAACTTAGCAAGAGAACGGCTTCGTAAACTATTTGGGGCAGAATATACCAACGTTCAGCCACACTCCGGTTCTCAAGCAAACATGGCGGCCTTAATGACCTTTGTCAAGCCGGGAGACACAGTCATGGGCTTGGATCTGGCTCATGGTGGACATTTAACCCATGGTAGTCCTGTAAATTTTTCTGGCCAGCTCTATAATTTTGTGTCTTATCAGGTATCTAGAGATACTGGAAGGGTTGATTTTGATAGTGTATACAAACTTGCAAATGAACACCAACCCAAATTGATCATTTGTGGTGGAAGTGCTTACCCTCGTTATATAGAATTTGAAGAATTTAGAGAAATAGCAAACCAGGTTAATGCATATCTAATGGCAGATATCGCTCACCCGAGTGGATTGGTTGCTGCAGGTCTTCATCCATCCCCTATGGAATATTGTGATGTTGTTACAAGTACAACCCATAAAACACTGCGCGGTCCTCGGGGAGGTATTATCATGATGGGGAAAGATTTTGAAAATTCTTGGGGGAAGATCGCACCAAAATCAGGGCGCATAAAAAATGTCTCTGAATTGATCGATTCTATGGTCATGCCTGGAATTCAAGGCGGCCCACTTATGCACATCATTGCAGCAAAAGCAGTCGCTTTTGGCGAAGCTCTGCAACCGAAATTTAAATCATACGCCCAACAAATATTGAACAATGCCCAATCTATGGTTGATGGATTATTACAATTAGATTACCAACTTGTCTCAGGTGGCACAGATACACATGTCATGTTAATCGACTTATCTAACAAACATATTACAGGAAAAAAAGCTGAAATCACCCTTGGAAAGGCCGGTATTACTGTGAATAAAAATATGGTGCCCTTTGATGAAAGAAGCCCATTTGTCACGAGTGGGATCCGTGTGGGAACTCCTGCCATTACAACTCGGGGGATGGGAGATCCTGAAATCCGCCAGATTGTACGTTGGATAGATGAAGCTTTATCTGACCCTGAAAATGAGGTAGGATTAGCTCGTATAAAATCAAATGTAAACGAACTTTGTTCAAATTTCCCTATTTACGCTCATTAATCTAAAGTGTGAGACCCATGGGTCGAATTTTTATTCCTTTAGCTGTCATTTTATTTTGTTCCAGTTGTGTTCCACGAACATTAATTGTTGACCATCCCAAGCTCGTTTCTCTGTATTTTGAAAAAAAGATTAAGTCTTTGGAAAGTAAAAAAAACTTGTCCACTGATCAGAAAAGACTTCTTCTAAAAACAAAAGTAGAATATGGTTTTGGTGTTCTGTTGGAAGAAAGTGATCGCATCTTAGATAATGATTATAATTTAGGTGTGAAAAAATCACAGGAAGCTTATATTGTTTTCAGTGATGCGAAAAAGATCGGTACATCCATTTTAATCAATACATACCCGGGATTTGATTCCTGGCTTTCCAGCGAAACCGATTTACAATTTAAAGCAAATGATGTTGGTGATCTATATTGGTTAGCTGCTGCATACGGCGGCGCTATAAGATCCAGCCGTGGAAACCCCTTTGATGTCGTAAATTTACCAGTGGTAAAAAAAATGCTGATAAAAGCCATTACCTTAGATCCGAACTGGAGAAAAGGTGCTCTCTATTCTGCCATGATGAGTTATACTTCTTCTCGTCCAGATTTATTTGGTGATGCAATGATTGACTCAGTCACTTTTTACTATGAAAAAGCTCTTCTAGCATCTGACAGTTTAGATGCTAGCCTTTTTGTTTCCTATGCCGAGATCATTGACAAGAAATTTCAAAATAGAACTGAATTTGAACGCAAACTTCATTATGTACTCCAGGCGGATGGGAAAAATGATAAAGATTTTCGATTAAGTAATATCATCGCACAGGAACGAGCAAAATGGTTATTATCCAAGACAGACGAGTATTTCTTCGAATGAAACGATATTTACTGATTTTAGTTTTATCAATCTCATTGATTTATGCGAGAAAAATTGTGGTAAAGATGGCCACACTAGCGCCAGAGGGAACGGAATGGCACGGCATGCTCATCGAAATGGGACAAGAATGGAAAAAAGCAACCGATGGTGAGGTACAACTTAGAATTTATCCTGGTGGCGTTGTAGGGGATGAACGGGACATGGTACGTAAAATGAGGATCGGCCAGATCCATTCAGCAGGCATAACGACGGAAGGGCTCACAGAAATTGTACCGGATTTTTCAGCATTTTATGTGCCTTTAGCATTTCAAAATACTGAGGATATTCAGGTAGTGCTTAACGATATGTACCCCAGTCTAGAGGCGAAGTTAGAAGAAAAAGGTTTTAAACTGCTTTACCTAACTGATCTTGGGTGGGCCTACTGGTTTTCAACAACAAAAGTCACCGCGCCATCAGATTTAAAGAAAAAAAGGATTTTTACCTGGGCTGGTGATTTTAAATGGGCAGAAATTTATAAAAAAGCTGGCTACAATCCGGTTCCACTCGCTTCGACAGATATCTTATCTGGATTACAAACCGGACTGATTAATGCTATGTCAACCATGCCATTATATGCATTGGCTCAGCAAGCCTTTGGGATCACAAATCATATGCTTGATCTTAAATGGGGCACACTTCTGGCTGGTATTATCATTGACATGAAAACCTGGAATCGTATACCTGAAAAATATCATGAAGACCTGATCTCTATTTCCCATTCTATTCGGGATAAGCATCAGGAAACCAATAAAAATGCCGAAAAACAGGCAATCGACGCTATGAAACAATATGGATTAGTTATTCATAAGCCTTCGCAAGAAGAAGTAAGTCTCTGGCAAGAAGAGGTTAAAAAAATGGAGCCGTATCTTCGTGGGAAGGCCATACCAGCAGATGTATATGACCGTGTAATCGAACTCACACAGGATCGATAAACCATCCCAATGAAATCGCCACCAATACTCAATCATGTTGTCAATCGATTGAAATGGGGGGAAAATACACTTGCCTTTGTCATTTTTGCGGCAATGACACTTTTGCCAGTTCTGGAAACAGGTGCACGCCTATTTAATACGAATAGTATTCCAGCATCTCAGGTAATTGTACAGCATTTTACCCTGTGGATTGGTTTCCTGGGGGCAGTCTTAGCAACCAGACAAAATAAATTACTAGCTCTCACCAGAGAACCGTTGTTTGATAAAGCTGAAAAGCCACATTTAGGAAAATGGATCGCTAAAGTCACTACCTTTCTTGTCTTGGTTGCATTAACATGGGGGAGTTGGGAATTATTAAAAGTTGAGATGAAATATCCGATAGACATTGCTCCCAATATTCCTCGGTGGTTGGCCATGATCATTATGCCAGTTGGCTTTGGTCTCATGGCAGTCCAAGTATACTTTAAGAGTTATAAGAAACATTTACACAGGATTTCTTTGGTCATTGTTGGGCTTCTTTTTTCAATGAGTGCCATCACTGATGCGATTGTTGATGTATTCCCTGTTGTCGGGATTGGGTTAATACTCCTACTTATTGCATTACTGTATGGTGCTCCTATTTTCGTGGGGTTGGGTGGTGCAGCTGTCTTATTCTTTTGGGCGGATTTTATTCCTATTTCAGCGATTCCAACGGAGACTTATAGAATAGTTGTTTCGCCAACCTTGCCAACAATTCCCCTGTTCACACTTGCTGGATACCTGCTTGCCGAAAGTAAAGCATCAGAAAGACTTGTGAATGTCTTTAGGGAATTATTTGGATGGATTCCCGGTGGAACTCCCATCATTATTGTCGTTCTCTGCGCATTTTTTACAGCATTAACGGGTGGCTCTGGTGTTACGATCTTAGCTTTGGGAGGGCTCCTCTTACCTCTTTTATTGAAGGAGGGTTATAGTCGTTCTTTCTCAATTGGATTGATCACAGTTGCCGGATCTCTTGGATTATTGTTCCCTCCAAGTTTACCAGCTATTATTTATGGCGTTACCGCCCATGTGTCCGTAAAAGATATATTTATTGCGGGACTTATTCCCGGGCTTTTACTCTTGGTCATGATGTCTGTTTGGTCTTTGTACCAAGGGAAGAAAGCAAAGATTGCACCGAATCCATTTAATTTCAGAAAAGCTATCAAAGCATGCATAGACACGAAATGGGAATTGGCAATTCCTGTCCTGATCCTTTTTGGTGTTTTCGGCGGGTTTACTACATTGGTGGAAACAGCTGCCTTAACTGTGGTTTATATCTTTTTGGTGGAAGTGTACCTATACAAGGATATTCGATTACGGGACTTACCAAGGATCGTGATTGATTGTGCCACTCTTATTGGTGGGGTATTGATCATTCTTGGGGTAGCCATGGGGCTGACCAGTTATCTTATAGATGCACAGATCCCGATCCTTATGCTATCCTGGGCTAAGAGCGCCATCGCTTCTAAGTATACATTTCTATTAATGCTCAACGTATTCTTACTCCTAGTTGGATGTCTCATGGATATTTTTTCAGCTATTATCGTGATCGTACCATTGATTGCACCTTTAGGGGTTTACTTTGGAATTGATCCGGTACATTTGGCGATCATTTTCATTGCGAATCTTGAACTGGGATTTTTAACACCTCCAGTGGGGATGAATCTCTTTTTAGCCGCTTATCGTTTTGATGAGGATATGCCAAAAATATATCAGGCCACACTGCCATTCTTTTTAGTGAGATTATTAGCTGTAGGTCTAATCACGTACATCCCCATTTTAACCTTAGGATTATTACAATGAAATGGAACTATTTCTCGACGGATTCATTTCTTGACTGTGAAAGAAGATCAAAGATATATTCGCCGTTCAAAAAACCGGAGAAAACCTATACCTTAAACGCTATCAATTCGCTCGAAGAGAGCGCATTCAATATCAATCAATATTCAGGAGACGTTCAATGAAGCGTTTAGGGACGACTCTGTCATTACTGACAGTTCTAATAAACCCCATATTCGCCCAGAGTGAAGCTGGAGCGATTTTTCTTTTAATTGCGCCAGGTGCACGTGCAGGTGGCATGGGTGAAGCACATGTGGCGGTAGCAAATGATGCCTATGCCAGTTACTGGAATCCAGCTGGACTCGGATTTCTCGATGGCCAGGAGTTGGCTATGATGCACGTAAACTGGCTTCCCGGTCTGGCAGATGACCTTTATTACGAATTCTTTGCTTTCCGGAAAAAATATCCCACACTTGGGACTATTGGAGGGCATTTAATATTTTTAAATCTCGGGGAACAGATTCGGACAAGTGAAACGGGAGATGAACTCGGTACCTTTACCAGCTATATGTCTGCATTTGCGCTTTCCTACAGTGCACTGATCTCGCCTACTCAATCCTTTGGGTTGAATGCAAAAGTTTCTTACCAGCATTTAGTGGAAATTGGTGCTGGAAGTGAAAAGGGAAAAGGCACATCCACGGACTTTGGATTTGATGTGGGCTATATGCATAAGGAATGGTTACTGCCCAATTTGACCCTGGGATTAAATTTATCCAACCTCGGTCCAAAAGTTTCATTTATTGACCCGGACCAGGCTGATCCCCAACCTACCAATTTAACTCTTGGACTAAATTATGCTCTCGTGAATTCAGAGTTTAATAAACTTAATATTGTCTATGATGTTGATAAACTCTTGGTCGCATCCTATCCTGACATGGATTGGGATAATGATGGTTACATTGGTGGCTATGATGATGATGGGAATCTCAGTCCTGGAAATGATTATAATGTGGATGGGCAGATTGAAGTTGCTCATTCAGATCCAATTTATAAGGCAATATTCACTTCATGGGTAGATGATTGGATTATAGGCGGAGATATTGATAAAGGATCGAATGGATCTGGTGATGGTGATAAGATCATTGGTGGATACGAATGGGAGGATTTGGATGGTGATGGTAAAATTGATCTAGATGATAATGAGATTGTAAGAACTGATGGAACACCTGGAGATGAGAATTGGGGGAAATATAACGAGTATGGTGTAAAAGAAGTTGGTAACTCTAAGGATCGATCACTTTCAAATGAATTAGATAAATTGGTTCATAACATCGGGATGGAATATTGGTATGGAGAATATTTTGCCATCCGTTCTGGTTTTTATTATGATAAAACAGGGAAGATCAGTAATCCTACTTTTGGCATTGGTCTAAGGTTTGCAGGTTATGGATTCGATTTTGGATATACCTATGGTGAAACGGGCCATCCATTGACCAATACCATGCGATTCTCCCTGAATATGGAATTTTAAATACCGCTTTCAATGATGCGGTCCGTACCCATTCGCAGATCATTTTTCTTGGTCTGTCTTTTCTCATTATTATCGGGTGAAATCTCTGGAGAATTGAAAATTTGTGTACTGCGAGTATCCTTTCTTGAAGACAATGATGAAAGCACATCTGGAAATGGGCAATTCCTAACTGAACTTGAGGGGATAGAATGTGGAGGATACACTATCGATCCTTTTCCACATGATCGGCAATACTTTGAATCGCAATTAAAAGCAGTTGATGGATATTTCAATGATGTATCTTATGGAAAATTTGGGATTGATTTAGACCAATCCACAGTCTTTCCCGTTCAGGAAAATGAGTCCTATGCACTCTCCAATTCCATGAATTATTATAATCCTTATGATCAAGGTGATATCCAGGAAGAACGTATAACAAGTTTATTTGCTGATGCGATTTATAAAGCGTACGAAATGGATCAAATCGATTTTTCATCCTATGATCTTGTTGTTGTATTTCATGCAGGAATTGGCCAGGATTTTTCACTCCCATTTTTAGATCCAACTCCGGAAGATATCCCTTCAACTTACGTTGATAATGAAATGATTCTTACGTATTTCGGGTCATCATCAATTTCGGCAGATGGGCATGAGATCTCTCATGGAATTATTTTACCGGAAACACAGAATCATCTTTTATTTGATATTGCTGAATCTATGTTCTCGGATGCGTCGGAACCCTGTGAATATCAATATGGACTCACGGGAACTTTTGCGCTCATGATTGGCTTTGCTGTGGGATTACCACCATTATGGAATATAGAAACAGGAGAGAGTGGTGTTGGTGTATTTGGACTTATGGATCAGGGATCGAATAATGGACGTGGCTTGGTTCCATCTCCTCCAACGGCTTGGTCGCGAATTTTTGCTGGATGGGAAATGCCAACAAATGCGGGATTTGGTTCTGTAGTCAATTTGCAATCACGCAGCGAGAATCAACTTGTGGAAGTACCTATCAATGATTCGGAATATTTTCTCATCGAAAATCGTGATAATACGATCCATAATGGGATCAACCTTGATTCCATGCGTTATGCAATTTGGGAAAAGAATGGTGAAAAAGATTACCCTCCTTATACGGAAATTCTCCAAGATTCCGCAGGATTAGTGAAAGACGAAAATGGCGTTGTTGTCACTGTTCCCAATTATGATATTGGACTTCCCGCATCCGGGTTATTGATCTGGCATATTGACGAAACGGTGATCAATTCAGGATTAAATGATTATTCGGTAAATGGTGACTTGTCACGGTTGGGTATTGACCTTGAAGAAGCAGATGGTGCACAGGATATTGGGTATCCATCCATTCACCTTTTCAATGATCCTTCTTCGGGTTATTTTGGAGATATGTGGTTCAAGGGCAATACACAATATGAATTGGCAAATCCCAGTATGGAAGGATTGTCGCCGGAATTTGGCCCATTTACATATCCGTCCACAAAAGCAAATGATGGCTCATCGACATTCATTACGATCGACAATATAAGTAAGTCAGGAGACACAATGTCTTTTACAGTGTCTAATTCGCTCATAATGGATGGATTTCCACTTAAAGACTACACTGTCGTGAATTCTTTTAATGCAAACGGACATACGAAAATATTAGGCTCTGGTGATTCACTTTGGATAGCGCCAGTTGATACGATTTCAAATAAGCTGTTTTTTCATCCTAGCAGAGGCAACACTTTCAATTTTTTCACCATGATTGATGAGCAAGAGAACCATACTCTAATTGACATTAGCGAGAATGTGTGGCCTGAACCAGACGGACCTGGAATATTTTATAGATACCAAACTCGTTATGATTATTATCATCCAACAAATACGATTATAAAACTATATGAAATTGAAGAGACGCCTGATATAACCCTAGTTCCATTATGGATTGATTCACTTTTATATATGGATACTATGGAATGGTCTTCCCACAAAAAAATAGTTTTCACATCTTTCTTCAATTATGGAATAGATCTGGGAAATTCTGGTATTTCTATAACAGAATTCGATGGCACTACTACAAAGTGGGAAGAAATTTCATTTCAATCCGTTTCAGGCATTGATCTGGATCTGGATGCCGGTGTGGATGTTTTAGCCTTGGATTCAACTGGAATCTTATATGCATTTAATTCTGATCTCATCCTCATGGCTGGTTTCCCGTTGGAAGTTGAATTGCAAACTCCTGTATTAGCCCGTGACCTGTTTAATGATGAACACCCTGAAATTGTGGCAAAATCTGCAGATTCTTCATCTGTTTATATATTTGACTATTTGGGAAATATTCAATACCGTCTTGCTTCCAAGAAAAATGACTATCTGGTGGCGCTGAAAAATGTAAATAAGAAAAATGCAATTATGACTCGATCTACCATTTATCAATTAGATAAGGCAACAGATACGAAAGGGAATGAATGGGCTTTTGAACATGGTGAATGGGGCAGAAGCAGGACAATAGAATTGGAATATACATTTGTATCCGAAACTGAAAACCAGCACATTCGTTCTTATTGCTATCCGAATCCGATCCGGGATAATTCTGGGACGATTCGCGTGGAAACAATAGGTGCTGAAAAGGTAGAAGTAAACCTGTATGATTTAGCGGGATATTACATTAAAACTTGGACGGAAGACCTTTACCAAGTCGAAAAACAGATCACAGAATGGATTTGGGATGTCACCGATGTTGAACCGGGTGTTTATTTTGCTCATGTGGCAGTAAGTGGCGATAAAGAGACAGAAACGAATATCATTAAGATTGCTGTTATTCACTGATGAAAAACATTATTTATTTTACGCTTTTGGTATCCATTGGGTTGGCAGAGGTTGAGTATAACCACCCCGAATTTAACTGACATACTTTTGAGACTGAGAATTTCCAGATCCATTTTCATGATGAAACGGAAATGACAGCTCGGGAAGCTGCCACTGTTGCAGAGGTCATTTACCCGAAAATCACCGGGTTTTATGATTTCAAGCCCAAAGAAAAAACACATCTAATTTTGATCGATCCAGACGATTATTCAAACGGTGCAGCCTATTATTATGATAATAAGATCATGATCTGGGCATCACCCTTGGATTTTGAACTACGCGGCAGTCACCGCTGGTTACAGAATGTGATCACCCATGAATTCGCCCATATTGTATCTTTACAAAAAGCCATGAAGGCCGGAACAAAAATTCCCGGCGCCTATCTTCAATTCATGAATTACGAAAAAGAAAAACGCCCAGACGTTTTGTATGGCTATCCAAACACACTCATTAGCTATCCTATTCCGGGAACAATCGTACCGCCTTGGTTAGCTGAAGGTGTTGCCCAGTATATGTACGAAAATGCGGATTGGGACCACTGGGACACCCATCGCGATATGATTTTGCGTGACCGGGCAATCCATGGCAAATTATTATCGTTTACTGAAATGAATACTTTTGGAAAAAAAGGTATCGGAAATGAATCCACTTATAACGCAGGGTTTGCGTTGTCTACCTATATTGCCAATGAATATGGTCCTGAATCTTTAAAGAAGATCATGGTTGAATTATCATCCTTGACGCAATTTTCTATCAATACAGCAATTGAGAATGCGATTGGAATAACGAGTGCAGTATTATTTAATAATTTCAAATCATCCTTAGAAACCAAATATAAATTGCTCGTTTCACCGATTGAGATTAATCCGGTTGAAGGGCAGCAGATCCAAAAAGAAGGGACGACCAATATTTATCCCAAATGGCATCCTGTGAAAAACGGATTTGCCTATCTCTCCAACAAGGAAAATGATTTTTTTAGTCAAACAGATCTTTTCTATTATGACATTGAGATAGACGAGGATAAAAAGTTAATAAGTGGTATTCATTCAGCGCCTTCTTGGCATCCCAATGGTGAGCTTATTTTTTACAGTAAAAAACCAAAATTCCCCAATAAAGTGGGATCAAAATATTATGATATTTATTCTTATGATATGGAGATGGAAAAAGAAGAAAGGTTAACGGTTGATGCTCGTGCATTTAATCCTGTGTTCATACAATCGGATAGCACCATTGCTTATCTAGCTACTTTTGATGGTGGTCAGGATATTTATGTACTTGACCTTAATACAAATACATCTACAAAGATAACTGATTTTAAGGATCGACCCATTTTAAGCCATTTGACCTATTCTGAAAAAAATCATTCTTTGTATTTTGATATAACCACGCACCATTACAGAAATATTGGGCGACTCGATTTTTCATCAAATGCCATTACAAATGAATTGGAGAACCCTCTATTTGATGAAAGAAATATGGCAGAATCTCCTAACGGTATTCAGTTATTTTCTCAGGATAAAAGTGGAATCTACAATCTGTATATGATCAATCCTGTTGATACAACTGCAGGTTATGTGACAAATCTATCCGGTGGTGCGTTTATGCCGGACATCTGCAAAGATGGGAGAGTATTATTCTCTTTATATAAAGAGGGTCAGTATACAATTTCACTTTTGGATTCTCTACAGTTGATAGATGAATCACTCGTTGGATATTCACCTAATTATTTTGAAAATAACTCTGGATATAATAACCCGTTGGTTGAGTTAAACACATCTGCATCAAAACCTTATTCTGACCAGTTTCCCAATATGTTCATCATGCCAAAGGTGATGATTGATTATGGTACTATTAAACCGGGATTTTATTTTTATTCCAGTGAAGTGATCAATCGCCTGTCTATTTTTGGTGGTGCTTCTTTAAACCAATATAATGATGTAGACCTTTTCTTTATTTTTGATTTTAAACGGTTTTATCCAACGCTATTCTTTGAAACATTTTATTTAACCCGAAACACTACAGACAATACCATATATCAAGGCGTTTACAAAATTGACGATAATATCAAATTTCGATTAGTTCAGTTCAGGACTGGGTTAAAGATCCCTATTTTTGGCAGTCTTTTTGAAGTTTCCGGAACAAGGCAATGGTATCGTGCTTTTATTAAACAGGAAGTG
>Ga0208879_1002095_pt1 | contig 18101 bp, 14 predicted proteins | sample Knorr_S15_td_Bot_FD_185605 | JGI IMG/M metagenome (GOLD analysis project Ga0208879, IMG submission 185605) | Marine microbial communities from Southern Atlantic Ocean transect - Knorr_S15_td_Bottom_ad_5009_LV_A (SPAdes) (version 2) | ecosystem: Environmental > Aquatic > Marine > Oceanic | place... | reverse complement strand
TCGGCTTCTTCTGCGCCTTTTTTAACGCCTAAAACTTCGTAGTAATCTCTTTGCGGCATATATCTCTTAAATTAATAAAACCTCCTATGAATAATCAAAGGAGGTTTTTTTATTGCAGTTTGTTTAGTTAATTACTTTTCTTCTTTAACTTCTTCAAAATCAGCATCTACAACATCTTCATCAGCTTTTCCATTGCCAGCTTCTGAATCTTCAGCACTGGCTTTTTCCTGTGCTTTTTGTGCTAATACTTGAGCTTTTTCGCTTAGATTTTGTACTTTAGCATCGATGTCATCTTTGTCGTCCCCCTTAATACTCTCTTCAAGTTCATTCACTGCAGACTCAATTGTTGATTTTTCTTCGTCAGAAATTTCATCTTTGAGTTCTTCAAGTGTTTGTTTTGTAGAGTGAACAAGTGAATCAGCCATGTTACGTGCAGTAATAAGTTCCTGGAATTTTTTATCTTCCTCTGCATGCGCTTCAGCATCTTTAATCATTTTTTCAACTTCTTCATCTGAAAGACCACTTGAAGATTTGATTGTTATTGACTGCTCTTTGCCAGTGTTCTTATCTTTAGCGGAAACATGCAAAATGCCATCCGAATCAAGATCAAGTGTTACTTCAATTTGTGGCTGACCTTTTGGAGCAGGGGCAATCCCTTCTAAATTAAATTGTCCAAGAGATTTATTGGCGCTTGCAACTTCACGCTCACCTTGAAGAACATGAACGGTTACCGATGACTGATTGGCTGCCGCAGTTGAAAATACCTGTGATTGATGAGTTGGAATCGTTGTATTTTTCTCAATCAGTTTAGTCATCACACCGCCCAAGGTTTCAATACCGAGAGAAAGTGGAGTCACATCGAGAAGCAGAACATCTTTAACATCGCCACCCAATACACCGGCCTGAATGGCAGCTCCCATAGCCACTGCTTCATCAGGGTTTAGGTCTTTCTTCGGCTCTTTACCAAAGAAGTCTTGTACCATCTTTTGTACTTTTGGCATTCTAGTTTGTCCACCAACGAGCAGCACTTCATCTATATCACCGCTTGACAATCCTGCGTCTTTCAGAGCTATCTTGCAAGGCTCAATTGAGCGCTTTAATAAGTCAGCAACTAATGATTCTAATTTTGCTCGGGTGATTTTAATATTAAGATGTTTTGGACCAGAAGCATCTGCTGTGATATAAGGCAAGTTCACTTCAGTTTGTTCTGATGAAGACAGTTCAATTTTAGCCTTTTCTGCAGCCTCTTTTAGTCGTTGTAATGCCATAGCATCGTTTGAAAGATCAAGGCCTTGGTCCTTCTTAAATTCTGCAACTAAGTGGTTAATAATGCGATGGTCAAAATCCTCACCGCCTAGGAATGTATCACCATTTGTGGATAGAACTTCAAAGTGCTTTTCACCGTCAATGTCTTCCATTTCAATGATAGATACATCAAATGTTCCACCACCCAAGTCATAGACTGCAACTTTTTTATCACCCATTGCTTTATCAACGCCGTAAGCTAGTGCAGCAGCTGTTGGTTCATTGATGATGCGTTTAACATCTAAACCGGCAATTTTTCCAGCATCCTTTGTAGCCTGGCGTTGTGAGTCATTAAAGTAGGCAGGGACTGTAATAACAGCTTCTTTAATTTCAATACCTAAATAATCTTCTGCGGTTTGCTTCATTTTTTGAATCACACGTGCAGAAATTTCAGGTGCTGCCATTTTTTTACCTTTGACTTCAACCCAAGCATCACCGTTTTTGGCTTCAATAATCTTATAAGGAACCAAGTCGATATCTTTTTGTACCTCGTCTTCTTTAAAGCGTCGACCTATCAATCTTTTGATAGCGTAAAGGGTATTTTCAGGATTAGTTACAGCTTGTCGTTTTGCAGGCTGACCCACCAAAATTTCTTCAGAATCTTTTGGGTAAGCAATAATAGAAGGGGTTGTACGATTACCTTCTGAATTTTCAATAATTTTAACCGTACCACCATCCATGACGGCGACACATGAATTTGTTGTGCCTAAGTCAATTCCAATAATTTTTGCCATTATACATTTACTCCTTGTATTTGATATAACCTCTATTTAGGGTTATAAAATCTTATTTCAAGGCTTAAAAGGTATTATTTTGTAGATGAACTGTGAAGTATTGTTTCAACAGGTTTAGGCACGAAAGCACTTATATCGCCACCCAGTGAAAAGATTTCTCGCACCAAAGATGAAGAAATGTTAGCAAATTCTTCAGACGGTGTCATAAAAAGAGTTTCAATTCTGGGATTAAGTCGTTTGTTCATTCCACTCAGTTGAAACTCATATTCAAAGTCAGAAACAGCTCTTAATCCTCTTATAATTATTTGTGCATTGTGATCCTCTGCAAAGTTGACCAGTAACGAATTGAAAGCCAACACTCGGGTATTACTTATTGACGTTATAGAAGCTTTGACAGCTTCAATCCTTTGGTCGATAGGTAACAAGCTTGTTTTGTTAGCATTTTGAGTGATTGCAATTATAACTTCGTCAAATAGTTTACAAGCGCGATGAATTAAATCTATATGACCGTTTGTTATTGGATCGAAAGAGCCTGGATAAATGGCAATTGTTTTCATAATGCTCCTAAGCTTATCAGACAATAATGGACATTACCCGATTTTTTCTGTTTATTAATTTTAAAGTGATAATTGATGAGTGAACTTAAATTGTCTTTGGTTATCTTGTATTCAGATTCTATATAGATTTGACTTTGACTATTTATGTAATGATTATTCGAAAGCTTCTCTATAGTTTCCAGTAACAGATTTTTTGCAAAGGGAGGATCTAAAAAAACCAAGTCAAAAGACTGCTTACTGGGTTTAGCAAGATGAATCATAGCATCTTCATTAATTATTGTGTATTGGTTTTTATCTAACAACTTGAAGTTGGATTTGAGTTTCTTATAGATATTTCTATCCTTTTCAATTACATAAACTTCTTTAGCGCCTCTCGATATTGCTTCAAGGCTCAGTGCGCCACTTCCCGCAAATGGATCAAGGGCAGTTTTGTTAATAATATCGAATTGTAGCCAATTAAAAAGTGTTTCACGAATTTTCCCAGGGGTTGGGCGCAATCCGTCTACATCAGGAAAACTAAACTTTCTACCCCGGAATTCTCCTGAAATAATTCTAAAACTATTTTGCATCTAATTTTTCCTTGTTGAATAGTTTTGCTCTCCAGCCATTGCGTAAAGGTGCATTTAAGTCTCCTCTTATGAATTGAATTAATGACTTGCTAGTGCTTATAACTTCAGGCGGTAGATTATAAGCTTCAGCTATGCTATTAATAATTCTTTGAAGTTCATTTTTTTTGCTTTTTTCAGAACTAGTTAAAGGTTTTTGAGGTGTTAACAATTCAGAGAGAGTGAGGTTCACAGATGATTCTTTAACAAAGTCATCAAAAAGTTTTTGTGAACGAGTTGAAAGCTTACTTTTTCCACAAGCGTAATCTAGTAATTTTTGATCAGACATTATCCATTTTCGAGGCTTATTTTTTTGTTGGGCATTGTTCTCTCGCCAAGCTACAAGTTTGATTGCCTGGTCTTGAAATTTTTTTCCAAGCTGTGAGAGTCCTTTAGTTTTATAACAAATCTGTTCAATACTAGGTTCATAAAGCTCTTGATCAAGAAGAAATCTTGTCTCTTCATCGAGCCATTGTATTTTTTTACTAATGGTTAGCTCATGTTTCAGTTTTTCGAAATTAGGCAGCAAATATCTGACATCATCCAGGGCATATTCTACAACATTCGCTGGGAGTGGCCTTGTTGTCCAGTCAAATCGAGTAAAACTTTTATCTAGCTGAACGTCTTGCAAAATTTCTGTTAATGCTTGGTAGGAAATTTGAAGTGGATAGTTCAATAATGAGGCAGCAATCTGAGTATCAAATAATGAAACTGGTATTCGTTTTGATAAATGGTAGAGGGCTTCAATGTCTTGTCTAGCTGAGTGAACAACCCATTCGGTTTCATTATGATAGAGTTTTTCAAATAATGGCTCTAAATCGTTAATTGACAGAACATCAATACATTCTGCGGAGTGGGTGGTTGCAATTTGGACTAGACATAGCTCCGGATAATAAGTATTAATGCGTTTAAACTCAGTATCAATAGCAAGATGAAAAGCACTATTAATAGTTTTGAGATGGCGCTCTAATTGTGGTTTTGTTTGTATCAAAGTCTGCAAATATGGTCAATTGTTGTATTTTATCAACAACTCGCGCTAGCAATAATTCATTTATGAGATAATCAAGCCTATTTAAAGTTGTATAAATGTAGTTTATGTTGTTAGATCAAGCCTTTTCGTTGAAAGAATCACCTCGCGCTTTGTTTTGGATTGCGATTATTTTAATCTCTTTTTTGGGAATGTTTTATCTCGGTCTCAATCAAAGTTTGATTAATGAGTGGTATTTAGTATTGATTGGTTTTAACGTCGTTATGAGTTTAATTGCAATTTACTACATCATTCTTTCAATGAAAAAATTAAAAGAAAATACCGATGAAGGTGTTATAGGTTCAAAATTTACCTGGTCTTTCATTAAGATTGTCCCTGTCTTGGTTTTAGTTCCAGTACTTTCATTCTATCTTTTTTCATTTGAATCAATCAGAGACAACCTAAAAAAAGCTGAAGGCCAGTTTGAAGAATTTAACCTTAAGGTGGGCGGTGAAGTCGACGAGCTCTACTACAATACAAATAATATAGCCATTAAATATTACGAAGATCGTACCCGAAATATAGGTAAATTAGTGAACTATTTTGATGCTCCTCGCGCCTCTAGTGAAAAAATGCAGATAGTACTGAACCTCCTAGTTCAGGATAATTGGGCATGCGAGTTAAAGCTCTATGACGCCTTAAAGAATCTTGTTGCGCAAAGTAAAAGTGATACAGTATGTTTAGCGGATTATGCATATACTGCTTCAGCCGATGAGTTTACTCTTACTGCTCACTACGCATCAGATATGAGTATTAGTAACTTGACTTCAAGGATGATGCGTTTTAGGGATGCAGCGAAAGAAGCTGAATTAACACTTAATTCATCGATTATCAAAACCCGTTTTATGATTGATTTTTCTTCAACGATTTTATTAGCAGTTTTGAGTGCATTATTGGTTGTCTTAAGAATGATTGATCAATTAATGCGTCCTATGCACAATTTATCAATAGCAACGCGAGAAATTTCTTCAGGTAATTATGATGTGCAGATTCAGCAAGATCCAAAGAGCAAAGATATGCATGACTTAGTTGAACATTTTAACGAGATGAGTAAGCGAATAAAGTTATCTAGAGAAGGTTTAGATACGCATAATTTGTATCTAGAAACTATTTTGAAGTACACTTATGGTGTTATTGCCCTGAATCAGGATAAGACAATACAGCTGATAAATCCTGTGATTGGTAAGATGTTGCAAATTGGTGATGAGAGTGCTTTTGTAGGACAGTCATATGACAGTATCATCGAGAATTATGAAAATCTGAAACCTCTTTTTTCATTTATTGAGGAAAAAATTGATCAAGAGTTGGAAGAGTGGGGTGGTGAAATTGAATTAATGTTAAAAGATAGGCACCGTCTAATTTACTGTCAAGGTGCAACTCTTGATGTTGAGAACAGAAATCTAGGTTACGTTATTATCATTAATGACATATCGAAGCTACATCGTGCGCAGAAAAAAGCTGCCTGGGGAGAAGTTGCAGTTAGAATGGCGCATGAAATAAAAAATCCTCTGACTCCTATATTGCTTTCAGCACAGAGACTTCGCAATCTATTTTTAGATAAGTTGGATTCTAAGGATTCAGCAATCATTAATAAAACCACCAAAACCATTATTGATCAAGTCGCATCAATGGATTCGATGGTGAGTGCCTTTTCCGATTATGCCAATACACCAGAAATTAAAAAAGTCTCTGCATCACTTAACGCTTTGGTTAACAAGGCAGCCTCTTTATATGACACCCAATCTGGAGTACGAATTGATCTTGACTTGAGTGGGGATTTACCAAAATTACAACTGGATAAAGATGCCATTTCACGTGCATTGATAAATTTAATTAAAAATTCCATTGAATCTAAGAAAAAGAAAACCAGACTTAACATTGTGATTAAATCACGAATTGTGAAGGATGAAGGCATCATACGTTTGACAATTATTGATAATGGGAAGGGCTTTCCTACGAATATTCTTGATCAGGTTTTCGAGCCTTACGTCACTACTAAACCAAAGGCTGGGGGGTTGGGATTAGCAATTGTACAAAATATTGTTGAGCAGCACGATGGGCAAATTTATGCCAGCAATGTCGAACCTCATGGAGCAAGAGTGACAATTGAATTCAGTATAATTGCAAGTCAAAGGAGTTGAAATGGAAGAAAAAACTACTTTCGGAAAAATATTAATTATTGATGATGAGAAAGATAACACTGAAATCATCAAAGATATTCTGGAGGATGTTAACTATGAAACTGTCCTAGCTCGAAGTGCGAATGAGGCAAAAGCTATTGTTTCTGCTAATACTTTTGACTTGGTTTTATTGGATGTGTGGATGCCTGGTCAGGATGGAATTTCACTTTTAGCTGAATGGGCTTCTGAGGGATTCGACACACCGATTGTTATGATGTCAGGCCATGCTGAACCCAGTGATATTGTTAGAGCAATGAAACTTGGAGCAATAGATTTTTTAAAGAAGCCTTTGCATGACTTTTTGCCGATTTTACGAAATATAATGACTCGTCCAGACCCACAAGAATCAAGTCAAGAAGTGAGTGGTATTGATTTTTCACTTAGACTCAAGGAAGCTCGAAATATTTTCGAGTGTCAATATTTACTTCATCACCTCGCATTAAACGATAATAACATTGCTATTGTTGCTGAAAAAGCAGGATTAGAGAGGACGACTTTGTATCGAAAACTTAAAGATTTAGGGATTGACAAGAAATGAAGATTTTAATCTTAGGTGCTGGCCAAGTTGGCTCAACGCTTGCAAAATATCTTTGTTTAGACGATGACAATGACATCACTATAGTTGATCAAGTAGAAGACAAACTTACCCTCTTGCAGAGACATTTAGACATTAAAACAGTTGTCGGTCATGGAGCTTATCCAAGTGTTTTAGAAAAGGCAGGTATTAAAACCATGGATATGGTGATAGCTGTGATGCGTTCCGATGAAAGGAATATGGTTGCCTGCAGAATGGCTCATACACTTTATCATGTTGAGAAGAAAATTGCACGAATCAGGACGACTGAATACCTGCTTCGACCTGAGTTATTTTCAAATGAAACGGTACCTATCGATTTTATAATTACCCCAGAGATTTTAATCACCGACTATATCAAAGGGATCGTAGAAGAACCTGGTGCCTCTCAAGTCTTTGATTTTGAGAATGGCTTGGTTCAATTGGTTGAAACGCGAGCTTATGTTGGCACCCCAATTGTGAACCGACCTATTAAGGAGTTACATGATCACATTCCGGATGTGCAAATGCGCATTGTCGGTCTTTACCGAAACGATAGAGCAATACTTACTAAGAGTGACACTGTGGTTCGAGAGGGCGACCATGTCTACTTTATTGCTAAGAAGAATCACGTATCAAGAGCTCTAAAAGAGTTTAGGCGCGCCGAAAATACATATCAAAAAATCTTCATTGCAGGTGGTGGAAACATTGGACTCAATGTCGCAAAACTACTTGAGGATACTCATAATATTCGTATTATTGAGTTGGATGAAGACAGGGCTATGGCATTATCTGAAGAACTAAATCATACTTTGGTTTTACAAGGCAATGCTTCAGATGAGGACTTACTCCTAGAGGAAGGGATTGAAAATACTGATTTGTTTTTAGCGCTGACCGATTCTGATGAAGTAAATGTCATTGTCTCAATTTTAGCTAAACGCCTAGGAGCACATAAAACAATCGCTCTAGTTAAGCGTGATGTTTATGCCTCATTGGCAGAGCAAAGTGATGATGTAGATATTATCGTATCTCCTGACCAAATAACGGTGGGTGGTATTTTGTCACATATTAGGAAAGGTGATACTATGAAAGTGCACTCACTTCAACATGGTAAAGCTGAAGCCATAGAAATTGTCGTTCATGGAGATAAAAATACCTCAAAAGTGGTCGGATTAAAGATTAAAGATTTATCTTTACCAGAAGGAGTAGTGGTAGGAGCTATTGTTAGAGATAGTGAACTGTTGATGGGCTCTAAAAAGTTGGTGATTGAGCAAGGAGATCACATTCTTATAATGTTGACAGATGTTGGAAAGATTCATCAGGTTGAATCCCTATTCTCAGAGAATGAGTAACGGAAAAACAAAATCCATAACCAAAAAGGCAATCCTAAAATGCAATTAAGTGTTGTTTCTAAAACCATTGGTTTATTGCTTATGGTTTTCAGCCTAACTCAAATTCCACCGATACTGATTGACTTCATATATGCTGAAGGTGAGTATCTTTCTTTTGTAATTTCTTTTGTACTGACGCTCATAGGTGGTTTTTCTTTGTGGTGGCCTTATCGAAATATCAAAAAAGATTTTCGTCTCAGAGACGGTGTACTGATTGTGGTCTGTTTTTGGTTGGTCTTATCTCTATTTGGTACTCTTCCTTTTCTTCTTACTGAGTCAATCAATGACTTAACTTTCTCAGGTGCATTTTTTGAATCTATGTCAGGCTTGACTACCACAGGTGCTACGGTTTTAAGTCAGCTAGACGAGCTACCCAAAAGTATTCTCTTTTATCGCCAACAGCTTCAGTGGTTAGGTGGAATGGGCATTATTGTTCTTGCAGTTGCTGTTCTTCCACTTCTTGGTGTTGGAGGTATGGAGCTCTATCATGCAGAATCGAGCGGTATCTCAAAGGACAGGCTGACACCCAAGTTAAGGCATACCGCGATTGCACTTTGGAAGATATATGTCTCTCTGACTGCTCTTTGCGCGATTGGATATTTTTTATCAGGGATGACGCTCTTTGATGCGGTAGGACATAGTTTTTCAACAGTTGCCATTGGTGGATTTTCAACACATGATGCTTCAATTGGCTATTTCAATTCTATATCAATTGAAGTAATTGCAATGTTTTTTATGTTTTTAGCTGGTATTAATTTTTCCCTTCACTTTGTTGCTTGGAATAACCGTTCTTTAATGAACTATTTGAAAGACTCTGAATTTAAAACCTATACACTGATTTTGGTAATTACTGCGATAGTTGTTTTATTATTTCTCAGTATTAATGCAGAGTATGACTCTTCTAGTGAAACCATTAGGCATAGCTTATTCCAAACAATATCAATTGCTACAACGACAGGATTTGTTTCACAAAAATTTAGTGGTTGGCCTGCCGCTATACCTGTATTTCTTATCATGGTCAGTTTTGTTGGTGCTTGCGTAGGTTCGACTGGTGGTGGCATTAAGGTAGTGAGGATACTGGTAATGTTTAGATTGGGCATGAAGGAAATAAAAAAGTTTATTCGTCCTAGTGCACAGGTCAGTGTTAAGTTAAATCAAACAAGCCTTACCGATAAGACGATAATCTCTGTGCTGGGCTTCTTTTCACTCTATGCCATTTCTTTTGTAATTATTTTAATGTTGCTAATGTTTATAGGCTTGGATCAAGTAAGCGCTTATTCTGCCACCGCAGCTACGATGAACAATCTTGGCCCAGGTTTAGGTCAGGTTGCTGAAAACTATGGTGCATTGAGTGACTCTGCTAAATGGGTTTTGAGTTTTTCAATGCTTATAGGACGATTAGAGGTATTAACCATTATTGCCCTTTTTCACAAAGCGTTTTGGCGTAATTAATCAGTACTTTACTTTCAAGATAATTAAGATGAAGTAATAAACCCTGCCTTAGAGACAGGGTTGATTTGATTTATTGTTTACAATAAAGGCGCAATAACCAAACTTACTATCGCCATAACATTGATGAGAATGTTCATTGATGGACCAGAGGTGTCCTTGAAAGGATCACCAACAGTGTCACCAACAACAGTCGCAGCGTGAGTATCCGTACCTTTGCCACCAAAATTACCTTTCTCTACGTACTTTTTGGCATTATCCCAAGCTCCACCAGCGTTGGCCATCATAAGTGCCATTAGTACACATCCAAGTAATGCACCACCAAGCATACCACCTAGCGCTTGTGGGCTAATTAAAAAACCCACCAAGATAGGTGCAGAGACCGCAATAACACCTGGGAGAATCATTTTTTTGAGTGCAGCAGTTGTAGCGATATCGATACATTTTGCTGTATCAGGCTCGGCTTTTCCTTCAAGTAAGCCATCGATTTCACGAAACTGTCTTCTAATCTCATTAATCATTTCAAAGGCTGCATCTCCAACAGCTGTCATTGTAATAGCAGAGATTAGAAATGGTATTGTGCCACCAATGAAGAGACCAATCAAAACTTCTGCACTATTTAAGTTGAGCACAAAGTTTTCAAGATTAACACTCACAGTTTCAACATAAGCTGTAATAATGGCAAGAGCAGCTAACGCAGCAGCACCAATCGCAAAACCTTTACCAATCGCAGCAGTTGTATTGCCTAATTCATCCAAAGAGTCCGTAATTTTACGAGTATCTTCACCCAAACCTGCCATCTCAGCAATTCCTCCAGCATTGTCTGCTATTGGTCCATATGCATCAATTGCCATCGTCATACCTACAGTTGCAAGCATACCAATAGCGGCAATACCAACCCCATAAAGACCAACAAAAAGGTCTGCAACGTAAATAATCAAACAAATCATTAAGATAGGGATAACAACTGACTGCATGCCAATCGCTAAACCTTTAATCATGACCGTTGCTGCGCCAGTTTCACCAGCTTTAGCAATTTCTCTAATTGGTTTTCCAGCTGTGTAGTACTCAGTGACGAGTCCAATGATTATGCCTCCTATACTACCCATCAGAACAGCAGCCCAGACATCATTGTTGACATCAAGATTATCAATCAGAAAATATGATGCAATGATAAACAAGATAGCCGAACCAATCGTCCCCGTTCTAAGTGCTGATTCAGCTGATTTATTGGAGGACATCTTAACAACGACAATACCTATGATAGAGCATATTAGTCCAAGAGAAGCAAGTGCCAAAGGTAAAAACATGAGTTCGGATTGATTTCCTAGTTTGTCAAGTGCTACCGCAGAAAGAGTTGAAGCGATAGCGATTGTTGCAATCATAGAGCCACAGTAGGATTCGAAAATATCAGAACCCATTCCGGCAATGTCACCAACGTTATCTCCGACATTATCTGCAATGACACCAGGATTGCGAGGGTCATCTTCAGGAATGCCAGCCTCCAGTTTTCCAACTAAATCAGCGCCTATGTCGGCACTTTTAGTAAAAATACCACCACCAACACGAGAGAACAAAGCTACAACTGAAGCGCCCATACCAAAGCCATGTAATGCCTCCGAATGCGTTTCACCGAAAAAATAGTATAGAATACCCAAACCAAAAAGGCCAAGTGCAGCTACTGACAAGCCCATTACCGAACCACCAAAGAATGCAACCTTAAGTGCCGCAGCGCTGCCTTCATCATGAGCAGCCTGAGTTGTTCTAACATTGGCAATTGTTGCTGTATTCATGCCAATATAGCCAGCTGTTGCAGAGGCCGTTGCTCCAACAAAAAAGCATAGGGCGCTTTCCCAGCCAAGGAAAAAATAAAGTAGTATCAATAAAACTGAAGCAAACATGCTAAGCATTTTGTATTCACGCTTCATAAAAACAATAGCACCACTATGGATTTGTTCTCCGATTTTTTGCACTTTTCCGCTACCACTGGGTTGCTTCTTAATCCATTGATGGATAACTATTACAATTAACAGCCCAAAAACTCCAAGTGCAGGGGCTATCAAATTAGCATCAAATTCCATCTCTTCTCCTAATCATTGAAAATGCTGCCGCAATGTTACGCTAAAGGCCTAAACTTTGGTAAAAAAAATAGACATCTAGGGTTGAAATGAACAAAATTATCTTTTCATTTATCTTATAAAATTTGACTGTTCTTGACATTACTTTAGTTTGATAGACAAAGTGTTAAGAGTTCATCTCAAGTGGGGTTAAGATGTTTGCTGTTAGGTTTGCACTATTGTCTTCGTTTTTCTATGCTTTAAATGTCAGCATGGTGCCTTTTATTTATTCGTTAGGAATCAGCGCCTTTTTCTTTTTGTTTCTGCGTTTTAGTACAACTTTTGTTTTGTCCTTAGTGATTACAAAAAGTCTGTTTTCTTTTACTAAAATAAAACAGCAAGGGCTTGGTTATTGGCTGCTCTTGCTAGCTTTACTTTATGGTGTTCAGTCTTGGCTCTTTGTAGAAGCGGTAAATTATATGTCGGTTGGTCTTGCAAGCGTTGCTCTCTATACGTTCCCTCTGATCACCTATTTGATGGATAGTTTTTCCAAGGGTAAAGTGCCCGATTTAACTACTATTGTGATGTTTGTAATGGCAATTATTGGCATAGCAGCACTTTCTCAAGGTTCAGATGGAATGCAATCACTTATTATTGGTTTAGGACTTGCTTTATTATCTGCAATAACCCTAGCAATAATATTACACTTCACACCCAGAGTCAGCGGCATGAGAAACTGGGAAATAGTCAAATACACCACCTTTTTACCAGCCCTAACATACATGGTTTTATTTTTGTATGAGGGTGGTTCGTTTCTACCATTCACTGATGCGGTTTTATGGTGTCTACTTGCTGGCATCTTATTTTCAATTGGTATGTTCTTTTATTACACAGCAATCAGAGAATATGGTCCAACTAGAACAGCCAATATTGGTTATTCAGAGCCACTTATTGTGCTTAGTATTGGATTTATTGCATATACTGACACTATTACACTCATACAGTATATTGGAATAGTCTTGGTCGGTATTGCTTCGACTACAATTGAAAGACGACAGTTAAGACAAAATACCAATTCTGAGGTATAAATCAGTTCTCTAAGATAATAAAACATTTAAATATTTACAATCAATGATCAACGAATACAATAAATTTTTAGTCTCAACAAGTCATTTTCAAAACAAAAAACTTCAAATTGGGGCACCATATAAACATCAACATATTCTTAGTCTTAATGGCTTTAATAAAGCGAGAAAAGAAATATGTTCATGGGACGATTATCAGCCGACACCACTGCATTTATTATCTGACTTGGCTAAAGAGTCTGGCGTTTCTTCAATTGCATACAAAGATGAGAGTTGTCGTTTTTCGCTTAAAAGTTTTAAAGCGCTGGGGGGTGCTTATGCTGTTTCAAACTTGTTAATAAGGAAATTAAAAGACAAGGGTATCAAGGCAAATTCGGCTGATTTAACTGCAGATGTTTATAGAGACATTACCTCAACTATTACAGTTTGTTGTGCTACCGATGGCAACCACGGAAGGTCAGTCGCCTGGGGCGCACAGAACTTTGGATGCAATTGTGAGATTTATATTCATCGTCATGTGAGTCAAGCAAGGGAGGAAGCAATCGCAAAATTTGGTGCCAAAGTTAATCGAATTGAGGGTAACTATGATGACTCAGTTCACCTCGCAGCCGAAGTTGCAGAAGAAAAAGGCTATTACGTTGTTTCTGATACTTCTTACGAAGGTTATACAGATATTCCGAAGGATGTTATGCAGGGATACACCATTATGGTTGACGAGACCATTAAACAAATTAAGGACACTCCGACCCATGTCTTTTTGCAAGGCGGTGTTGGAGGATTTCCGGCTGCTGTTGTCTCTTTTTTAGTCGAAAGTCTTGAATGTCCACCCATTTTTATTGTTGTTGAGCCAAAAAATGCAGACTGCCTTTTTCAAAGTGCTGTGAATGGCAAACCATCAATAGTGCATGGAGATTTGGACACTGTAATGGCAGGTCTTGCTTGTGGAGAGGTGTCACTCCTAGCATGGTCAATTTTAGAGAAACATGTATTGCACTACCTAACTATAGCAGACAATTCAGTTTCTAAAACGATGCAGTTGCTTGCAAATCGTCAGACGCCAATTGTTGCCGGAGAATCTGCTGTTGCCGGATTAGCAGGCTTTCTGATTGCCAATCATGACAGTTCTCTCAAAGAGGCTTTAAAACTGGACCACAATTCACGTATTTTAGTTTTTGGTACAGAGGGTGATACAGATGAGAAAATGTATGAAAAGATGGTAGGTAGGTCGGCGACAGAAGTTCTGAAAGGTTCATAATCATTAAGGAGCAAAGATGATCATTTCACCAAAAAGAGGTTTTGAGGTTTCTGAATATGAGAATCGACTTGATAACATTCAGAAGCTTATGCATGAATCAAGGATGGATGCCATTCTATTGACAACACAAGTCGATATCGAATACTACACAGGCTTCAAGACGCAATTTTTTCAAAGCCCAACACGCCCTTGGTATGTATTAATTTCGAGTAGCAACAAACCTAAAGCTATTATTCCTACAATCGGTGAATCAGGAATGAAAGAAACTTGGCTTGATGATATTCAAACTTGGACATCTCCCAACCCAGAGGATGATGGTATTTCGCTGCTTCTCTCGGCTATTAAGTCTTTAACAAAAAAATATAAATGTCTCGGTGTTCCTAAAAGTCAAGAGAGTGTTTTAAGAATGCCACTGGATGACTATGAGAACTTAGTTAAATCGCTAGACGGAATAGAAATTAAAGATGCCAACAAAATATTACGCCAAGTTCGCTTAATTAAGTCAACAGCAGAAATTGACAAGATAAAGCACATTTGTCAACTAACCTCTCAGGGCTTTACAGATTTGACTCATCTATTAAAAGCTGGAGAAAGTGAACATGAAAATTGTAAGAGGTTTAAGCAACATTTACTATCTTTAGGAGTAGATGACACGCCTTATATGGTTGCTGGGTCTGGTAAGGACGGTTATGGGTCTATTATTATGGGACCAAGAGATAAAATCATAGAAGAGGGTGATCTATTTATTGTTGATACAGTATCTGTCTTTGATAGCTATTTCTGTGACTTTGATCGGAATTATGCATTTGGCTTTATTTGCGATGAAGCTAAAAAGGCATATAAGGTTGTATTTGATGCGACTGATGCAGGCTTCAATGCAGCTCAAGTAGGTAATACGACATGCGATGTATATCATGCAATGAATAATGTCATGCAAAAGGGCGGTGCTTTGGGTAATTCAGTTGGTAGGCTTGGCCATGGTCTAGGGCTTCAGCTTACTGAATGGCCGTCTAATACAGCAACAGACAATACACTTCTTAAGCCAGGAGTTATATTAACTCTAGAACCAGGCATGGAATATCTATCTGGAAAGGAAATGGTTCATGAAGAAAACATTGTGATTACCGAAAATGGCCCAGAATGGCTCACTAAAAGAGCACCTGAAGAGTTGCCTATAATTCAATAATAAGTAATTTTTTTATTTAAACTGTAAGCCTTCCAAAATAATTTATTTCCTATTTGTTTACAAACATATTTTTATTTGTTTACAAACATATTTTTTGTATATAATAATGCGAATCATTCTTATTTGCATTTATAATTTAATAATACAAGGCAATATTAGTGATGATAATTTTATAAAACATTTAATGAAAATATAATGACACAAATGCCAAGTTTTATCATGGGATTTAGAGAAGGATTAGAAGCCTTTCTTTTAATTGCTATTACTTTGAAATATATAATTTCAATTAACCAGGGACATTTAAAAAATAAAGTTATACAAGGAAGTGTTGCAGGTTTAATTATTTCTGTCATTCTAGGCTTGTTGTTAAGTCTATTTTCTGAATATCTGGGTGGTGTCTCAAGCTTAACAAAACTATGGGAAAGTGTCGCTAGTTTAGTTGCTTTATTGCTTGTGTCGGTTTTTATTATTTGGATGATTCGTCATGGAACTCACATGTCACAATACATTGAAAATCAAGTGGGTCAGAATATTTCTTCAAACGCTTTGTTTTGGATTTCACTTATCATTATTGCGCGTGAGGGCACTGAGATTGCTATCTTTTCATTTGCAGGCAAATATCCATTTGATGTTGTTAGCATGGGAATTGTAACGGCTCTAATACTATCTATATTGATATTCTATTCTTTAGTTAAGATAAATTTATCGCTCTTATTTAAGATTACTTTAGCCTATCTTATTTTGCAAGCTGGGTATTTGTTGGGCTATTCTATACATGAGGGCTTTTCAGCTCTGAAAGGCTATGGCATGATTATGTCAGATAATTATATTTTTGATAAGGCTTTTAATGTTTCAAACAGAATATTGAGTCATAAAAATGGTTCTTTAGGTATTCCATTACATGTAATATTTGGTTGGTATTCTAAGCCTGAATGGACTCAGTTTATTGTGCAATATTTGTTCACTTTCTCGATGTTCGGTTATTGGGCTTTGTACAATAAGAAAATTGCTACCAAGTAAAAAACATCGACAATATTTATCTCAGTTACTATGATTTCTAATTGCAGGTATTGTGAGTAGATTGACTAAATTTGTATTTTATAGTTTTCAGATTAAATATTATTAATGCGAAGTTCCCTTGTCAGTAAAATCCCTTATTACTAATTTGAGGTATATTACTATTAATGAACGACCCATTGTTAAATATTAAAGGCGTACGTTGTGCGGCGGTTAATGCTGGTATCAAAAACAATGATGACTTGGATTTGTCCGTTATTTCATTGGTCGAGGGTAGCGAAACTGCAGCTGTTTTTACTCAAAATGTTTTTTGTGCAGCGCCAGTGTTTGTGGCAAAAAATCATTTACAAAACATCCCTAGGGCTTTGTTAATTAATAGCGGCAATGCAAACGCTGGAACTGGTGAAAAGGGCTTAGAAAACACTATTAAAGCTTGCGAAATATTAGCAAATGAGCTTAATATTAAAACTGAACACATTATTCCTTTTTCAACAGGCGTTATAGGTCAACAACTAGATTTGTCTAATTTTGAGTCAGGTATTCCCAAGGCTGTAAGTCAATTATCTGATAGCGCAATTAATGATGTTTCTAAAGGAATCTTGACAACAGATTTGGTTGAAAAAAACCATTCAATATCATTTGAAGTGGATGGAAAAACAGTATCACTTACAGGTATAGCTAAAGGTTCTGGCATGATTAGGCCTGATATGGCAACAATGTTGAGTTTTATTTTTACAGATATAGGCGCCTCTCAACAAGAATTGCAAGACTGTTTATCATTGTCAGTCAACCAATCGTTTAATCGAATTACAGTTGATGGTGACACTTCAACAAATGACGCCTGTACATTAAGTGCCTCCAACCAGTCCGGTGTCCAGCTGAGAGATTGTTTAAAAGATTTTCAAATGGCACTCAATGAAGTGACAAAAACTTTAGCTCACATGATTGTTAGAGACGGAGAGGGTGCCACTAAGTTTGTTGAAATTCGTGCTAGTGGCTTGGATACAGATGAAGACTGTTTAGAAGTCGCTTATACAGTTGCCCATTCACCGTTAGTCAAAACCGCGCTTTTTGCAAGTGATGCAAATTGGGGTCGAATATTTGCTGCAGTAGGCCGTTCAAAAGTAAATGGACTAGTCATTGAAAATATTAATATTTATTTAAATAATTTGCCAATTATTACTGCCGGTGAAATAGATAAACAATACACCGAGGAAGCGGGTAGTGTCGAGATGTCAAAATCTGAGATTGTGATTCGGATAGAGATGGGTAAATCATCATCTTCTGAAAGTGTTTGGACAACTGACCTTTCTTATGATTACGTTAAAATTAACGCAGAATATCGCACCTGATCATATTAAATCTTATTAAACTCAGTGTTATCAATAACGAACTGTTTAAAACGTCTAGCAATTGGAGACAATTCAGCTTCAGCGTGATGAACGATATGCCATTGCCTAATGATAGGAAATGGGGCAACATCTAACTGCTTAATGATGTTGTTTTTTAGTTGTAAACTAACAGAATGCTTTGAAACAAAGCCAATTCCTAAGCCTGCTTGAACCGCTTCAACAATTGCTTCATTAGAGTTAATTTGGATATCAGAGTTAAAATCCAAGCCCGTAAAGCGTTCAATTGTAATACGTGTACCTGAGCTAATTTCTCGGGTCAGTAATGTTTCTTTGCTTAGGTCTTTGATT
>Ga0208879_1002092_pt1 | contig 18122 bp, 12 predicted proteins | sample Knorr_S15_td_Bot_FD_185605 | JGI IMG/M metagenome (GOLD analysis project Ga0208879, IMG submission 185605) | Marine microbial communities from Southern Atlantic Ocean transect - Knorr_S15_td_Bottom_ad_5009_LV_A (SPAdes) (version 2) | ecosystem: Environmental > Aquatic > Marine > Oceanic | place... | reverse complement strand
TTAAATAAACAATAATAGCAGATGCTATACCAATTCCAATTCCAATTAAAGACAATTTGGAATTAAATTTACAGGAATTACAGTCTTTCTCTTTTGGATAAATAATGTATGATTTATCAATAGTAATTCCTTCAACTGAACATAAAGTTATAATAGATAATGCTACTATTGCAAAAAATAATATGTAATGAACTAATTGCAAAGATGAAATATTACGAATAGCATATAATAAAAATAGAAGTGGTAAAACACAAGTTAAAGCTATAATCAAAATACGACTAACATCACTATCATTTTTGATTTGATCTTGTAATGTTAATTTACAATTAATATTATTTTCATTTGTAGTTCCAAAATATTTGGCTGGTAATGTACATGTATCAATAACTTCTTTAGACATCTTATATATTAATAGTTATATATTTTATTTTTTATGATTATGTTTTTATTTTTTACCTCGTTGTCTTTTCTTTCTTCTTCTATCTCTTAATTTTTTTCTTAATTTTTTTTTATATTTTTTTTCAGCTTCTTTCCGATTTCGTTCTAATCTTTCCTCTCTTCTTAAATTACTTTTTTCATCATTAGATAATTTTGTACCTCCTAAAGAACTTAAAATATTAGCAAATGGATTTTCTCCATCTCCTTTTTGACTCATCGCATTCATTATTCCGCCCATAGCTCTTCCTAATGGGTCTTGTTTTTGATTACTACCAGTTGTTCCTCCCATAGCTCCTCCCATAATACTGCTTAACATAGGTCCTAATGATTCAGATAAGTTTCCTATCATTTTCATAACTTGTTCTCCGGATTTTTCAAGAGCAGCTTCATCAATTTCACCATTATCTATTTTTGATTTAATATCATTTGCCATACTTTCGAATGGATTATCCCCATTACTATTTCCTCCAAATAAACTAGCTAATGGATTATCACCATTGCCTCCAAATAAACTAGCTAATGGATTATCACCATTGCCTCCAAATAAACTAGCTAATGGATTTTCTCCATTGCCCCCAAATAATGCTGCTAATGGGTCAGTATTTTCAGTATCTTCGGCGTTTTTAGTATTTTCAGTATTTTCAGTATTTTCAGTATCTTCGGCGTTTTCAGTATTTTCAGTATTTTCAGTATTTTTAGTATTTTTAGTATTTTTAGTATTTTTAGTATTTTTAGTATTATTTTTAAACACATTTCCAAGCATATTTTGAATTTGTTGTTGCATTTTATCTAAATTTTCATCACCTAAAGTATTTCTAATACTTTTTTCAATTTCTTCTAAGTCATTTGTAATACCACTTAAATCTTGCATAATTTTTTCTTGCTCTTCTTCTGTAATGACTTGTTCTGTTTTCTCAACTACATTACCATTATCATCAACAATAGTTGCTTCTTCAATTTCAATATTTTCATTATCTTCATTATCTTCATTATCTTCATTATCTTCATTATCTTCATTATCTTCTTCTACTACTACTACTTCTTCTACTACTACTTCTTCTTCTACATTATTTTCCTTTATGTTATATAATCCTCTTATATCATCAAGTGTTGCTTTTCCCATTACAAATTTGCCGATTGTATAACAATAATTAATATGAGAAAAAACTTGTTTTTTATCCTTTTTTTCAATATTTTCCCAAATAGATTTTATATTTATATCATTTAAAAATCTAATTTCGGAATCTTGGTCAAACACTGTCCAATCATTTTCTTTTATTCTATCAATATATGTTGGTAATTCATTTATCATATCATTAAGTATGTCAGATATTAAATTATCAGACGAATCAATTTTATCAACATATGTTTTAATAGTGTTGTTTTGATCATCATATAATACCAATTGATTTATAAAATCACAATAACAGGTCTTGAATGTATTTAATCCACTTTCCATTATAGAATATATATTTTACTATACAAATAAAAAGAACAAGCCTTACGCAGAAATTTTTTTAGAATTTTTGGAATTTAAATATTTTTCAACAATTTTGAAAATCACTTTAATATATAACCAAATTTGTTTTTTTGTATTATCATTAGCATGTGTCCAAATTTTTTTTAAATTTAAGTCATCCAAAATGGTTCCGGATAAATCATATTCTAAAAAAAATCTTTCATCATTTTCCTTAATATTTGAATTAAATTTCCAACATGTTTCAATAAAATTTTGGATGCCCCATCTTTCATTAGTTTTTGTTATTAGGAGATATTGGTTTTTAATAGGTAAAATTTCTTTATTTTCTGGATATGTTTTTGCCATTTCCCCTAAAAAATTTAAACATTGTTTATTAAATGCTTGTACGTAACTCATCGTATAATAATATAAATTTAATAATCTTTAATTTAAAACTAAACTTAATATATTAACGTTTAAATTGCTTAACATCATTTTGTCTACTTTTTTGTAATTCTTCTAATTTTTGAGCAAAATCATTTCCAATAATTTGATTATCTCCTGTTCTTTCATTAACTAAAGAAATATGAGACATGTCATTGATACTACTAAAATTTGCGGAATCTAGGCAAGCGCTTTCACTAAAGCCGTCCTTTCCATCTAATGTAACGAAAGTTTCGGAAAAACTAGCTGCTACTCCAGTATTTACAGCCATAACATTAACGCTGCTTTGTTTAATAAGATTTGTAATAAAAGTAAAAGCTTCTTCTCCTACGTATATTTGGGAATCATTCATATCGAGTATTGTTGGTACACGTTGAATTTGTGGTGGTAAATTTCTTCTATTTTCATCTATATTAATTAATATAATTTTATCGTTTCCAATGTTAAATCGATTAATTTCTTCAAGTAATTCTTTAGAGTATTTACATTGTTCACTATAGTAACATTGAGCGTGTTGTGTTCTAATTTTTTGACTTTGATTAGTAACTGGAAAGGATTTTTTATTTTCTCCTCCAGTATTTAAATTTGGATCTCTATTTGGAGGAGGCAAATTATAATCTTTGGCAATTTGTTGTCTTTTTTTCTTTCTTCTCAAAGTTTTCTTATTTTTTTGCCGATACATTCTATATATGATTCTGATAGTTAAATAATTAGAATGTAAACGAAATAGAAATTATTAAATAAAATTGATTTCTTATTTAAATAGTAAATAATAAATCATAAATCATAAATTATATATTTAATATAATGAATAATCATTTTAAAAATATAAAAATTAGCGATGATATTGAACTTAAAATGAATATTTATAACTTGGATACATGTGTAGTAAATTCATTTCGTCGAATTGTTTTATCTGATGTTATTGGTAATTCTTTTGACAAAGTCATCATAAAAACAAATACATCAATCATCAATAATGAGATTTTATCTCATCGTTTATCATTAATACCATTAGAAATTGATATTGGTGATGATATTTGTGTAGAATTGGATGTAAAAAATTCGGATTATGATAAGATGACAATAACGAGTTCTGATTTAAAAGTAACATCTGGTGAAATAAATATTATCCCCGATATTTTGCTATTAGAATTATGTCATGGAGAACAAGTTAGTTTACAAATGTATCCAGTTAAGGGTAGTGGTAAGAAACATGCTAAATTTACACCAGTTTCAGTTTGTTCTTTTAAAATAGATGAAGATGTTCAGATTAGACAAGAAATATGGGATAAATTAAGTGTAAAAAATAAGAAAAAGTGTCGTAAATATTGTAAAGAAATTTTATCATTAAATAGTGATCATTATTTATACGACAATAGTATAGGTACTTATGGTTTTAAGACTTTTAATGAAAATACGAAAGATAAGATAATGAATGGTATAAAAAGTTATTTAGTAGATATTGGTATTACAGATGTAGATAAAGATGTAGTTATTTTTAGTGATCAGTATTATAATAAGAAGTACGTATATTCGTTCAAGTTAGAATCACATTTGATAGATCCGTATGTTGTTTTTTCAAAAATTTTATATCGATTTGATAAAAAAATCATAGAGTTACAAAATAAAGATATAGAAATTGATAATAAGAATTGTCTTGCTGGTGTTTGTTTTATAATTCAGGGTGAAGGTCATACAATTGGTAATATTTTATCAAGAGAATTACAAAAAGATGATAGAGTTAAATATAGTTATTATAAAATGAAACATCCTTTTGATAGAAAGATCATGTTATATTTGATTCTAAATGATAAAAAAAGTGATGAAACGAAATATGCAAACGTATTAGCAGATTCATTTAAACGAATAGTAAAAATAAATAAAAATTTACAAGAAGAATGGAAATTAATTTTAGAAAAAAAAAATTTGAATCTCCAAGAAATAATTGAAATTTAAAATAATATTATATTATATATAATAATAAGTGATGACTGATAATCGAAAATATAGAAACATAAGAAATATAAATAAAAGAATAAATAATTTACAAGAGAAATATAAAAATCAGTTTTCTTTTATGGGTGATTTAGATAAAAAGATAGATACGTTGGATAGTTCATTAAATGACCTTAAAAGCGATATTAAAGAAAATTATGATTCCTTAAAAACATTACCGGAAATTACGATTGATATTCAGAATGTTATTTTAGAATTAATTACACTTTATACACAATTGAAAGAAAATTCTAGAATATTAAAGAAACAAATAAAAGAGTTGGAATCAAAGAAATCTAGTGTAAATAAAAAAGTGAAGGAAGTTCAAAAGGAATTAAAATCTCTTACGACAAAGGTGATGGAGAGAGATAGTCATATTAAACTTCAATTTAATAAAATTAATAATCGTAATAATTATTACAAACAGATAATAAAATTATTGCGATCATATGATAAACAAGTGAACAAATTAATTCCAGAAGATTATGAATATTTAAAAACAGAGATAATATCAAGATTAGAATATATGGTGGAGAATATTCAATATATTAAAAAAACTTTATATACAAAAAGCAAAAGACTTGAAAGAATTGATAGTAATTTTAATCGTATAAGGGATTTATTAAAGAAGTATTCTTCAGCAAATAAAGACATGCCAAATATTATAGATGATGTAAGAAGAAATGAGGGAATAAGAAAAGATGTTTTTTTAAAAGATATTACAAAAAATTAAGCTTGTTTTTTTGCCTCTTCGATTGATATAGGTCGATTTGTTCGAATATCTTCAAAACGAATACATTGTTTAGGATCTTCTTTACAAGTTTTATCTGTTTTATATAACCATTCAGCAAATTCTTTTTGTTTATTTGGTATTTGTGTATTAGGCATAGTATAGAATTGTCGTTGCGAGTGTGTTTTGTTCCATACATCACTAACATCTCTATACAAATTATGATTAAAATTATCTTCAGCAGATTCTTTAATTTCTTCTTCTTTAATATTACATGCTGCTGGTCTCTCGGGTTGTTCGGCATAGTCAGACATTAATACATTCATAAATGGATTATTTTTTGTTGGAGCTATACATACATCTTCGACATTGCCTAGTTCTTCTAATGATTTTCCAGTATTTTCATCTCTAAAATATCTGTATAAATATAAAGTTATTAAAGCTGTAACAATTGGAATAAATACTATATTAATATTTCTGTTATATACAAATAAAACAATTGCTATATATATCGAGAATCTTAAAATAGCATTTAATTTTTCAGTATATTCCATGTCACTTGCTGGAAAAAATTCAGTCAATCTATTTTTATCATAGATAATAGAATAATCACTAAACCAAAAAGGATCTATGTTTTTATTAGACATTATAATATATAATAAAAGCAGAGAAATAAACAACAGGAATTTAGATATATAAAATATTAAGTGTAAATCTATTTTTGACAATTTGAATTTTGAGGTACAATTTTTTCTGCAAGTTGGTGTGAATTTTGAGAAACATGGGAAATTTTAATATCATTTGGTGTAATTTTAATAGACATAAGAATAATTCTATTTGAATTATTCCATGCATTTGAATTTTTTTTTACTATAAATACTTTTATTTTGATATCACTAATTTTTGTTAGTACATTAGTATTAGACTTAACAATAGTGTAAGTATCAACAATATATTTTTTTCCAAAATGATTTTCTACAAAATCATCAAGTTTATCTTTTAATTTAAAATCCATAATAGATTTAGGAGTTTTAGTAACATTTGCAAAAATCTTTTGTTGAGATATATTTTTTGGAAATTTAAGAAAAAATGTAGTAATAAGCACAGGGATTAAAATAATTGGTAGAACTTCAAAAGACATTATATATATAATGATAAGGAAGAAAAATATATTTTATGAATGATTTTTTCTTAAGTATGTTAATATTTCATAAATAACATCACAATCCAATTCATTATATCCAACAATGTCATCCATTTCTTTTTGACATTTGTGTTCGTAATAATTAACAGCAAAAGCCATAGAAACTTCACCTGAACTACATTTTGTATCATATTTCTTATTAATCATACCATGTTTATTCATAGCACCAGATACAGATTTTAATCCAAATCCAGATAAACAATCTTTAATAACGACTGGTTCTGATTTTATTAGTTCCATTACATCGGTAAAATTAACTTTCCATTTGGATGAATTTTCTTTTCCATGTCTTTTTCTAGCAGAATTAAGGAAACTATTTTCAGCATTGGACCAACAATAACAATTAACATCTTTTCTCTTCAAATTATATTTAGTTAGAACAGATTTCATTTGATTTAACCATTCTTCAATTATTCTATGCTCTTCAGATTTGGTTAAAGATTCTGCTTTAAAATCATAATATCTTTTTTTATTATTAGTATGAAATTTTTTTTTAATTTTGTTAGGAATAACTACAGTTAAACCGATTAAATAAATTATAGATTTTCCCCCATAAAGTGAATTTAAGGTTTCAAAATCTACATAAAATTCTACCCTATTTGGATTTTTCCAATTATCTAAATTATTTTCTATCTTCTTTGGTAATAGTTTAGTTTTTTTCATTTTATTAACATCAATAATTTTTTGTAATATGTTTGCTCTTTGTGTATCTTTTTTAAATCCCAATATTTGTGGATTCAATTTGGGATCATCCCATGTATAAATATTTTTTTCATGTGCTTTTTTCCGATTACTTGGTCCAACTTGCCATAATAATGAAATTTCTTTTAAATTAGTTGCAATTTTTTTTTTAGCGGCTCCCCAATATCCTGGACTATTACTTAAAATCAAAGGATATAACTCCGTTCTTGTAGGTTTTGGTTCTACTTTCCATTTTTTTCCATTTTTTTCAACATCTCTATACCAGATTAAAGCATTATCAATCATTTCAACATAGTTTTTATCTTGGTTTGTTAAATTGACGTAACCAGGACGTGACCAATCTTTATATTTATTATTCCTAAATTTTTGTCCATTTTTAGTCATTTTCCACCCACTTCCAATTATAAATGTAATATCAGATTGATGAACTTGATTTTTTGTTAATATTTTATTTTTAAAAGCAGATTGTGCTTTATATAATTTCATCGTGGATTCATTTGTTAATGTCATACCATTACTGGAAAATGGTAAAATTTTATATTTGATAGAAACTGCTATATAAAACCATTCTTCATCATGTTTTTGACTATATGTTGAGTCTGCTTTAAATTGTTTTTTTACAGATGCTTTAAATTTTCTTTTATCAAAAAGATTTTCTATGTAATCACTTCTAACTAATAAATCAAATACTGTAAAAATTTTATCATCCTCGTATTGTAACATTCCATTAATAATAATCTTAGTTCCTTGATTCATATAATCAGTTGTTAAGCGGACAAGATCATATGTATAATTCCCATAATTTTGTGGTAATCTTTTACAATCATTTTTAAATTTTTTCTCAATCGTATTCATAACTTTAGATTTAAATTGATTTGTTTTTTTAAATTTTAATAAAGTAAATGGATTATTTGGTTCTTTTTGATACTTATTTTCAGAACCATACATTTCTAACCAATCACATAGAGTATCACCAATACAATAGTTTCTAATTTTCCCCTCATTAATCCAAGGAATATTTTTAATTTTTTTTCTACGAGAAATCCTTCGTCTTTTTGTTTGTCCTCCATTCATAAGACTTGGTGGTCGCCTTCTTTTGCGACTGTTTCTATTTATTCTTTTTTGTTGATTTTGTTGATAAATCATTTCATCATAAAAATTTTTGAATTTTTCTTTATTATTTTCAAACCATTTTCTATCTCTGTTAATTGGTCTTAAATAATCATAAGCTAAATACCACCAATTTTTTTTCTCTTCATTATAACCACGATGTACTTTATTTTTACATTCTCCTTTTGTACGAACTTCTTTAAAAGAACATTCATAAAAATAACATAATTCGAAATCAGCTACTTCTAATTGTAATTGGACTTGAGCATAATAATGTAAAGAAATTGAACCATCTATCATTCTCATGCTTGGACATTTAATTTCGACTAGACAATGTTTAGAAGTCACTCCATCTGGACTAGCACCTAAATATTTATATTTTTCATTTTTATGAGTAAGTAGTCCTACAGGCCAAACTTTCTCATCATATTTTTTTTCAAAAATTTCAATTGCTATTGGTTCATAATGATTTCCATGTCGTAAATGAACATTATCTAATCTAACATTATTTAATTTAACAGTTAACAGATCCTCCGTGGTTGTAAATTTACTATTATATCCTAATATAACACCACAATCACTCGCAGTTATCATTGTAGTTCGTCTTTTATACCATTCTTCAGTTCTTTGTTCGATTGAATCATCTTGTAATTTTTGGACAAATTGAGGTTTTTTCATTATTAAAAATTGAATTAAATTATATATTTATAATTAATCTTTCAATTTTTATATATCTTTAAATGAATCAACAAATGAATAGAAAACGACAATTTCACTCTGTAGAAGGTAATAATGAAAATTTTTTTGAACCGCAATTCAAGCGGAGAAGAATTTTCAATAATCAATTTGAAAGTAATTTAACTATTGAAAATCTTTCTAGGTCATTTACAACTCTTGAAAGTAATTTAAGTATTGAAAATCTTATTAGGTCATTTACAACTCAAATTAGAAATATAAATGAACAATGCATAAACCTATCAAATAAGATTGATAATATTGATAAAAAAATAGATAATTTGAATAATCGTGTAAATAAAATAGACAAAATTTTGAAGCAAAATTATATTCAAGAGTTACCAAAATTTCCAGAACCTTGTTCTTATATTTCTTAAGTAAATTGATAGATTATATTTACAAATCTTTATTTAATCTGATTTTTGATAATAAGTTTTCAGATGGCGTTCTTCTTTCAAATTGGCCATCTATACTGTCAATGAAATTATCTAAATCTGCAATATGATTAACTGTATTATCTAAAATACGTCCAGATACATTTATTGATAATTTTCCAGAAGAATATTCTCTCTTACCATATTTGAGCATTTCACTTACAATCATACCAATAAAGAGTCTGTATTTAATTCTAGGTATGTATAATTTACATGAATCTGCCATTTCACAATATTTTGTTAAATGACATTCTCCTTTAATTCTATCTAGACACGGTATTCGAATATGAGTTTCTTCGTTTTTAATATTTTCTGTAAGATTATATTTATAAGGTGTAGTAATATGTGAACACATGTTTAAAACAAGTTCATATAATTTTTCTTTTATTACAAAAATGTTGTTGTGTTTATAAATACTATATTTATCTTGTTTTACAAATGTTTGTTTAATGAATGAAATAATTTTTTGTTTCATCTTTTGTTGTGAAGTTTGATGCAAATGTTGTGAAAATTCTAAAACAAGTCTCTCATAACGTTCGTGGGAAACTATATTTTCTTCGATATCATCAAATTTATTCCATTCGGAGCCATTAGTAATTAAATAATTAGTTTTATCATCATACACTTTAATATCAGTTATATTAATTTTAGTATTATTGTTAGTAAATTTAATTTTATTATTTTTAATCAGTTTATATGACAATGTTTTAACAGGTATATTAAGTTGAGATTCAAATACTAAATAATTTATTACTGAATTTTTGATAGAAACACCATTAATTTCATATCCAGTAAAAGATGAAATATTTATATTTTTTTTATGTTTATCGATAATATCATTAATATGCTCAATATAAGTTATTGTTTTATCAATAGTTTGTGTATATTTCATTAAATCATCAGATAGATCTAATATTGGATATTTACCAAAATTATATATTGATGGTTTGACAGGAATTATTTGCTTTCCTGTAGTTAAAATATATAAACATCTTGAAAAATGATCTTTAAAAACAGCTATTGGTAATAATTTTTTATCAAATTTGCTCAATTCTTCAAATAAATTAAGAGTTTGACGACATGTAAATATTTTGTAAAAAATACGTTTAACCTTTCTAGAAATATATTGTTTACTACATCCCTTTCTATACCACATACCAATTAAATTCAATAATTCTGAATATTTCTTATCATCGTAATCAAAGAACATTTGTACTGGTTCCATTTTTTTCTTTGGTTTTTTTAGAATAATTGGTTCATAAGTATTATTTTCATATTGATATAAAAATATAAACTTTTTATTTATATCATAATAATCTTCGATAAAAATATCAGATAAGCATGATGTATATATTTTGCCAAGATCGTAATTATCATTTGGTAATTTGTGTGGTTCTTGTCTAAAGATAACTACATTTAATCCATCCTTGTGAATAATACCTGGTTTAGATAATAAATCAATTAAATATTTACGATCAAATGGTAAATCTTGATTTGAAGGATTAGTTATTTTAATAAATGATAAAAATTCTTGAATTATTTGTTCTATACTAACATTTTTAACATCTTCTTTTCTTTGAACTCTAGTTTTGAATTTTGAAAAAATTTTTCCTTGATTTAGTGATATAAATTCTTCTTTATTTTTTGTTAAATATTCTTCAATATTGTTAAAAAGTTGAAAAAAATCTAATTCTGTATAATGTAAAATTGCTGCCCAAAAGTATTTATCATTAGTTAAATTAATTTGAGTACATACTTCGTTTTTAGTTTCTTTAATACATTTATCAACACCCATTAAAACAAATCCTTCAGATTTCATTATATTTGCATTAAAATTATTATCAAATTTTGTATAATTATTAAATATTTTGTGTAAAATTTTTGGTAATAATCCAAATGTATGTACCAAATTATTACTAGTATTACTAGATATATAATCCTCAATTTTTATTTCCGAATTTATCATATCAGTATGAGTTTTTTTATCAATTATGCCAGTACAATATAATAAATTTCGTTTTGTTTTTTTATTCATATTAATAAAACAACATGGATGACAAACATTTTTTTTTATATCGGCCGCAGTAATTTCTACATCATCGGGAACAGATTTTGATTTACTTACAGGAAGATCTAAAAAACTAGGATATATATGTTTTGATTTTTTTTTATTTGGACATTTGATTACTTTACCCTCCCATTCTAATATATTTCCATTCTCAAAGGGTTTTAATATTTTATCTATTTCGGAATCATATGCATCTTGGTCTAAAGGATCTCTTGTTTTTTCTTTATTTTTTTTAAGTTCTTTTTTAGTAAAAAACTTTAATGTAGATATTTCATAATCATCAAAATATTTTACAATTTTTGAATGTAATGTAATTTTATCTAATGCCTTATGTTTTGTTTTGTTGTTTAATGTATTCCAAATTAAAACGCATTCTTTTTTTTGCCAACCAGGGGGATTTCTCCCTTTACTATCTTTTATAAAGTTATTTGATCTCCAAATATGATATTGTAATAATTTATCAATATTTATTTTAACATTTTTGGAAGAATGTCTTTCTTTTATTGCTGACACAGCATCTTCTATACCATAAAATTTAATAAATCTATTACGATATGTAGTATTAAATTTATTTGGTGTAAATATTCTTAATAAAATTTGTTTAAATTTATTATTTTTATTTCGTGTTGATGGTAAATTTTTAATAATAAAACTAATTGGTATTTCCAATTCAATTAACATACGTGTTACTTGTTTATCATCCCATTCATTTTGATCATAATCGCTTAACCATCTGCTAGGATTTTGTTTTCTTTCATTTATTGAAATAAAATGATTTAACTGATCAATAATATCTTCAATTTTTTCAACTTTTAATTGATATTTTTCTTTATCCTTTCTCTCTGATTTTCTTTCTTTATATTTTTTTAATTTTTTTATTTTTTTGTCTAGTTTTTCACTTAATAGTGTTACGTCAGATGTAGCACCGCCTTCTTGTTTATTAATATTTTTATCGATATGTTTAATATTATGTTCTTTAATCATCAAAATTTTTGGAGCATTTTTCTTTATTGCATTTCCAGTTCCAATTGGTTGTCTGCTAACACTACATCTTTTTGCATATAAATTACTATGACTCTGGTCTAATTTGATTTTACAAAATGGACAAATCTTTTCTGTATGTTTTATTTTCATACCACAATTTGGACACTTTATAGATATATCATATGCTTGTTTTAGTCTTTTTAGTAAAGAAAATCCTACTATTTTATTTCGAATTAATTCCTCATCATTATCATCATCATCTGCAAATTTTTTATCAAATTGATTATAAATCTTGTAAAAATATTTAATTATATCATAATTTTTGTCGTTTTTATCAACATCTTTGATATTTTTAATACTATATGTTAAATACATTAACTTTTTAACAAAATTAACTAAATATTCCCATTGTCTAAAACTTTTAAATCCCATTATACACCATTGATAATTTTCCCGTAATAAATCAGATGACGAACATTTGTTTAAATCACATCTTTTTATTTGAGATGTTTTACTCAATTGGTATAAAATACCATAACCTTTTGCCTTTCCATATAATGAATCTTTATACTGATTCCAATGATTGTATACATAAATTGCTTGTGATGCTGTCATAGTAAATTCAGTTTGCATAATTTCAATAAGTTCATCTTTTTCATTTGCTGTTAGTTCTGTTCGAGTATCTTTATTATCATCATCGTTATCAATAAATTTTCTATAATGTTTGTCTAAAATTTGATGAACCATTACGTCTTTTTTCTTTTTAATCTCATTTCCACGATAATGTTCCAGTCTCAAAAAACGAAAATCTAAAATAGACCCTTTTCCTGTATTATCTAATTTAATATATGGATATAACATATTAATAATACTTTTATCTTTAATATCGTCTTCACTAACTATTTTTTTCGTTAATACGGAACCATTAATTGATTGAATAGCAACATTTGAATTTTGAGAACCCCAATTTGGTATGTCATTATTAGCTAATTTAATTTTTGTATCTTCCATGGTAATACCTAAATTGCCAATATTATATTTATTCAATGTTCTAATAAATTTATTTATTGAATTTATAACCAATTTCATTCCCATTTGGTCAATATATATTTTTGATTTTGATGACAAATTAATAGTAAATCGTATAATTTTTGTATCATATAATTGAATTTGAATATATAAATTTTCACCTCGAGTTAATTCAAGTGGAATTAACATTCTAAACTGAATTATATTTGGTTCCTCAAGATTCCATTTCAATTGACGATGAATTCCCTTTTTTTTTATTAATTTTGTCATTTTTTGTATTAACTTCGATTCTTTTGGAAGATACATCGTCATATATGGAACATTTTCAGTAACAGGATATAAATGAATAACTTTTTGTAAATTTATATATGATGGTTTTATAATATCTTTTAAACTACCATTTAATTCTACATAAATTTTATGAGTATATTGTTCAAAATCTAATTGCTTATCAAAACTCTTGGGAAGAACAATATGTTTAAATTGTTCAATAATACTGTCATAATTTTTAATATTAAATCTCCAAGAATTTATTTGTGTATATAAATAAGACATATCATCTTTTTGAAAAAAATTATCAAACTTGGCAAAATTAAGAAATGGCCAATAAAGTTTACTAAAATTAGATAAATGTTTTGTAATTGCCTTTTTTCCAATAATTTCTTCCATTTTTTTTATATTATCACTTGAGATTAAGTAATTATAATACATATAAAAATCTGGAAAATATGCCATATTTATTTCTATTTCACTTGTATCATTATCAATAAAATTACTTAATGTTGATTCAAAATCTAATCGATTTTTATCGATAATCATGGTATTTTTATAGATATTATCTAGTAATTTATAACGTGTACTTCTAAAATCGATTAATTTTTTTTCTGGATTTTTTACATCTTCAATATTTTTTATTTTGTCTTCTATTTTTAAAAGATTTCCAATATTTTTTCCTTCATTAATTGTTTCAATACTTAATACATTCTGTATATATTTCCCAACATCATTATTACGATAAGATGACAATTTTGACCAATAGTTTGTAAAAATTGAATAATCTGTATATTTTTTTTTAGATACATCTTTAAAAATTTTTTTTTCATTTAGGAAGTTATATAGATTAATATAATTGTATGCTTCTTCATTATTTTCTAAATTTTGTGATAAATTTTTACAATTATAAGTTTCTTTAATATTAGATTTATTGCTATCACATATTGAATGACCACATATGATATCATCTTTCCATAAATATAAAAATTCTGGAACAGGTAAAGGTTGAGATATAAATAACTTATTTTCTTTTATTTTTGATAAATTTAATCCTGAACGATATCTATATTGTTTTTTACAAGTATTACATTGAATTATAAAAGATTCATTACTCATATTATAATATTCATCTTCATCTTCAAATAAATCATCATCACTTTCAATATCAAAATTATTAGAATTATTAGAAGATATAATTTTATTATTTTTGTGATTAAAACAATAAATACATGTCTTTTTTATTATATCAGTATTTTTAGAATCATTTTCATATTCAATTAATTTTAACAATTTATCACATATCTTTTGTTTAATAACATTAAATGTATCGCTTTGATATACAGATATCGTAATCGTTTTTACTTTTTTAACATGAATATTTTCTAACATATCAGGATATTGAAGTTCAGTATTTCCAACTATACCTATTAGATTTACCTTTAATGTATACGTTCTTTCATATAATACCATCTAAATTATATACATATAATTTAGATATTATTACTTTAATTAATATTCTATTGTTTTGTTTTAATATTAATTTTTTACATATTCCATTTTCCATCAAAACCAGATAACTCAAAATTATTATCTTTATTACAACCTGTTTTAATCATACTTATATTATTCTCCATATCAGGAGAACGATTTTGTGTAGGATTCATTTTAAATTTAATTAAATCTGCAATTCTATTAAAATTTTTATCAGATTCCAAAATAGAATCCATAGTTTTATTCATATTAATATCATTTTTACCAATTTTATTTGATTGATCAGCAATTTCAATATTTTCGGATGTATTTTTTTTCTTTGATTTTTTTATACCTTTGATTAAATCTTCAATACTATTTTTTGATATTGTATTTTTATATACAATATCACGTTTCTGTTTGACGTTCTGATGAACTTGTGGTTCATATTGATAATATTGTTGTGTATAATTTCTATTTCTTGTTTGTATACTTTTTCTTTTCAAGTCATTTAACATATTTTCATAAGTTGTTAAAGTATTTTGAGATGTTTTTATTTTTTCTGTAGAATTTAGATTAATATACACAGATGAAATAATTAATAATGATATTAATAGTATTAGTAATAGTTTTTTGTTATCTTCAATCAATTCAAACATTTTTATATTACTGTTACATAAAAAAATTTTATCATTATTACTTACTTGTTATAAGTATTTTTTTTCCAATCTTTATGAAGAAAATTTTTTAATTTATCTATATTAATTTTTTTTGGAATTCCTGAAATTTTTTTTAAAGGTTCATTTTTAACACTTTCTAGAAGAAATTTTTCCTTTCTCATCCATTCAAATGAATTTATTTCTACAATATTGTCTATTATTTTTTCAAATTGAATTAAATAATTTATAATTTTACTTAAATTTTTAGTTGAATTAATTTTGGAAATTATTTCATTAATTTTATCTTTTTCAAAAGATAATTTAATATCAGATATTCTGTCTAAAAATTCATTTATTTGAATTAGTATATTCGTAAGTGGAGGATTTCTTATTTTTTCTAACATAAATCGAAGAACTTCTGATTCACTAGTAATTTGTGATAATTTTGCCATATCACTACTAAAAAGTGGTGATAGTTTAGTTAATTTTTTGGCGTATTTATCATTTCGAGTTTTATTTAAAAATTTATATTTATTAAATAATCTTTTTGCAGCTTTTAACGAATTTCTATGTTCTTTGGAAGAATATTTATATATATCTTCTTCAATATTAGATATATAATTTTCTAAATCCATTCCTAAGACTTTTTCACTCCCATCTTTATTTCTTTGAACTATTAAAAACCAATTAGTTATTTCAATGTATCTATTATTTACTTGTCCCCAAATATCTATTTTACAAGTAGAATCATGAGAAATTGCTTCATCTAAATATAATGTTTTATTACCTTTTAATTTTTTTTTCCCTTTAATAATTTCATCAATCGTCCATCTTATAATGTATTTGTTATTAATAAAGTTTTTTAATTTTTCCCAATCAGTTCTATTAATATTAATTTTTAAAAACTTTAAAATTTGATTATATTCTTTTTGTGTTAAAATATTTTGTGATTTTAGATTATCGATTGTTCTTTTTATTAATTTGCGATCATAATCAACTATCTTATTTTGTTTTGTCTTTCCAATGTAAATTTCCCATCTATTATCTACACCAGCCTTAAAATCCCCTAAAAATATATCTTTTTGTTTTAAAATTTTTTTGGCAATATTTTGTATTTTTTTTGTAATTGCAAAACGAGCTTCACTATATAAACAACATGATTTTATAGTTTCAAATATATCAATATCACCTGGATATTTATGAACTTTGTACTTATAACTACCAACTGGGTAAACATTTGAATTAGTAGTTATAAGTTTTAATATATCATTTACTTCTTGTGAATAATCCGCTGGTTTTCTTACCTCTAACGCATTAAATCGTTTTTCATCTTGTTTATCAAATTCATTTAATAAAAATGCAAACACCCCTGCTGCAACCAATTCAGCCATTTCTATAGTATATTAATTACATAATTAATAATGAGTATTGATAACAAAAATTTAATATATTCAAATTCTGATTCCCACCTAATATAATTTTATAATCAGTTTCTCCCAATAATTTTAATATATTTCTTTTCTTTTTATCATTAATATCTTCATCATCTAAAATGTAAGAGTATAATTCATATAATATATTTTTTGATGAATACCCTTGATAAAAAATATCTTTTATTTTATTCCTAATATCAATAAAATCACCCTTATTCATTGCCTTCAATAAATTTTGTATATATGTCTTATCAATTTTATCTGTTAAAAAATAAAAATATTTTTTAATTTGTTCTTCAGAAGTGTGTGACGAACGTGATAATGTTTCCAATAAATTTATAGATTTTCTTAAATCACCTTTACTAATATGAGCTATATTAGGAATTAAATTTTTAATGGTATCATTTAAGTTTTCGTCACCCGCAATAGATAATAACTTAGTTTCAATTAATTTTTCTGGTATTGGTTTGAATAAAAATTTAACACATCTTGATATTATTGGTTTAGATATCTTATTTATGGAATTACATATGAGACAAAATCTTGTTGTTTTAGAATAAGTTTCTAAAATTCGTCGCATAGCCGATTGTGCTTCGAAACTCATACAATCAATTTCACTTAAAATTATTATTTTAAAAGTAGAATTTTGTAAGTATACACTTTGATGAGCAAATGACTTAATTTCTTCACGTACAGTTCCTATTCCACGTTTATCAGATGCTGATAAACATAATACATTTTGCTTTAAATCAGAAGCAGAATATATTTTGTTAATTATAATGTTAATCAAAGATGATTTGCCAATACCATTTGGTCCATAGAATATCATATGTGGCAAATTATCTAAACTATTTTTGATAATATTTACAATTTCATTCTGAAAAACAATATCATCAAAATTTTCTGGTTTATATTTTAATATCCATTTTTTTTTTTCTTTTTGCTGAATACT
>Ga0208879_1002086_pt1 | contig 18138 bp, 19 predicted proteins | sample Knorr_S15_td_Bot_FD_185605 | JGI IMG/M metagenome (GOLD analysis project Ga0208879, IMG submission 185605) | Marine microbial communities from Southern Atlantic Ocean transect - Knorr_S15_td_Bottom_ad_5009_LV_A (SPAdes) (version 2) | ecosystem: Environmental > Aquatic > Marine > Oceanic | place... | reverse complement strand
GATGCAGTTCTCGTTGTTCCCCATTAATTTTCTTCAGTCTCTCAGCTGGTGCTAGCCCCTTGTGCGGATCCAATGCTTTCATGGCTTCCCACTCTGCCTCGGACATTTCTAAGTGAAACCTATGTATCTTTAAATCATTCCAAAAAACGTCTGAGGGTTCAGCTTCATCTGCGCTTATCAACACCAAAGCTGCGATTGTGATTAGTATGTGTTTCATTTTCGTGGCAAATTCTTGATCTCTATTCCTCCTTGGTCATCCAAAAGGATTTCCATGTTATTACCCATATTTGGGGTGAAGTATCCGATTGCGCTCTTGATTGCTTTCCCATTCAAATTACCGGTGATTAAACCCCCATCCTCTTTTTTTGATTTAAACCTAAACTCCTTCGACTCACCTCCTTTCAAGCGATCTATTTTAAATTGCTGTCCTCCTCCATTTATTTGGATCTGCTGCCACTCATTGGTTCCACTATTTACGAGCTTTATATCATTTTTTGCGCAACCCACCAGAAGCACCGCTGCGATTGTTGTGAGTAGTAGGTGTTTCATTTGCCAGCGGCTCTCAACGTCTCCCTCTTTTGCCGCCGTGTTTGCGGAGGAGGTCGGCGGTTTCGGTGTCGTTTTTTTCGATGGCCCAATCTAGTGGTGTGTCGCCACTATCATTCTTCGCATTCACATCCGCGCCTTTGGCGATGAGTAGTTCGACGACTTCCTTATGACCTCCAAAAGCCGCATGATGCAAAGGGGTCGCCCCTTTCTCATCCTGCGCATTCACATCCGCCTTGTTGGCGATGAGTATTTCAGCGACTTCCTTTTTACTACCGTATCCGGCCGCCCAATGCAAAGGAGTCCCTCCATCTTCATCCTGCGCATTTACATCCGCACCTTCGGCAATTAGCAGTTCAACGATTTCCTCGTGACCTTTCAAAGCCGCATAATTCAAAGGAGTAGATCCAATCTTGTTCTTCGCATTCACATCTGTGCCAGCAGCCAAGTGCTGTTTAACGGCTTCGATGTTTCCGGTTATCGCAGCATTGAAAATTGAGATGTCTGGTGATTTGGCTGTCGGTGGTTCTGGCGGCTGCCTCGTCGCGCACCCCGCCAACAGCACGGCTGCGATTGTTGTGAGTAGGAGGTGTTTCATTATGTCTTAATTTCGGTGGAGATTCTAATCCCGTGCCCCATCGAGTTCAAAGCTCAGAATACTGACCAATACTGAACAGAAATCTTGCGGGATACCGCGGGATTCTTCGTTTAGGGGTATTTAGGGTATTTGAATTAACCCGCTAACTTGAAAAGAGATACGAAATGATGCGAAGGTTCCCGAAGAGATTTGAGGGGGTTCGATTCCCATCACCCGCTCCATCTTCTTTTTAGCCCATAAAAACAGTACTATTATGAAGTTATAATCTGCAAAATCGGTCAAAGTGGGAACAAATCCACCCGTATCAGGGGTGTTTAGGGATGTCATTAATGTCCATTTCTTGAGTGGAAACAGCAGCCCACTTCATGTTTGAGCAGGCGTGGCGGGAGGCGTATGCTGTACTCCTATGAGTGAAGAACTGACCAAGTGCAGCAATCCTGATTGTGAGTGTGAAAATTGCACATGCGATCCGTGCGAGTGCACCAAGGAAAAGCCCTGCGACTGCGGGTAATCCAGCGATTTGCCTAACCCTCCCCGAGTTCAGTCCTTGAGCAGCCGTGGCCTGATTGCAAAAGGCGTTGCCGAAGTGCGATATAGGTCTTACTTGTTATACGCAGGTTCATTCTCTCTTTCAGCCATTAATACGTGCGCATCGCATTAACGGTTTCAAGATATTTGGCAAAGGTTTCGTCCTGTTCGGTGAGGCCGGGGTGGAAGTCGAGGTGATCGAGGATATGATGATCGGCATGCAACAGAATGAACATCAGTGCGTAGCACCTTGCCATATAACGCGGCGATCGCGACTGCAAAAACAAAACTGTCTGAGTGGCGCAGTGCCCCTCGCGCGTGGGTCGCCCGGTGAACAATGTGATCAACCTGAATGGCTCGGTAATTTCCACATAGGCAAAACTGCCGGCAACCGCGCGGAACCGGGCGCGTAATGGCTGGCTCCCCACGCCAATCATCCAGCTCCAAAACGGATTCCGAAGGCGTGCCCGGATTTCGGTCTCAATCCAATGGGGTTCACCTTGGTTTACCCGTGGTGGCTCCACTAGGTCTACTCCGTGTAGGGGCCCAAGGTGTGCGGCGTCTAGGCCATTACCCAGAACCACGTGGGGATGACAGCGGATTAACTTTGGGGACATCAACTTGACCCGACAGTCATCATTCAAATTACCCAGTACGTCCAGCAAATCGAAATGTGCCTCGGGCCCGTTGAAAACAAAAACCAACCCCCAGCGTTCTGAGGTGGGATAATGCTGCACACGCCGGCAGATAGACTGTTCGTTGTTCGGGGTTGGCGGACACGCCCCATCTGTTCCCACCTGCCAATGGTGAAAGGCACATTGGATATTAGTGCCGGACACGCGCCCTTGGGCTAGATCGGCCCCCATGTGCGGACAGCGCGCTTCCATGGCGTGTATCTGGCCGGATTCGTCGCGATAAACCACCAGGCGCTTGGGGCCAAGCTCGATTGAGCGTATCGAGCCGTGCCGCAGATCGCGCGATCGGCAGGCCACGTACCACGTGCACACCAAAAGGCTCGGGTTGTTAAACACCGGTTCACGTTGGGGACGCTTGGTTTCCGTTGTTTTATTCAGGATTAGTGTTTCCATGGGATGGGATGTTTTGTGGATTGAAGACAAGGATCAAACCCAGTAACAGCGCTAAGGGGAACAGCCAGATCAACAAGCGGTTGTACCAAGGAAGTGTGCCTGTGGTTGTGTCAGCTGCGGAAGCAGGCGACGCAATTGGGCGGCCCACACCCCACAACCAGCACGGCTGCGACGATTGAGATGAGTTGTGCTTTCATAACGAGCCAACCGTCATCCCGTTGAGCGCAGTTTTCAAGCCGTTTTAACTGTTGCCGCTAAGGTGCGTTGGCTATTTCCCTTCAGCTTTCAATTCTTCACTCGTCTTGCCGCCGTGTTTGCGGAGGAGGTCGGCGATTTCGGTACTGTCGAATGGGCTATCCGGCACGGCCAAGTTTAGAGGTGTATCACTTTTGTTATTCAGCGCATTCACATCCGCGCCCTTGGCGATTAGCAGTTCGATGGTTTCCTTGTGACTTTTATTGGCCGCAATATGCAAAGGAGTCCATTCCCACCCATCCTTCGCATTCACATCCGCATCAGTAGTGATAAGTAACCCGGCGATTTCGGTGTGACCATTCCAAGCCTCATGGCTAGACGGAAGGCTGTGCCAAGCACTTTGGTGTCCACAAGGACGGTTTTGGAGGCAAGGCCTGCGTCCTTGCGGCTCTTGATAAATCGGAGGATATCCCTGTGGCTGATGTTCGAGATCAATGACTTTGATTTCTTGCCCATGCACGACAAGAAACGATCCACCACAAGTTTGTAGCGCTCTCGGGTGTTTTCGTTCTCCTTCTGTTGAAGCCACTCCCTGAGGAAGGACTCAACGGTTTCCTCTTCTAGCGCTGCCTCGCCGGCATTTTCAAGAATATCACTGACTACCTTTCTGGCGCGCGCCTCATTCAATTTCTTCTGTCTGGCAAAGGTAAAGTTCGGAAACTGACGACGGGAACCGATGTCTTTGAGGAGCAACGGGCAAATCTCCGGTGGCCAAGCATTGCCCCGCTCACCCCGCTGAGCTACACGTCACCTTCGTGACCCGGGCGTACGATACCGAGTGGGTTCAAATCATTTCGGGAAGCTGCCCGCAGGAACCCGAATAGAAAACCGGAGTAGGAACGGGAATAGAGCCCTTCGGGCAGCCTGTCCCAGATCAATTCATGAATCTTCCCGAGGTTGTAACTGGGGGCGCTCGGAAAGACGTGATGTTCCAAGTGATAGTTTTCATGCATGAACAACCAGGATACCCATTTTGAACTCTTGATCGTTCGGCTGGATAGGTAGAGGTTTTCGACGTCGTTGAGGGCATGCGAGGCAAGTCCCCGGATATTGGTCAGGAAACTACAGACCACCAGCGGATAAAACCAGTAAAGAAGAAGGGTCTCCGGACTAAGAGCCCTGAACAGGAAAACCGCGATGGTGAACAATACGCAAAATTCGGCAATGATGACTAGGCGGGAACGGACGGAAGCCGTCCGGAAAGCCAGTGGGGGAATCAACAGTATGTATAGAAATGTTCCCAAGAATAGCTGGACAAAATATACGATCCAGACAAAGGCTGGTTTCCTGATGTGCTGCCGATAGGTTCCGTAATCCAATTTCCTGCCCAGTTCAAAATGGTGATTGGCATGGGTCACCTGATATGCGGTTGGGGATCCGAGGAATGGGATCCCGACAAGAAAAGACATGCAATGATTAAGCCAGGAACGCTTCGCAAGCAGGCCGTGCAAGCCTTCGTGAATCAGGATACCCAGCATATTGAAGGCTAAGCCCATGCATACGATCCCGCATACGGACAGGGGAAGGATTCCCCCGGGATAGGTGAGCAGGAAGACCCCCGTGCCGTAGAGGAGGAAGAGGGTGGCGAATTCGAGCCCACGCTTGACCGGACTGAGCTTGTGAAGCTCGTCGATTTCCTTCTCTATTCCATGCGAGATTTCCTTCCTGCCCAGCCTGAGGGCACTTAGTACCTCATTTTCCTCCGCTATCTCGGGCGAATGCATATTCGGTCAGGATTCATCACTCGCCTTGGGCATGGTGAACAGAATGGCAAGGAAGAAAAAGGCGAGTAACCCGAGGCTCCTGAAGCTCGCAAAATCCGTTCTGTCCGGGGAGATCACGTCGAAGTACACGATGTTGATCACGAAACGTATCCCGAAAAGGGCCAGGGCAGGCAGGGCAAACAGGCGATACTTCTGGGGATTGGAGAAGAGCAGGAGCATCATCCCCCCGAAAGCGATCAGGTAGACCGATGAAAACTTGAGAATCACGGGTAGCTGCGGAGTGATTTTCAGGACAAAGCCAAAGACGGCCTTGACGACTTCGGCTATGGTTTCAACGGGCAGGGTCAAGCCCACGACCCCGAGGGCGAGGTGGTATGCGCCGACAATGCCCGTAACGATTTTAAATATACGCTCTTTCATATTTTGCTTTTCCTTTTTGGTTTTGTTTTTTTCCATAAAGTAAAAATAAGTGTCAAACCTGCCAGCGCCACCAAGGGCAACAACCGGGTCCACAGGTGTTGTCCCCCGGGCTGAGTGTTGGCGGAGGCATCGAACCCGGGTGGAGGAGGGATGATTGACCGGCCCTCTCCCTCCGTCAAGACAATGCGCTGGTCGGCCTTGTGAGGCCCGAAGTCCTCCACGCTCCCATCGGGCCAACGAACCTGCACCTCGGCGGTCACAGTCTGCCCCATGCCAAAAATCTGCTCCAGTGAAAACTGTCCGGTGTATGCATGTCCTGCGCTGACCAGACGGTGCTGCGGACGATTATCAATATGCACGGTGATCTCCGATCCCACCCCGTCGCGATTGGTCTTCGTACCCCTCAGGCTTACCGCCAACCAGTTACCCTCCTGATTCCAATGGTTCACGTAATAATAAGCCGGTGCATTGTAATTATTTACGACCAAGTCAATATCACCGTCATGATCAAAATCGGACGCCGCAAATCCCCGCGCGTCCGCGGTGCCATCGAGGCCCAGCGCGACACCCATTTCCATGAAGCGGCCATTACCGAGGTTGCGGAAGAAATGATTGTGTTCACGACCGTTCCAGGAGTTGTCGCCCACGAAGTCGTCGGTGTAGATCCTATTCTCTATTTGGCTCTTTTTCGAGTCCAGTCCGATGCGGGCGAAATCGAGGCAGAGATCGTGCGAACGCTTGCCACTGATCCAACCGTTTACCGCGTAGATATCCAGCCAGCCATCGTTATCCAAATCCAGAAACCCACTACCCCAGTACCAGCCGTTGAGACGAGTGCCGGATGCCTCGCTATGGTCTGCGAATTCGCCGTTGCCGAGGTTGCGCAGTAGATAGTTGCCAGCTAGTTCGTGCTGCCCTACGCGAGCCCAGTCATCGCCTAGATGTTGGCGTAGGTCGAGAAAGGTCCCCTGCAAGCCCGCCCGCCGCCCGCTCTGTACAAGGTTCATTACATATCCCCGCACGTTGAAGTCCTGCGAAAACCAGCGCTGGTTGGATCGGATGCTGGAGACGTACAAATCGAGCCGGCCGTCGTTGTCGTAGTCGCCCATCGCGGCACTCATGCCTGCGGAAATCGCCAGCGTGCCCGTTGTCCTGGCTACATCTTCGAACGTGCCGTTGCCTCGATTACGCAGCAGCACGTTGCGGCCAAAGTCATTGGCTAGGTAAAGATCCTGATCCCCATCCTTATCGTAATCACCTGCAGCGATTCCTAGCGTCAACCCACGGTCATCCGCACCGGACACAGCGCTCACGTCACGGAAGGTCAGGTCGCCCTGACCCAGATAAAGGCGATTGGGCTCTCCATTGCGCGTGTAATGGATCATGCGTGGTACGTCTTGGCGTGAGTTCAGAAACCGGCCCACATACAGGTCCAACCGGCCATCTCCGTTGGCGTCAAAGGCGCACAAGCAACTGGTCATGTCATCGCCGGACAAGCCGGAATCGTTGGTGACCTCGACAAGGGCATCGCCCTCGTTGCGATAAAGCCGATTACGCCCGAAAAACACACCCACATACAAATCCGCGTCGCCGTCATTATCAAAATCGGCCAACAGCGTCGCCGTGGCGTGGCGTAGATCGGCTAGACCCCACTCCCGCGTAGCCTTACGGAAGGAGCCATCGCGCTGGTTCAGGTACAGTTCCACTTCTCCGCCGCCACAGAACACCAGATCGTCCCAGCCATCGCCGTTGATGTCCCCGGCAGACACTCCTCCAATGGCATGGCGGCTAGTCTGAAATTTAAGGTCGTTCGGCGGCAACAGCCGCTCATCGGCATGGCCAAAATAGTCGATGCCAGCCTTCTTTGCATTTTCTCGGAACACAGTGCCGGGCCCGGCGGTCAAGCGGGCGTCGCAGAGCTTAGCCGACACAATCAGGTAGCGCCCACCCGCCTTTGCGAAGCGGCCACGAAACATGCCCCGTTCATTCACCCGCTCTCCAGAGTGCATACGTCCATGCACTTCGAAACGAAAATCCGCTTCCACCACCCGGTCACGGCCGATTGCGAGAATCTCGTACAGCTTGAACACCCACGAATTCACCCGCGAATATTCCGCGCGCCATTGCCTGAACCAGGTGGCCGTTGCTTCCGGTGTTTTTAAGGTCACTCCTCCCGCGCGCCATTCCCCCAACCGCAGGCCGTGAGGGTCGGCCTCTGGTTGAGGGCGTTCACCGGGTTGCCAGTCGGTAAAGCGCTGGTGCAACGCTGTTGTCCATTGGCCATTCTCTTCCTCCAAGTTGTGCGCGAGTGCATGTAGGGTATCGTTGATTGAAATACCGGCTTCGTTATATTCGCGGTCGGTGATGCCTTTGGCCAACTCGGAAGCCGAGGCCGATGTGACACCTGCAAGTGTCGCCATGACCGTGTATCGAAATAGATTTTTTGACATCGTGTTCATTCTGCACTGGCTAGGAGGGGGTTTTTTGAGGAAATGAATCGTTTTCGTTAATTATCAAATTGACTGGCTGTGGCGGACGCGCGATGCCGGTGATGTGGGCAAGCGCCGGCAGTAGTACCAAATCCGCCAGCACCGCCGCACCGGCGGCCAAGGCTAACAAACCGCCCAGCACCTGGTTGGGAACGAAGGCGCTGGCGAGGAGCACACTGAACCCCCCGGCCAGCACTACGGAGGTCCACACTACGCCCGCGCCCGCGCTTGCTAACGCGGCACCCATGGGGTCGGGAAAAGCCCGGTGTGCGCGCAGTTCGCTTAGCACGTGGATCGTGTCATCCACCGCTAGGCCGAACACCACCGTGAGTACCAGCGCTGAGGTGTAGCGCAGCTCGATGCCTGTGAAGCCCATCACCCCAGCCACCACGATCAGCGGGAACAGGTTCGGCAGCAGGCCAATCATCGCAAGCCGCAGACTGCGCAGGGCCACGGCTAGCACCAGCACCACCAAGACTAAGCCGACCCAGAAACTGCGCTGGAAATGTGCCACCAGCTGATGATTGACTTGCTGCCCCACGTAGCCCTGACCGGTGAGTATGGGTTGACTGTCGGGGCCGAGGCGCGTGGCATATTTTTGGCGGATGGTATCAAACAACGCCATGGCCTCGGCGGTGTCAAGATTGGCCATGCGAACGCGCAGGCGCATCAGGTGATGCCGGTCATCCACCCAATGGCGCACCTGTTCGGGAGCGAGCAGCAGGGCGGTGGGCATCAGCATCAGGGCGTCCTCGGCCGGCACATTTTCCAACAGGGGATGCAATTGGCGCAGCATGTCCGTGGGCGAGGAAACAGAAAGCACCCCGGCTAGCTTGCGCAGGTCGGCGGCAAGAGCTTCCACCCGGCGCATGCGCTCCGGCGTGTAGGCGGCGATGGACGGACCATCCGGCGATGGGATGAGCACATCAAGCGGGATGACTCCGCCAAGCCGCTCCTCGACTAGGCGATTGGCGAGCCTCACAGGATGGTCAGCGGCGAGATCGGCGAGTAGTGGTGAGTTTACGCGCACACGCGTCGCGCCGATGACAAACACCAGAGCCAGCGCCGCAAAACCAGCCAGCACCGCGCCGGTATGCCGCCGCACCCAACCGCCCCAGGACAGCCAAGGGTCTGCCGTGCCCTTGGGTCGAACCTCGGCCGGGCAGCGCATCCGGGCCATCATTGGCGGCAGCAACAGCATGGTGACTCCCCAAGCCGAAAGCGACCCCAAGCCTACGGCCAGCCCGAAGCCAGCAATCAACGGGATGCCCGTCAGGGACAACCCGGCGAACACCAGCGCCGTGGTCAAGCTGGTGATGCCACAGGGGCCCGCCTTTTCGAGGAATACCTCCCGTGCGGCGGCCCGAGGTGCCTGCCCCTCCCCAATTTTCTTCCGGTGACGAGCCAGCAAATGCACGGAGTGGGAAACCGCCATCAGCCCGACCAGCAGGAAGAGCGCGGGAGCAAAGATGTTCGGTGCCAGGCCCGTGAGTGCCATGAGGCCTCGTGTCCAAAGCACTGCCAAGACGGCCCCTACCAACGGCGCCAGTACGCCAACCCAGCTTCGGAAAATCATTGCCAGCACCGTCACTACCACCGCCAGCGCCCAAGGCAGCAGTCGGCGGTTTTCCGAAGCGATATGCTCGGCAAAGTAAACCCGGTGTACCGGATAGCCGGCTAACTGGACTTGGAAGCGACCACCCGATTCCACGGTGACCTTTTCCCGCTCTAAGCTGCGTACGAGCCGGGTGCGGTCGGCGGAGCTCAAGTAATCTTCGCGGACGGTCAACGCCACGACCGCCAACTGGCGGTCAGCGGACAAGACGGCGTTGACGAAGGGTCGCTTGCGGAGCTTGCCGAGAACATTGGCCAGCCGCTCCGGCGACCCGGGCTCAAAGGCGCGCTCCAGGCGCACGTGACCTTCGGCAGTGCGCAGTGGCACCAGCACGCTGCTGGGCGACACCACGCGCTCCGTCTCCGGCCACGTCTCCAGCCTGCGGGTCAAGGCGTCGATGGCGCGCAGTTCGGCCAGGGCAATCGGTCGGGGAGATTCCAGCAGCATCACCGCCGTGCGGTCGTCACGGCCAAAACTTTCCTGATAGCCTTGGTACGCAGTCCATTCTGCCGTGTCGCGCGGGAAGAAATCCTCCACCTCATAGTGCGACTGCAGATCACTCGCCGCCCACGCCAGTAATGCGGTCGTCACGGCCAACGCCAGCAGCGACCCTCCGGGCCGGTTCGCTAGCCAATGGAGCGGGTGCCAGCGCATCGATCAGTCTTCCGGGCTCTCTTCAGTGGATTCCTCCACTGAGCGGTTGCGTTGGTGATGTCCCTGATGTGTATGACGCAGAAAAGTGAATGGCCCGCCGTAGGCCGCCGCCAGCATTGTACCGAAGAAATCATTCACTACTTGGCACGCGTGCAGGTGCCGGTGCAAAGCCTCGTGCAGCAGCGCGTAAACGGTCAGTCCCAAAAAGGCGAAGAGGATGCCGATGCCAGCCTTGGCCGCCCAGTGGGCCTGCTGATCGGCCCACCACAGCAGCGCCACCCAGCTCGCCATCAGACTGAGCGCAAGTGTGACGTTCAAAGCGTCGGGCGGCGGGTGGTTGCGTTCCGGTTTGGTTTTAGATACGTGCGGCTTCAAAATAAAACACCTTGTCATCGAGGTTAGGCCGGGGATCAGCCCCGAAGGATACCAAGAAATGGCGGCCGGCAAAGTTCATCGTGCGACAGCCCGCCAACGCTTCCCGCAGGGGATCGTGCCGATCCAGGCCCAGGGCCGCATGGTGGTAGTCCTGCCCCGCGAACCCGCATTGCACGGCCCGAAGCAGGGCGGTTAAGATACTCGGGTCATTATCACGGCACACCGCGCAGTGCAGATACAATGTGCGCTGTACGGTCCCAGGTGCAGGCAATCCGATCCCGCCTTGCAACCTACTTACCGCGTTTAGCCATGGTCGCAACCATCGCAGATGGCCCCCGTATCCGCGTACATGAGTTTTCTTGTAGTTACCCTGATCCCAGGCGCCTAGGAGACCGATTAATTCTTCGCCGTCGAAGGCAAGAAAGAAATCTTCCAGTTTCGCATCGCGGTAATAATTATTCTGACTCAACTCAGTAAAATCGTATACGGGGAAAAATTGTTTGTGAGGAGCCTCGCGATCGAAGAATGCCTGCATGGCTGGAATATCGCGTGTAGAGGCCTTACGCACCTGAAGTTGGGAGGAGCCAAAATGAAACTGGCGAAGGCTGATGAGATAAAAGTCATACTCTCCGTTCGGAAAATATTTTGGTAGCCCGCGACGATGACTTGTGAGGATATCTAGAGCCTTTGCGTTTTCGCTTATCACTAGAGTTTGGGCAAATTCACCGTTTTCTAGAATCTCGTTGCGGAGGAACCGAAATCCACGTGCCAGCATGAGGCCACTTCGTTGTCCCGGTGTGATCCGTAAGTCACTTAAGTAGCGCAATTTCTGGATTTGGCCATTAACAAATACCCGCCTCGAACCTGCGGAAAAAACACCGGCTATCTTTGATGTGGTGTTCTGCTTGGAGACATATATCTCGGGTTGCTCACACTGTACTGCTGCCCCGTGGAAATAATCAGGTCGGCGATCTTGAGTTAGACAAACTGAGCCTTCCATCGGCGTTTCCGCTAGAATTTTGCACAAGTCGAGGCTGTCTTCTTTTTCAGCTCTTCTGATGGGATTCTTTGTGATCATGAAGTTGGCAGCAGATCGTCGACTTCGCCTGGCTGGAAAAGCGCAGGCAATTTCACATCGCCCTCGCGCAGACCTCGACGGGTGGCCCATTGGCATGCAAGGCGCTCGGAAAAACCTCTAGGCAACCGCCGTATTTTTAACGGTGCCAGTTGGCCTAACCGACTTGCTTGTGCATAATAAGGATTATTTGCTAACGCCGCTTCCACTCGAATGACCAGCATTTCATCTTGGTTTACCACGTTGGGATTCTCCAGGTACAACAGGTACCCGCATGGCCCTGTGCGTGGCACCAGAAAGCCACGGGTACCAGCCAAGGCCTTGATCACTTGCGGTTCGCTGAGCTTTTCACCAACCAAGTCCACCGAGCGGCCGGCGCGCCCCAGGAAGCGTAGGCGCGGTGTGCAATTCAGGCGACCGGTTACCTCCACCAAGTCACCCGTGACATATCTATACAGGCCGCCGCTGGTAGTCAGGACAACTTCGTGACAGGATCCAAGCTCTAGTTCATGCGCCAAACGTACTTCGCCTGTTGCGGGATCACGAAACTCATAAAAATGAGAACGCACTGCCAGCACGGGGTCACCGCCGGGGTAAGGAGCACTCGTCACACCCTCGGTTGCCATAAGTCCTTTACCCTGAATTTTAACACCCGGGCCTAATCGCTCTCTCACCGCTGTCAGCCATTGTGAAGATTGGGCATCTGTCCAGCAGCTTAAAACTGCCAACTGTGGCCACTGGTCGGCCCAGGTAAAATCATGCCCCAGCCGTTCGCGAAGGCGGTGGTCGAGGTTTAAAAAGAAGGTGGGACTCCACACGGAGACAAACGCCAAATCACGACACGCCAGCAACTGGTCGAGTGTGTGCCCGTATAAGGTATCGGCTGTATCGGGTCGGCCGGCCTGATTCATTACAAGCCATTCGCGTAGAGCCCTAGCGCTTCGAGTCGGGAAATAAGAGGTATCATCGAGATGCCCAACCGGCACGCCCGCTACAGGAGGATGCGTCTCCATCAACGGAGGAGAAATGGACCAGTACGCAGGTCCAGCGAAGACGCTGGGATGCTCCAAGTACAATCCACCCATCCATGCAGCTACCGCGTGTGCAATCTCTTTGCGCAGTCCATTCGTGAAAGGGATAAGTTTGGCTTCGGCCGATGTCCCGGAGGTTTTCTCAAAAAAACGCACCGGCTCGGTCGTCAGCTTGCTATCATCCGGCGCCCGCATGCGTTCCAGCCAAGGCTGCACATTGGATGCATGGTCGCCCATCGGCACGCGCGCAGCAAAATCCGCCGGCGTCCGGACGCTCGCAAAATCATGTGAGCGTCCAAAGGCGGTCCGGGCGTTGGCGCGCACGATGATGCTCAGCCGGTCTCGTTGCGCGTTCGCCGGTTTCGCGCAGGCAGTGCGAAAGCGTGCATGTTCGGGCATCTGCAATTGCAGCCAAGCGGTAGCGGCTGGATTCAGGCCAAGCACAATTCCTCCTTCCATGCCAACGGTCGTCGCATGCCCGCCTCCATCAGCACCCTCGCGCGGCGGCGAAGGTTTTCAGGTGACAACTCGGCTAGACAGACTAGTTCATCACCCTCATCAAACCTTGGGTTGTGCCGCAAAAAAAAGTCCGCGTGCCGATGGCCTGCCCGACGTTGAGTATCCTCTGCCAAAGCTTCTTTCACTTGGCCATGGTGTTCCGGAAAATGAATTACGCCGCGAGAAGGCTGCCAGTTGTGAGGGAACAGCCGTTCGGAGCAAGACTTTGCCAGCTTGCCACCCTTGGCCCAATGGCGGGACCGTTCAGCCGCTGGAAAGTACTGCTTAAAGAACAACGGAAGATACATATATGTTCGGTGACCTTTGGAGAGCAGATACCAGAAAAGTCGCCTTTGCCGCTTAGCCAAAATGGCACCGGCAGTGTTGAGGAACCCCCGCACCAGCGCCTGTCCTCCCCAATGTTTTGGATGGATGACGGTATCTCCGGAGTACAGAATGTCGTAATTGCTCTCCTCGAGCCCGCACGGATTGAGCGCGAGTGTGCTAAATCCCTGGATTACCCCCGATGAGTCATGCAAAAGCAGCACCCAGTCCTTCCTCGCCAAGTCATCGGCAAAGCGCTCGAAGGATACATGGTCGTAGCAGGTCTCCATCAGCATATGCAGCCGCAGTGCATCCTCTTCGGACAGGGCCTCGCGCGGGACCAGTTGGTAAGGCAATGAGTGAGGTTCGGTTTTCATGTTAAGCTTCCTTCCCGACCAGTGCGCCCAGCAGCGCCACAAGGAACAACGTGAACTGCGGCAAGAACAACCAAGCGGTCCGTTTGTTGATTTTTTTAAATTCCGAGTTTCCGGGAACAAAATAAATTGCCTCCTCCGGCCCGGCGGTGGCGGTACGGAACCAACTCACAAACACGATCTCTGTGACCACTGTGGAGGCTGTAAGCACCAGTAGGAACAGAATCCAAGTGGGTGCGCCAAGTGTTATCAGCCAGCCTAGCCCGGCCAGCGTCATTACCAACTGCAGTGCGTCGTGCGCCAGACCATAGCTCACCTTCCAACTGTGAGTGATCAGGCATAAATGTAACTCAATGATTCCTCTCAGCAACATGCTTCCGGCCAGTAACCAACATATTAGGAGGGCTTCCGTTTGCCCTATCACCAGGAGAGGTGCCACTATCCAGAGTGTAACTACGAACACTAACCATTGTGCCTTGAGCGCCGAGATCGCACCACCCACACGGTCAGGTGAGCGATTCTGCCACCACCAAAAGGCCGGCCCTAGCAGTTGTAACATCAACAGTACCGCTGCCCCACCTTGTGTCCATCCCGCGCCTAGTTGATGCCAATCAGTCATGCTATCAAAAACGGATATCCTTAGTACGAGGCGACTGCCCCTGTAATGACTGTCCTGAAAGTAGAGAGCGCATTTCCCTAGCAATGGCATCAGATGTATGGAACATAAATCGCTGAGGACCATAACGCCGGATGTCTTCAGTCTGTTGACGAATGATGTCCACATCCTGATCCAGCACCCGGTGTGCGAAGGGTCGGTACAACAGCCGGATTAATGGCGCCCAACCATCGAAGCAGAAGGCCATGTATGTGAACACACGGGTGTGATATTCATCGATTGGAGTACACTGACTCATCACGATGAAGTGGCGGCCCTCGTGCACCCGATAGTCCACACGTGTTGTATAGGGCAGTGTAAAACGGTCGGTGTGCCTCATTCGCGCGCCTTTGGGGCAGAGAATACGTCCGAGCAGAGTATCCATCCGCTGCTCGTTCAGGAACTCTGCCTGCACCCAATCGCGACCGCTGGTGATCTCGACCTGATTCTCCCGGGTCTTGTCCGTACGAAATAAGCCCTGATGCACATGGTTAGTGTGGGGGCAGTCGAGAAAATTTTCGGCGCAGTTGAAGGCATCACCCTCAAACACACGTTCCATGAACCAATATTGCCAGCGAGCATGACCGTGAAACGGGAAATCCAGAGGTTCCCCCTCCGGTATTTCGCTGTCTCCGGGCAGATAAATCCACACCACCCCCTGCTTCTCGCATACCAAGTAGGATCGCACCCGTGGCTGGCCGCCATTCGTAGTGCACCCGTTGCAGGCGGCTGGCACCTTGATGCAAGCGCCTGAGGAATCGTAGGTCCAGCCATGATAGGCACAGGCCAGTCCATCGGCTGAGATCGTGCCGCGAGAAAGCGCCATGTTTCGGTGTACGCATCGGTCTGCCAGCGCGCCCACCCGACCGTCTTTCATGCGGAACAACACCAACGGCTCTCCTAGCACAATGCGTGCAAGAGGTCGCCGCTGCAGTTGGCCGGACCGGCAAGCGATGTACCAATGGCCGCGCATCGTCGTCACAGCACGATGGCCTCCTTTGTGGGCTGATGGTTTTAATGAAGTGGCTGACAGCCTGCTCATAACTCCCAACATCCTAACGAGAAATGACCTGAACCGTTCATTGATAAAATCAATGGTAACATTGACTGAATCGATACTCACCCCACCAGCACCACGGCTGCGATTGTTGTGAGTAGTATGTGTTTCATGTCGCCCAAGGCTCAGCTTTATTGATTTATTTTGCAAGGAGTTTATCAAACACCAAAGATTGCAAAGTGAACTACCCCACTGATCCAATGTTCAGCCGGCCCTTTTTGTTAAAAATTCCATGAGCCAGAATCCATTATTGAATCGAGCCGGGGCTTTAAGTCGGAACCCCCGCCCCCTCGCCGATGAAAAGGCCGGTTTGTGTGGTTGAAGAGCGGTGCTTTATCGATCTGAGACCACACCTTAATAATCACGTTTATGAAGTCGGTAGCATGATAGCCGTGCATTAATCATATTAAATCACACTAATAACAAGACTTGTGATTATAAAGGAATCCAGATAGCATTTGGCATGTTTTCAAATGAAACGTGAAATCGACATCCTGACTACTGATGAATGCCACGCTCTGCTCAGTGCTTGCTCCAAAGCACCCACTGGCATCCGTAATCAGGCCTTGATTGTGGTTCTCTGGCGTACTTGCCTACGCATCAAGGAGGCACTGGACCTACTTCCCAAGGATATCTCTGGTGATTCGATTCGTGTCCATTCCGGCAAGGGTGATCGGGCGAGGACGGTCGGACTCGACCCTGAAGCATCAGCAGTGGTGTGGCAGTGGATCAACAAGCGTAAGGAGCTGGGATTCAAATCCTCTCAACGACTCTTCTGCACCCTCAAGGGCGATCCCATCGACACATCCTATTACCGGCATTTGTTCAAGCGGCTGGCGGCGAAAGCCGGGTTGGATAAACGAGTCCATCCACATGGATTGCGTCATTCGGGGGCAGTTCACTTGCTTGATGAAGGCAAAGATGTGGTGGTGATCTCTCGCCAACTGGGGCACTCCAATCTAGGGACAACAAATACCTATCTGAACCACTTGAAGCCGGCCGACGTTATTGCGGCCATGCAGGATCGGGCAGGGTGGATCAAGAAGCCGGAATCACCAAGCGAGCCAATCAATCCAGAGAAACTGACACAGTTATCAAATGAACAACTAGGAGGTATGTTCAGGCAGTTTCTGTTGGCAAATCCAGACATGCTACTTAAGGAGTGAGATGAGGGGACGAAAACAGCATTTCTTTTTGTCGATTAATATACCGACCAAATGGATTGATTTTGGGGTCAATCACAGAGCCAAGTTATATCAATGAAAGATTTACGAGGGGAGAACGAGGTACAACTTCAGCCAACCATTCAGGTCAAACACCTGCCGCTACTGCTGCGCCCCAAGCAAACCTGCGAGTTGTTCGGCATCGATTTGAAGGCACTTCACAAGCTGGAAACTTCGGGCCGTGTGAAGGCAGTCAGGATCGGGCCGAAGAAGGTTCAGCGGCGATACAGCCCGGTTGCGGTTGCAAAGGCCTTAGGCGTGGACCTGATGGCCGAGAACTACACCCTGGTTGCGGGGATGGACTTTACGAGGGAACTCGGCTGCAAACTGGCCGACTCCAGTGACGCAGTGCTGGCCAAAACCCGGCAACTGATCAAGGAGGAACTCCAAGGGTTGCGCCAGTCGGTTGGCGAGATCGTTCGTAGCGAGATCAACAGCGCACTCCAGAACACGGTGGTTAAGAGAAAACCAGAGGCACGGCCGCAGGAACATCTGATCCACAATTATGTACCGCCTCCGATGCCAACGGGTTATTGATTCCTTTTGCGTCTCGGCAACAACTTACCAGCGACCAGGTCCCTCTTCGACCAGACGACCGGTTTGGTCTGCTTGAGTCTAGCCAATGCCGCCTTTGATGAGGAATCGGTCTTGGCTCGCAACCTGATCATCAAACCTTTTCTGGTTGAACGATCAATAGGATCTTCATTGAAATCCCTCTCAAGAATCTCCTCCGCAATTCTGATCCAAGGGTTAACGACTTTGGCTCGAGCCGGCTTGGGTGTTGTATGGGGTTCGGGGAACTTGGTGTCGAACTCCGCCTCGTACTCCTCCACCGACATTACCCGCACCGACTTCGGTTCAAACTTGGCAGCCAACTGCAGTACGTGTTCGGTGTCTGGGTTGTTTTTATTCTTGTTCATAAATTCATTCCTCCACTTCCAGGATTTCAACTTGAAGCAGTTGGCCTGGCTTTCGGTCGATCTTTATCAGTTTCGCTTCTTCCAAAATCACCAGTGCCCTCCGAGCGGTCCACCGTGTGAATCCAGCATGATGGATCTTGGACATCCTAAATTTCACATGCCTGGACTTCCTAAAGCCTGCCTCCTGCCATAGCACCACAGCGACGTGTAGCGCCTTTCCGGGGAGTCGCATTGCGCAGGTAATCCAGTTCCAGGGGATCGGTCCCTTCAAAAACTGACCCCTTACCCGCCGCCTCTGTTTGACCCCTTTGGTTGTAACTGATGACCTGGGTGAACCCCCTTCCACTCGCAACCTTGAAAGGTCAAATTTCACAGAACTATCGCTCACTGGGTTACTACCTTTATTAATAGGATATAATAGAATGGACAGGGTTGGCATTTGCGCACCCAACTGGGTGCATATCCGCACCATGACCCTCTTGGCCGGCATGTGATCCAATCTTATTGATGACACCCATGACGCAGTTCCACATCGTCTGTCCCCTAGGATCACGGTAACGGTCCGGCCAACGGACAACCTCGTAGTCGGTACGTAACGGAAAGCCTGGAACCACCAACTCTGAGGCCTCTGTCATCACCGCCTGAGTCTCGGCAACCACCCTGTCGATATCCCCAGATGGTGCCTCAAC
>Ga0208879_1002084_pt1 | contig 18143 bp, 15 predicted proteins | sample Knorr_S15_td_Bot_FD_185605 | JGI IMG/M metagenome (GOLD analysis project Ga0208879, IMG submission 185605) | Marine microbial communities from Southern Atlantic Ocean transect - Knorr_S15_td_Bottom_ad_5009_LV_A (SPAdes) (version 2) | ecosystem: Environmental > Aquatic > Marine > Oceanic | place... | reverse complement strand
CTGCGGATAAAATTCGAGAAAAAATTCGTGTCGGGCATATGCAGCAGGTGGCGAGAATCGTCGAACGCCTCAAAGCAGTTCCTGAAGGCAACGGCAGCATGTTCGACAATACCATGATTTGTTACTTTCCCGAAAACGGCGAAGGCCACCATAGTTGGGGTACGGAGGCTCCGTTTGTCATCTTAGCGGGCGACAACTGCCAGTTGGATATTGCTGGTCGTTATATCCGTTTGCCATATCATGCAACGGAAGGTCATAAGACGATTGGTAACCTGTATACAACGTTGCTCAATGCTCATGGCAATCCGCTGGATCACTACGGAGATCTGGATTTGGAAATGTCACGTAAGAAACTGAACCAGATCGGTGCGATTAAGCAGTTACTGGGTTAAAGGGGTACCACATGAATCGAGTTGTGAATCAAGGTTTAGCAACCCTCCGGTTGATTGCCGCAAACCGAGCACTTGCGTTAGCTATGGTTTTATCCATAGTTTCGTGCAGTGTGACGGTGGCGCAACCGGCAGGAAAACCCGCTGAATTCGCCACTTTGGTCAAGCCGTTTTTTAAGGTGTATTGCATCAAGTGCCATGGTCCTGACGAGAACAAGGGCAAGATCACACTGCACACACTCGATGCTGATTTGTCCGCTGGGCGTGGGCTCGAACACTGGGAGCTGATCCTGGATATGCTCAAGAGCGGCGAGATGCCTCCGGAAGACGAGGATCAGCCAAGCAAGGCCGACCGCGAGGCGGTTGCAAATTGGATTGAGGCCGTACTGCGCGACTACGTGAAGCAAGCGAGCAAGGTCGCGACCGCTCCGAAGACGCGGCGGCTGACCAATGTCGAGTACCAGAACACGCTCAGTGATCTGTTGGGTTTTGAGCTGGATGTGCATAGTGACCTGTCCGCTGACCCGGAGCACCACTACCACTTCAACAACACGGCCGAGTTGATGCGGATCGGTCCCGAGCAGTTGAATCGGTACTTGGAGATTGCCCGCAAGGCGATGCGTGGCGCGATCGTGGATCCACAGAAACCGGAGCCGTATCAATTACGTAGAGAGTTCTCGCCGATCGGGACTTACAAGGGCCTAGGCCAGGACGAGGTAAGTGTCTTCGGTGGTGCCAGACATTTTTCGAATGGAATCCAAGTGAGCGGCTTCCCTAAGCACGGCGAGTATCGGTTTCGCATTTCGGCAGCGGCCATTCTGCCGCCCGGTCACGAGGAGGTTCCTCTGCAGGTGAATATGGGGGAGTTCCAAGGCGGGGACCACAACGAGAAGGCGTCTAGAGACATCGCAACGGTCTATCTCACCAATAGCGTCGATGAGCCAAAAATCTTTGAGTTTCGCGGTCGGATCGAGAATTTCCCCTACTCGAGTGAGCTGCAATCCCAGGGTCCTGACCAAGGCAAGCTGATCGAGAGAATGACGCTTAGGCTAAGCGTCGTCTACGACGACGGGACGCTCAACGACGGCGGCCATTATGCTTTTGTCCGCCAACTCGGGATGCCGCGTGCAGTCGTTAACTGGGTCGAGCTTGAGTGCCCGGTGACAGATGTCTGGCCACCGAAACACCACACCGACATCCTGTTTGATTCGCGGCTGCGGGACAGCGACGAGCAAGCCTATGTACGCGAGGTGCTCGAGCGGTTCATGACGCGTGCCTACCGCCGACCGGCGCAGCAAAATGAAGTCGAGCGGTTTGCCCATGTCTATCGTCTGGTCCGACCGAGCATGCAGTCGCTGGAAGACGCGATGCGCGAGACCCTGGCGATGGTGCTGATTGCGCCGCGGTTCCTTTACCACACCGAGTCGGACCCGGCGACGGATGAACACTATGCGTTGGCGTCTCGACTCTCGTATTTCCTTTGGGCCAGCATGCCTGATCAAGAGCTTTTTGACCTGGCGGCCCGACAGGAGCTTGACGACCCGGTAATGGTCGAACGGCAAGTGCTGCGGATGCTCGCCCACAAGAAATCGAAACGCTTCATCGAAGATTTCACCGTCCAGTGGTTGAGCATCCGGAAGTTGCTGACGGTCCCGATCAACAAGCAGCTTTATCCACGGTTCCTGTATCGGGTCCCGATCGGCGAGACAGCGGGGACCGAGATGGCATACCGCCCGTCGGTGCGTGATTACATGATGCAGGAGACCATTGGTTTCGTCGGCCATCTGATCGATCAGAACCTGAGTGTGCTCAATATTGTGGACTCTGACTTTGCGGTTCTCAACGAGCGGCTTGCGATTCATTACGGCGTCTCAGGGGTCAAGGGCATGCAAATGCGGCCTGTGCCGTTAAAGCCCGAACACCACCTCGGCGGCCTGCTGACCCACGGGTCGGTGCTCATCGGCAACGGCACGGGCACGGCCCCACACCCGATCTACCGCGCTGTTTGGTTGCGTGAGGCGATTCTAGGTGACACCGTTGCACCGCCACCGTCGAACGTCCCTGCGCTCAGCGACTCAGCCGGCGAGTCGCTGGAGGAGGCGCTCTCGATTGCGGACCTACTGGCCAAGCACCGCACCGTCGAGAGCTGCGCGGACTGCCACGTGCGTCTCGACCCGTGGGGCATCCCGTTCGAGAAGTATAACGCAATCGGTAAATACCAGCCTCAGGTCCCTAAGAACGGCACGCGCGTCAGCGGTTACAACGAGCAGCAGCACGGCGATCTGTCGGGCTATCAGGCCTACCTCGACTCGATCAATGTCGTTGATGTCGACGCGAAGTGCGGCGTGCCCCATGGTCCGCAGGTCGATGGAATACGCGATCTCAAAGACCACCTGCTAAAGGACCGCAAGGACGATATCGCTGAGAACGTGATTCGGCGTCTGTTGACCTACGGCATCGGGCGGCGCCTTACGTACCACGATCGGTTCGCGGTGGAAGCATTGTCGGAGGAACTTGCAGCAAGAGACTTTGGCATGCGGGACATCATCGTTTCGATCTGTCAGAGCGAGGTCTTTAGAGACAGCAGACAGAAAAAGGAAGATTAACCATGGCACATAACTCATTACATTTGAACCGTCGGACCCTGCTCAGAGGCGCCGGTGTCGCACTTGCGCTGCCTTACCTCAACGCCATGGAGGGCGTCGTAAATGGCAATTCCGATACTACGGCCAAAGCTGCCCCCAAACGCTTCATGGCGACCTACATCTCTTACGGCGTCTACCAGCCCGACGGTCCCAACGGGATACCCCGCAAGAATAAAGACGGCCAATACGAGCATCACGAGTGGAGCTGGTGGCCACAGGGCGATCTCGGCGAGATCAAGTCGTTCAATAAATCCACCGAACCGTTTGCAGAGCTTAAGAACAACCTGACCTATCTCCGCGGCTTGGACCACAAGGGCGGGTATAAGCTAGGCGGGCACTCCAGCAGTGACGTATTTCTCACCGGTGCTGACATGGCCGAGGGTGAACCGACCAACAACATCTCCATTGATCAGTTCATGGCCAAGTATCTCGGTCATCACACACGGCACAATTCGCTGGTGATGGGTACTGAAGGCGGCACCGGCTCGTACCAGCGCAGTAAGACAATGTCGCATCGCGGACCGGGCAAGGCGATCCCCTCGATGCACAAGCCCCAGAAGATTTTCAGCCAGCTGTTCAATCCGTACGGGGATAAAGGCGTTGAGCAGGTTCGGTTAGAACTGAAACGCGACGCGAGCATCCTCGATCTACTCATGGAGGACAGCAAGAGCTTTCACGCCAGCCTAGGTGCTGAAGACAAGCGAAAGATGGACGAGTACCTAGAATCGGTCCGCGAGATTGAGAAGGGTGTCGAACGCACCAGTCAGTGGACGCACACGCAACTGCCGGATGTGGACACCAAGGGCCTGAACCTCGAGGTCAATCACAAGGGCGGGCCACACGAGTACATCCGTGTGATGTACGACCTAGCCTATCTTGCGTTCGTCACCGACCAGACCCGCTTCGCGACGTATATGACCGAGAGCGAACAATCGAGTTCCAGCGAATTGTGGAACTATGCCAACTACGCACTGGGCTACACCGGCGCGACCCACGACATCGCCCACAAGCGGCCGGCCGACTTCTCGGGCCAGTGGGATCGTTGGCGCAACGAGAACCACGCCTACTTCCTCAAACGCCTAGCGAACACGCAGGAGGGCGACGGCACGATGCTCGACAATACTATTGTGCTGTACGGCTCGGCACACCCGCATGCCTCCCACAGCGGTTACAACTACCCGTTGCAGCTCGCTGGTGGCAAGAACATGGGCTTCAAACACGGCTATCAGCACGAGTTCGTCGGCGACAAGAAGGTACCCCTAAGCAACCTCTTCGTCACGATGCTCCAGGCCATGGACATCCCGGCCGAGAAGTTCGCCGACAGTACCGGCACACTCAACCAACTGCTGAGGGCATGATCGATGACTAGTACCTTACGTAATATTTTGGTAGTGCTGCTGATCTTGGTCTGCGGACCGATGTTCGCACAGCAGGACAAACTCCAACTGCCGAACGTTCTCATAATCGGGGACTCGGTTTATCAGCAACACGCTCGGGGTGTATTGACCGAACTCAAGAGCCAAGCCAACGTCCAGTTCGCCAACTGGCCCAAGCTCGTGCTGCCCAACTCGGCCAACGCGGTCGAGGATATCGATCTGTTGCTTGGACTCCAGGACGCAGCAGGCAACGACGTGCCCGCAGACAAGCGTCCAAACTGGGACCTGATCCACTTCAATGTCGGGCTGGGTGATCTTATCTATTGCGTGCCAAACATCAAGTCGCACCGGATTCTGTCATTTGACTACGGCGGTGTGATCCGGACAGACGCCCAGCAGTATGAGCAGAACCTGGAAACGCTGGTCCGGTTGCTCAGACAGAAGGCGCCTGATGCGAAGATTGTCTGGGCCAGTACCACACCGATTCGTCACTCGCGTGAGAATGTGTTCAAGAAGGGAACCGAGATCGAATACAACCAGATCGCCGAGCGGGTGATGAAGAAACACGGTGTGCCGATCAATGACATGTACAGCTACGTTATATCATTTATGGACATGGACAAGCCGGCCGGTCATGGCGTGGACCCGTTCTTCTTCGACCGGAATCCAATTCACGAACCCATTCACAAATACATCATTCAGGAACTCGGACTGGACGCTGCTAGTAATGACTGATCAGACATCAGCGGTTTTTGTATCTTTCGCTTAATTTTATGGAACTTTATATCTAAGTGTTGCGTCAAAATTGTCATTGATAGTTATGAACGTTATGTACAAGTCATAGGGTAAAAAGCCATGTCTATTACGTCCCGACCTTATTTAGGGTTAGTTATTGTACTGCTGATTCTATCGTCCCTGACTCCATGTAAAGGGGATGACCCCCTGCCAGTAGGCTTGACCGAAGCTATTCGCAATCCGTTAGTCCCGGTCATTGTGGATGCAACCATTCTGAAATATGACAAACTCGGCTATGGCGAAATTAAGATAAACACGATTTTTAACATCGGTCCGGCGCTGTGGGCAGATTCGTTCCTTTATAAATTGGAATCCTCCAACCGATACAGTTTGCACTCGAAGATTAGTATTCGCATAGGTAAAAAATTAACTAACGATTAACCATTCTAGAAAATGAAAGATAATTCTGATGTTATGTAAAATGATAACGCTACTAACGCTGATGTTTGCAACCAGCGTTTCCTATGCAGAGACGTCTACCACTGCGGAAGAAATGCTACCACCCATCCAAGATATAACCGACATCAAGCCAAACGAGCAGATATGGAAGGTTGCAAAACGAGGTGTCCCGCTGACATTGCGCAGCAAATCCGAAGCGGACAGATATTTTGCGCAACCCCAGCTCAAACTACTACTGAAAAAAGTTGATTTCCAGAAACAAACGTTGCTGGTGTTTGCCTGGCGTGGATCCGGCCAGGACAAAATGACCTACACAATTGCCGAATCTTTTCCGGAGCAAATTATTTTTAAGATTCTTCCGGGTCGCACGCGTGATTTACGGCCTCATCTAAATATCTACGCAATACGGAAAAACGTAAAAATTAAATAACGATTAACCATTTTAAGAAATGAAAGAGAATATTAATGTGCTATAAAATTATTGCGATACTAATACTGATGTTTGCAACCTCCGTTTCCTATGCCGGGACGAGCTACGAGGTAATAAGCAAAGTTGACGGCAAAACCACTTCTTATATGGTAACTTTTGGCGGTGGTCGTCGATTTAAACAACATACGGCCTTCGATCCTGCCAGCAAAAAGTTTGTCTATTTGCAGTGGGCAACGAAACAACTAGATCCAAAACCTGTGGCCAAAATCTGGAATCATGAAACAGGGGAAATCACCGAGCTTTATCAGTTTCCTGGTGTGAAAAATCCGTTGCCGATCATTCCTTCGATCAAGGCCATGAAAGTTTGTCCTGTAACAGGCAGCAAAGACTTCGAAGCTATCCCTCGTATAGCCATCGATTAATATGGAATCCCAAGCTATGATAACAACGCAATCAGCGCGTCCTCTAAGGATGCCACGCATCTTACTGTCGATCTTACTGACAGCGTTTATCTGTTTGTTTTCGCTGTCCCCTGCTCTTGTGGCAGCGGAAGCGGATCGCCCGAATATTATCATTATCTATACGGATGATCAGGGATTTGGAGACGCGAGTTGCTTGAATGCAGATTCTGGATTTCAGACACCGAATCTGGACCGTCTAGCAAAGGAAGGGGTGGTTTTTACGAACGCCCACAGCCCGGACACGGTATGTACGCCTTCGCGATATGGCCTGTTGACGGGGCGTTATTGCTGGCGGACGGTAAAGAAAACGGGTGTTCTTAACGCCGAAGGCCCCTGTCTCATTAAAAAAGACCGAATGACAATCGCTTCGCTATTGCAGGGTCAGGGTTATGATACGGCCATGGTCGGCAAGTGGCACCTTGGTATGCAGTTTCCGGGTGAGCCGGGTTCACGCGATTGGTCAAAGCCTGTCACGGACATGCCGCTGGACAAGGGGTTCGATTATTTTTATGGCGTTCCTGCATCGTTGAATTACGGAATTCTGGCATGGTTTGAGGGGCAATATGCCAAGGTTCCTCCCACGCTCTACACCGCGAAGAAGATGAACAGCCGACATGTGGATTACCGCATTATGCCACCGTATGAGAACAGTCCGGAAGCGACGGAAAAAAAGTTGGGTGTACGCGGCATGGAAGTCGCGGCGGATTTTGTGGACAACCAATGCCTGACTCGTTTTACCGACAAGGCTATCGAGTGGATGCAGGGCAAGGCCACTGCGGCCGTTGACGGCAAACCTTTCTTTCTCTATTTGCCCTATACTTCGCCACACTATCCGGTTTGTCCTCTGCCCCAGTTCCACGGGCAGGGAGAATGCGGAGGCTATGGGGAGTTCATGATTGAAACGGACTACCATATCGGTCGCATTTTGCAGTTCTTGAAGCGATCTGGGTTGGACGAAAATACCATGGTCATTTTTTCAAGTGACAATGGACCAGAAAGATCATGGGTCCAGCGGATCGAAGAATTCGGGCACGACAGCAGTCATATTTATCGGGGTGGCAAACGGGATATTTATGAGGGTGGTCACCGCGTTCCTTTTTTTATTCGCTGGCCAGGCGGGATTAAACAACCGGGCAGGAGCTGGCACGGCATTGTAGGACAGGTCGATTTACTTGCTACGATTGCAGATGTGCTTGACGTTCCATTGCCGGCGAATGCCGCTGAGGACAGTCAGAGCTTTCATTCCGTGCTGACAGATCCGCATGCCGAATATCGTCGTGCTCCGCTGATCAACCATTCGTCCAGAGGTCGCTTTGCTGTTACCGACGGAAACTGGAAACTTATAATGCCACATGGAAAAAGCACACTGGAACTCTATGATCTCGCTACGGACCCAGCGGAAAAGCATAATGTTGCAGCCAAGCACTCTGAGCTCATTGTCGGCTTGCAAAAAAAAGCAACGAACATCGTCCTTAATGGGCGAACCACGCCCGGTGCCCTGCAAGCCAACGATACAGGGTATTGGTCCGATTTGACGTGGATCAAAAAAGCGAATTACGTAACACGACAGAAAAATGCTGAGTAGGCTATCACCGTGGTCGGGGATTCTGTCGACTGCGGACCGGCGCTCGCTCGCGCGTAGGGACAGGAACTTCCGTTTTCCAGAGGGTTCCTGTTTGACGACCGTTGCGAACATGTAGTCCGTGCGTCTTCGAAATTCGCGTGAATGTGTTCGCGGCATTCAGTAATGCTTGTTTGAGTCGTTCGTCGGAGACCTCGGGTGAGATAATCGTGATGAGTTGTCCTTTGATACCAAAGGCGTCGGGTTTAATAATTAGAATGCCGGTTTGGAAGCCTGCACCGGGAACAGTTTTTAGGTCAGCGGGGTTGGTTGTGGAAGCGTAAATGAACTTGCCGACAAGTTGTTCATCCCAAATAACGCCGCTAAGTTTTTGATTCAGAGAATCCACTTCGGTTTGATCTTTGCCAAGAACTACCACGCTGGGAAGTCCGTCGCAGCTGGCCACGTTGATTCCCAGACGCACGCTCTTCATTTGAGGGACGGATCCAGTGGGTGTGGTCGTTGTTGTCCGGCCCGAGTACTGGGCAGAAATCTGACGCAGGTCCGCCGCCATGGCGTTGGAATTAGTATAAAGAAAATTGGGTCCGCGTGTGCTGCGTCTCAATTTGGTTTTTCCATCTGGCGAGAGGATGCAGTAGCCAAAATTTCGTAAATCGCCACCCGTGTTTCCCACGAATGCCCATTGAAGAAAGGTGGCCTCTTGTTTGTCTTCATAGGTCGCCGTGCGGATGCAAACGAAGTCACGTGTCGCCTTGATAAGCTGGTCGCCTGACAGGAAACTCCTGTCCATATTCTGCTTGCCTGGTCACCACATGCCAGGAACGCCGTTGCATTGAGCCGCGGCGGTGATCAGGAGGATCGGTTTGCCCGTCCGTTTTGCTTCTGCTAAACCGTCCGCTAGGACACCATACCAGGCGATGCCGGTTACGACTTTTCGACTGCTGGGTACACTGCCGCCATAGGTCGATCCCGAGGGTGGCGCAAGTTGGGCGTGGACTGATTGGGTAATCAGAATGCCACTGATAATGAGGATCAATGGGAACAGGCGAGAAGATTTCGGAAAGAATTGCACAACGATTACTCCAACTGAGGTCTGAATACAAGGTTGATGGTTTTTTCAGCCCAACCCAACCCATCCACTCCCTCAACTATAGGGGGTAGGACGCAGCGAGTCAATTTAGATACGGCAAATGGTAAGTACCCGTGTGAAACCGATTATTCCTCTAGGACCGACTCATCGCGCGGACATACATATTGGTTGATTCTACTGCGATAACGTATAATGAAACCGGAGGTTAGAGCAGTGCTTGTAATCAACGACTCCCAACCCAGCCTGAACCGACGTCAACTACTGACGATCGGCGGACTCGGTATGGGAGGTTTGTCGCTATCCTCGTTACTAGGTGTCAAAGCCCATGCTGCTGACCTGTCCAATGCCGTCCGCAACAAATCTGTCATTTTTCTGTTTCAGCAGGGCGGTCCGAGTCAGTTAGAAACGTGGGACCCAAAACCGGATGCTCCGGATAGCATCCGCACCGTCTGCGATGTGATTCCGACCTCCATTCCGGGCGTCCACTGTGGTGAGTATTTTCCTAAGCTCGCTCGCTTGGCTAGTCAATTCACGATTGTTCGCAACTATCAAACGCTCAACGGTGGCCATAATATTCAGCCGATCCTAGGGCCGCATTCATTGCAAGCTAGCATTCCGGTTCACTATTCACGGGTCGTGGGAACGACGCATACCCAAACAGGAATGCCGACCAGCGCGATATTGTTTCCTCAGGCCGTTAGCGAAGAGGTGCCCCGAGGATCGGCACGAGGTAATCTCGCAGAAACCGGCCCTTATGGATCCGGTTATGCCCCCTTCATGCCAGGCAAGGATGGGCAGTTACAAAAAGACATGCAGTTGTCGCTGCCCCGCGATCGATTTTTTGGCGACCGGCAGTCTCTGCTCCGTAAGCTCGACAAGCTGCGCCGGGATGCAGATGCAAACGGTCAGGTTGGAGCGTTGGATGACCTGCAACAACAGGCGTATGATATCCTCCTCGGCGGGGGAGTTGCCCGAGCGCTGGATTTGTCTCAGGAAGATCCCGCGGTGCTCAGTAAATATGACACGTCCGAATATGCAACTCAGGGTTCATGGAACAGTGTCAGTCGGGGCAAGGCGGGCTACTACGATGCCAATGCGAGTTGCATTGGTAAGCTACTCTGTATGGCACGTCGACTTTGCGAGGCGGGGTGTGGGTTTGTTACGGTCCATGCCAGCTATGCGGGTGTCTGGGACATGCATGCAGACGGTAATAATTTAAATATGACTGATGGCATGAATGCGATTGGCTGGTCGTTCGATCATGCCGTTGCTGCATTCATTGAAGACATCGAAGCGCGTGGCATGCAGGATGATATCCTGCTGGTTTGTTGTGGGGAAATGGGGCGGACGCCGCGGTTAAATAAACGAGGCGGTCGCGACCACTGGTCAAAACTGGCACCCCTGCTGCTGTACGGCGGTGGTCATCGCCGTGGTCAGGTCATTGGCCAGTCGGACCCAACCGGCTCTGAGCCAACCGGTACGCCGCATCACCAGAGCCATCTAATTTCAACCATTATGCATACGCTGTTTGATATTGGTCAACTGCGATTGGTCTCAGGTATCCCGCCGCAGGTGCTACAGTTGGGTGCAAAACCACAGATTTCTGGGTTGCTGTAATCGTTGCAAATATCACTTGCTGCGCTCAATGACGCGCGCAGGTGTCATTGTTTTTTAGGAGTGCAGCGTTGAATAGCGGGAACAAAGAACCATTTTATCGACTAAACTGAAGGCATGTCCACGTCAAAAACTTACAACTCGATAGCCTTGAACCGCCGTCAGGTGATGCTGGGGCTGGCGACTGCGATGGGGAGCGGCATTTCGAACAGATTGTCACTGAGTGGGCTCTTAGCTGCGGAATCAAGTCCCAGCAGTTCAACGGGATTCGCTAAAAACTGTATTGTGATGCTACTGGAAGGTGGACCCAGTCACGTTGACCTGTGGGACATGAAGCCGTCGGCGCCGGATAATGTACGTGGAATTTTCAAGCCCATCCAGACGAGCAATCCCGGAGTCCTGGTTTGCGAGCATTTGCCCCTTTTGAGTAAACAAATGCACCTGCTTACTCAAGTCCGCAGTGTGCATCACAAAATCAATGACCATAACGCAGGCGCGTATTATGCGTTGACTGGTCGGCAGCCGCTGAAGAGTGGGCGCTTGATTACCAGTCCGTCACCCTCGGATTTTCCGCCTATGGGAAGTGTGCTGGCACAGTTGCGGCCGGCCGTGAAAAATGTACCCTCGTTTGTGCATATTCCCGAACTGATGTTCAACAACGGCAGTGAGATTCCAGGTGAGCTGGCCGGCTTTCTGGGATCTGAATTTGATCCCCTGCTGGCGGGAGATCCCAGCGTGAAAAATTATTCGATACCAGGGCTGCGGTTGCACAAGAATGTGGGTCATGGTCGGCTCGGCCAGCGACGACAACTGCTGGAGCAACTCAACGGGGAAGACTTTGGCGAGCCGTCCGAACGGATGAGCAAATTTCGAGAAAAGGCACGAGGTTTGTTAACCTCCAACGAAACTAACAACGCTTTTGACCTGTCCGCAGAACCGGACTTTATTCGGCAGCGCTACGGGCTTCCCGATCGGGACGATCGCAGTGTGGAAGCAAGAAAATTTGGCGGGCTTCCCCATCTGGGGCAGAGCCTGTTGCTTTCCAGACGTTTGATCGAGGCAGGGGTACGGTTGGTGACCTGCTGCACTGGACGCCGAATTGATCAGACATGGGATACTCATCGTGATCATTTTCCGCTGCTCAAAAAGTCAATCCTGCCTTATTTTGACCGTGCCTTTTCAGCCTTGCTGGAGGATTTGGAGCAGCGAGGACTACTGGATGAAACCTTGGTGGTTGCTATGGGAGAATTTGGACGCACACCTAAACTTGGACAGATTACCAGCGGGGCGGGAGCAGAGCCTAGCGGTCGTGACCACTGGCCCGACTGTTATACAGTTTTGCTGGCCGGCGGTCCGTTTAAACGCGGAATGATTTATGGGGCGTCGGATCAATTTGGCGGATACCCGCAGGAACATCCGGTCTCACCGGAAGATATCACCGCGACGATCTATCAGGCACTGGGAATTCCGCCCGAGACACGGATTTACGATCAACTCAATCGTCCTTACACGTTGGTGGAGGGTGAGGCGATTCTGGAAATATTGAGGTAGATCGTCATTACCCACTGGTCACTACAAGGTGACCTCCAGAAAGCAGGCCTGGCGAAGATCATCTGTTTTCAAATCGTGCTTTATATCGCTGTTTGGCTTGCACGGACATCGGATCCGACTCGGGAACGACCGTTTCCCATTCAATCCCCACCGTATATCCATTCGCAATATGACGGCGATGATCCTTGCTAAACGGTGTGAATGCCTGCAGCCCGGATTTTAGTGCCGCTAGAATATCTTCCCCCTGGGCGTTCAGGTCGACATGTCGTGTGACTTTTCCGGAGACACCAAATTCATCCGGTTCGACCACGAAAATACCAGGAGTTTTGTCCGTGCCGAGCAGCACATTGAGTTCAGCAATATCCGTGGTCGAGGCGTACATAAACTGACCAATGAGACCTTGATCCCATACCAGAGGTTGAAGTTTGCTGTTGATGGCGGCAAGTTCCTTCTCATCAGAGCCAAATGCCACGATTAGAGGACGATTATCACTAGCGGCCACATTCAATGCTAAATCAACGCGATCCACGTAAGGAATGGGGGATATAAAACTATCCGGGACCGTAGTCTTGTACCGCTGCAGCATCTTGTTCATCTGCAGCGCCAGGTTTTCCGGTGTGCGAAACGCCGACGGCCCACGCGCGGGACGCGTTAACGGCGTCTTACCATCAGGTGCCAGCAAACAAAAAACCGTGTTAGGCAACGTGCCCTCCCGTACTCCGAGCAGGTTTTCCATAAATTTGTATTCACTTTTGCTTTCGTATGTCAGGAGCCGAATACAAATCCAATTGCGTGAAGCGTCAACAACAGCTTCCTGAACCAGGAAGCGACTGGTAGACCCAGTAAAACCTGGTCACCAAATTCCCGGGACGCCTAGGCAGGCGGGCGCGCCCGAAACCAGAAAAACCGGGCGATTAGTTTGTTTCGCTAATGCAAGTCCCGCTTCCAAGTTCCCGTGCCAAGCAATACGTTTAGTTGGATTTTCCTCAGCCGAGACGTTTACCGTTGTCATCAATAACAGCAGCGATAGGCTAACAAGCAATCGTTTCATTGTAATCTCCAAGGAAGCTAGCGTACTCTCGCATTAAGTCTATATTCTAAAGCGACGCAGTCTTGCGGACTAGGCAATTGCAAACGCACTATACATTAAACCCGACAAATGGACTTTAGTTTCGCTGCAACCGTGGATCATTGAAAAACGATTCCCAAATTGGAAACCATGATACCGACTAGTACATGGGACTCGGATGATATCAGGATGAGCCTTTACGTAAGCTGCGGCTTCCCATTTTATCCCGAAAGAGAGGCAACATAATAAAATTTTAATCGGTTTTGACGGTGCGGGTAAAACCGTCATCGCCTGCGGCGCGTATGGCCTGAGCGATCAGATAATCCAGCGCTGGTTTTGCCTGTGGATCCTGTAGCAAGTTTTTCTGTTCCAGCGGATCTACCGCCAGATTGTAGAGTTCCTGTGGATGGATTTCCTGTTTGAAGGCATAACGATGATCCAGAAATAATTTCCACTGCCCAGCCAGTGGGGTGGTGTTACTGCGGACAGCGACCCACGCTCGTTCATCCGACAGCTTTTTGCTTGCCTGTTGATGGTCATTGGGAAACAGCGCGGCTGATCGTTGGAAAGTCGCGTCCCCTTTCAGAGCGGATAACTGGCTAATGCTATCTTCCGCACCCCGCCCGACACCGGTTACCGGTGGAAGTGGTTTTTCAATTATTTCGGCAAGCGTAGCATAAAGATCGTTCAAGCCGAGCAGCGTAGTTTGGGTTTTACCTGGTGTGGCAGCGTCCCCATCGCCCACCCCGCCGGCGGGCCAACTGGCAATGAACGGGATCCGATGTCCGCCTTCGTAGGTGGAGCCCTTATTACTTCGAAGTGGACCGGTGAATTGCTTGTTGTTTTTTTCCGCACCATTGTCGCTGGTGAAAATAAAAAGTGTATTGTCAATCAGAGAGTGTTTTGGTCGGCGTGGGTCTGAGGTCGTTTTGAGGTAATGTAGCAGTCTGGATACATGCACATCGTTTTGATAAACAAAGTCCTGACGGTTGCTTTCAGTGGGCGTTCCATTTTTATACCGACTGGCTCCAGCGACAGGAATTCCGCTGATAGTTTTTGAAGGAGTATAGGGTCCGTGGTTTGCTGGGGAAGCAAAATAGAGAAAGAATGGTTTGTCTCCAGCGACGGCTCGACGGAGGAACGCATGGGCTTCCCGATCAACCACGTTACCCACTTCCCAGTAGTTATAGGATCCGGCTACCAGTTCTTTTCCGGCAGCGGTTGCCCCCACCACCTGACGCCCCTTGATCCATCCTGGTCCTGTGGACTGCTGCGGGGTGTTGAGTCGTTTCAAACCGCCGGGACCTGACGTTCCGTGGCTGCGTGAGATTCCATAGAAAAAATCAAATCCATGGTCGATGGGAGCATCCGCCAATGGTTGGCGAAGATCGGCATCATCAAAGCCTTGGGCCAAGCTGCCGTCGGCGCGTCGATAGGTCAGTCCTAAATGCCATTTCCCGACCATTCCGGTGACATATCCGGCGTCCTGTAGGAATTCAGGGAGGGTAATGCGCTGGCGGTTGATCAGAGGATCTCCGTGATTACCGAATAGCACCCAGTGCTTCAGGGATGTCCGCCAGCAATATCGACCGGTTAAGAGGGCATAGCGTGTGGTAGTACAGCGACTGTGGGGCGCGTGAGCTGACGTGAACCGAATTCCCCGACGGGCCAGTTCTTCCATGGCCGGTGTATGTAACTGCTGTTGATCGGAATTGCCGGCCCAGTCCTGATAGGCACTGGTGTCTCCGGCACCCATGTCATCGGCGAGAAAAATGACAATGTTCGGCGGCGTGGATTCCCCGTGGGCTGACTGCACCAGCAACAGACCAACCGTCAGAATTTGAATTGCCTTAAGAAAACGCATGGCAGTATTTTTCTATCCTCGTCGAGTCGGCGTTAGAACTTAAGCGGAGTCCATTGAGGTATGCCGCCCTTTTTAAGCTGTTGTGCGTCGTACATCCGATGCAGCGGCTTGTAGTCGAGAAATTCAACATTTTCATTTACCATCAATGGCACGGTTGCTTCCCACCACAGGTCATATTCCTTGCGCAGTTTGGCAATGACCTGCGGATGCTGATCGGCGACATTGGTCGTTTCATAGGGATCCGTGGAGATATCATATAGCAGCGAATTATTGACAAACCGCCAGCGGGTGGTTCGGACAGCGCAGTTCTTAAACTTGGATTCGTTCGGATCCTGTCCCGTGCGCCAGCGACCCTGATGAATGAACAGATGGCGGTCCTGCCATTTTGCTGCGGGGTTCTCCAGCAGAGGTACCATACTGCGGCCATCACGGGCCTGTATGTCATTCGGGATCTTGGCTCCTGCGAGCTCACATAAGGTGTCGAATAAATCTATATGGGCTGTCAATGCGGGAATGTCGACGCCTTCACCGAGGACACCTTTCCAACGCCAAAAAGCAGGGACATGGGTGCCGCCCTCGTAAGGAGAGCCTTTACCGGTTTTAAATCCAGCGGTGTACATGGGAGTCTTCTTGCCGTTTAGTGTGCCGCTGGAACCAGCCTGACCATTGTCCGTCATGAAAATAACCAGCGTATCATCCCAAGCATTCCACTCATCGAGTTTCTTCATGAGTTGTCCGAAGTTGTCATCGATGTTTTCAATCATGCCATATCGACCCTGAGTCCGATCGGCCCAGCCCAAATCGGCGAATCGTTTTTTATATTTACTAGGGGCAATCATCGGACCATGCGGGGCATTGGTGCTGATATAGGCAAAATGGGGCTGTTTGGCATCGCGCTGCTGTTTGATCCAGCCGAGCGCTGATTCAAAGAAAACGTCTGTGCAAAATCCCTTGGTCTGGACGACCGTGTCGTTATGACGAACGACCGTATCGAAATATCGGGTGTCTTTATTGGCATTCGGCGCAAAATCGGCCTGACTTCCTGGGTAGTTCTGGCCGATCCCGCCGGCACCATGTATCAGGACTTCGCTGAAACCGCGGCTCGTAGGTTGATATGGTTCTTCGTCACCGAGATGCCACTTGCCAAAGATGCCAGTTTCGTATCCGGCCGCATGCAGCAGTTGAGGTAAGGTTGTTGTAGAGAGTGCCATGCGATCCCGTTCGAGGATCGTATGTGTCACTCCGTTTCGAAATTCATGGCGTCCGCTCATGATAGCGCTGCGGGTCGGAGCACACGTTGGGCTGACGTGAAAGTCGGTGAAACGAGTCGCGATTGCGTGGAATTTATCCAAATTGGGTGTGCGGAGGACTTGATTACCCATACAGGAGAGATCCCCCAGCCCCTGATCGTCGGTCATCACCAAGATGATGTTGGGACGGCTTCCTTTGAGTGACTTGTTGGTGGCGGCCGTGGTGATGCTTGTGAAAACAAGGAGGGCAGCAAAAAGTGACAGATATTTCATAGAATGCGTTTCGGGGCGGGGTTGGAGGTCTGGAAAGTAGTGCTGGTGTCTATCCTAATCGAAAAACGGGCTGGCGTGGAGATGGACGGCCAACTGAGGATTAGGGGATCACGGGTACCGCCCTCGTAGAGAATCCACTTACGTCCGCGAAGTCCGCCGGTCCTAGGTGCGTCAAAGCCTTCTTTTTGAGCTATCTTGTCCCAGGAGCATACTGAGAATACTTCTTGTAAAGTTTGTGTGCCTCCGGGCTTTTCTTCTGCAGTTCATCAGCATTTTTGGCCTGAAACGTACGCGTGACGGGTTTTCCGTCTTGCGTGTCGGTAATCTCAATCTTAATGCCCTGCTTGGGATCATCATGGATCGTTATCTTGCGCCCATTCTCGGTAACGTAAATGCTTTTGACACCGTTTACATTGCGGATCTTAATTTCTTGTATACGTCGCTGTTCTTGTGGTACATTGCGAACGTCTTTGGGGGCCTCCTCTTGCCGTTCGGCCAAGTGCTTGCGGTAGGCCGTTAGTCGCGCGCGGCCTTGCTCCGCAGTGATTTTGCCGGCTTCAACAGCCGCTCGTATTTCCTTGGCTGCCTGTTCGAAAGCGATTCTGGGATCGGGCTTGTTGTCCTTACTGACGGCGGGTTTAGACGAGGTGTCAGGTTTAGGGCGATATTGTTTCTTGAGATCAAGATATCTGGCATCCGCCTGCTCTCGCGTAATTTGTCCCGCTTTCACGGCGCCCTCGATTCTTTTCTGGATCGCGTCCCAATCGAGTTTGGCGTTGCTGGCGTCCTTCTTGACGGGCGCCTTTTGAGGCGTTTGTTTTTTGAGTGCCGCGTACCTGGCATCCGCTTGCTCACGCGTAATTTGTCCCGCTTTCACGGCGCCCTCGATTCTGTTCTGGATTGCGTCCCAATCGAGCTTGGCGTTGCTGGGAACCTTCTTCACAGCTGGTTTCACCGGAGCGGCAGGTTTGGGCTTGCCTTCAACCTTCTTCACAGCTGGCTTTTGAGCCGTTTGTTTCTTGAGTGCCGTGTACTTAGCGTCAGCCTGTTCGCGGGTTAATTTCCCCGCTTTGACGGCGCTCTCGATTTTTTTCTCGAACGCGTCCCAATTTACCTTGGCGTTGCTGGGAACCTTTTTGACGGGTGCCTTTTGAGCCATTTGTTTTTTGAGGGCCGTGTACTTGGCGTCAGCCTGTTCGCGGGTAATTTTCCCCGCTTTCACAGCGCCCTCAACTTGTTTCTTGATCGCGTCCCAATTTACCTTGGCGCTGCTGGCGTCCTTGTTGACGGGCGCCTTTTGAGCCGTTTGTTTCTTGAGTACCGTGTACTTAGCGTCAGCCTCTTCTCGTGTTAAA
>Ga0208879_1002079_pt1 | contig 18184 bp, 10 predicted proteins | sample Knorr_S15_td_Bot_FD_185605 | JGI IMG/M metagenome (GOLD analysis project Ga0208879, IMG submission 185605) | Marine microbial communities from Southern Atlantic Ocean transect - Knorr_S15_td_Bottom_ad_5009_LV_A (SPAdes) (version 2) | ecosystem: Environmental > Aquatic > Marine > Oceanic | place... | reverse complement strand
GTGTTCCTTCCAGCGGGTTTGATCCTCGCGCTTCTCTCGATCACAGGCCTGTATCTCTTCTGCTTACCACATCTTGCCAAGCGGAGGCATCGCCGGAAGAAACTGGCAGCGAACAACTGATCATGTCCCCCTGCCCAGCGCATCATCAACGACAACGCGGTGAAGCCTTTTTCTCGGTATTCACGCGGGTTGCCAATCGCAACGTCAGTTTATTCGCTTGAGAATCCGACTCTTGCTGAATGGCGTCCGGTACAAATAGTCGGTCGCTCCAGGAAAACAGTGTAGTTCGACTCTTATATGCTATATTGGTAACTCCGGAAATTGCCGGGAGTTACCCATTCATGGAAGACTACATCACAATGAATAAAGCCACTCGCACATTCTCATTGATGACCCTAATGATCATCAGTGCTTGTTTGCTGGCGTCGGCATCGGTTCTCGCCGCGAAACCAAAAAAACCAAATATTGTGTTCATCTTGGTGGACGATCTTGGCTGGACGGATATCGCGTGCTTCGGGAGTAAATTCTATGAGACGCCGAATATTGATGTCCTGGCGAAATCTGGCGAGAAGATGACCAGCGCGTATGCGGCTTGTCCGGTGTGCTCGCCGACACGTGGGAGTATCATGACGGGCAAGTATCCTGCACGGACGCAGACCACCGACTTTTTCGGCGGCAACCGGCGGGCGAAGTTGCTGCCGGCTCCGTACAAGCATTATCTGCCGCTGGAGGAAGTGACGATCGCCGAGGCGCTGAAGGAACATGGTTATCGAACGTTCTTCGCGGGCAAGTGGCACTTGGGCGGGGAGGATTATTTTCCCGAGAAGCAGGGCTTCGACATTAACAAGGGCGGCGGGTGGAGCGGGGCTCCGTACAAATCATACGGTAATCCCGGGCTGGAGAAAGACCCGAACTTGCCGGGCGGGTATTTTTCATTGTACGCCAATCCGCATCTCGAAGACGGACCCAAGGGCGAGTATCTGACAGACCGCCTGACCGACGAGGCCGTCAAGTTCATCGAGGCAAACAAGGCCGATCCGTTCTTCGTCTATCTGTCGTTCTACTCGGTGCATAATCCCTTGCAGGCCAAGCCGGAGTACATCAAGAAGTTCAAGGAAAAGCTTGCCAAGATGCCCAAACCCAAGGGCCCCGAGTTCATCCCCGAGCACAAGAACAAGGCGCGGCAGATTCAGCAGAACCCGGTATATGCGGCCATGATTTACAGCGTCGACGAGAACGTCGGCAAGCTGATGAAGAAGCTCGATGAGTTGGGGCTGACTGACGACACGGTGGTGGTGTTCACTTCGGACAACGGCGGGCTGTCGACGTCGGAGGGGCACAACACGGCGAACCTTCCGCTTCGAGGCGGGAAGGGTTGGCTTTACGAGGGCGGCGTTCGCGTGCCTACCATCGTCCGGTTCCCCGGCGTGACGAAGGCCGGAAGCGTCTGCGACGTGCCCGTGACGTCTACCGACTACTATCCGACGTTCTTGGACATCGCGGGCCTGCCTGCCAAGCCGAAACAGCACGCCGACGGGGTGAGCATTGTTGCGGCTCTCAAGGGCGGGAAATTGGATCGCAAGGCGATCTATTGGCATTATCCGCACTACGGCAACCAAGGCGGTCGGCCCGGCTCGTCGGTTCGTGCTGGCGATTACAAACTGATCGAGTTCTTCGAGGATGACAGCGTGGAGTTGTACAACTTGAGGGACGATCTAGGGGAGAAGAAGGATCTCTCCGCAGCCATGCCCGAGAAGGCAGACGAACTGAGAAAGATGCTGCACGCCTGGCGCGCAAAGGTCGACGCCAAGATGATGAAGCCCAACCCCGCGTACAAACAGAAATGATAACAATGAATCGAACGATACTGCCAATGATGGCTCTTGCCGTGCTTTTCTGTGGTGTCGCCACTGGCGTCGCGGAGGCATTGGCGCAGAAGACGAAACCCAACTTTGTCGTCATCTTCATCGATGACATGGGCTACGGGGACATCGAGCCTTTCGGCTCGCAGCAGAACAAGACCCCGAACCTCACGCGGATGGCCGCCGAAGGCCGCAAGTTGACTTCCTTCTACGTCGCTTCGCCAGTGTGCACGCCATCGCGTGCTGCCCTAATGACTGGCAGTTATCCGCAGCGCGTCGGGCTGGAAAAGGGATCGGGCCACATCGTTCTATTCCCCGGTGATCCCCACGGACTACACCCGGATGAGATCACCATCGCCGAGACTCTGAAGAAAGCCGGTTATGCGACGGGCTGTTTCGGGAAATGGCACCTGGGTGACCAACCGCAATTCCTGCCCACCGCACAGGGATTCGATACCTTCTTTGGCATCCCATATTCCAATGACATGTGGCCGCCGCTCAAATCGTTCCAGTGCCCAGACCTGCCGCTGATGCGTGACACCAAGGTGGCCGGACTGGTGAAGGATATGGACGATCAAGCGGACCTGTGCCGGCAGTTCACCGAAGAAGCGATACAGTTCATCCGGAACAACAAGAACCGGCCATTTTTCGTCTATCTGCCGCACGCATTCGTGCACGGTCCGCGCAGAGCCTCACCACGCTTCATGGCGGAAGGGAAGACGGTCGAGCAAGCCCAAGTTGAGGAAGTAGATTGGAGCGTCGGCGAAGTGTTGAAAACGCTGCGCGAAGAGGGACTCGCCAGGAACACTCTCGTCGTGTTCACCTCAGACAATGGACCTGCGGGCGGTCTCTCGGCCGGTCCGCTGCGGGGGAAAAAGGGCTCCGCCTTCGAAGGCGGCCATCGCGAGCCGACGGTCGTCTGGTGGCCCGGCACCATCCCCGCGGGAACGAGTTGTGATGAACTCGCGACGGCGATGGATCTCTATCCAACCTTCGCCGGCCTGGCGGGCGCCGCCATTCCCGACGACCGCACGATCGACGGGAAAGACATCGCGCCGCTGTTGCTCGGGGCTGTGGGCGCGAAGACTCCGCACGACCGGTTCTTCTACCAGCAGGGCGGCAAACTCGCTGCCGTTCGTTCCGGGGATTGGAAACTGTTCCTCAGCGGTGAACTCTACAACCTCAAAGCCGACCTCGGAGAAAAGAACAACGTCGCTGGCACTAACCCCGAGGTGGTCAAAAGACTGGAGATCATGCTCAAGGATTTCGTGGCTGACATCAAAGCCAATTCCCGCCCAGTGGGAATTGCTCCCAACTCCCGCACCCTGGTTCCTCGGCCAGGTATTGAGGGTGAAGAGGGCTATCGTCCAACCCTGTCCCTGCAGGGGAAGAAAAAATAGCGAGGTGCGACGGCCACAAGGTCCTCGGGGACACCCCCAATAAATCGAATTTCTAGCAAGCGACAAAGAATGAAATCGATCATGAAACTATTGTTCATCCTGCTGACGGCGTGGGTCGGTTCATCGGTTTATGCTCACCCGAGCGCTGTCCCGCTGGTCGAGTTGAAGGTGAGTCTTACTGATGAGGCGCTGATCTATGAAGCGACAATATCAACGACAACGCGGTGAAGCCTTTTTCTCGGTATTCACGCGGGTTGCCAATCGCAACGTCAGTTTATTCGCTTGAGAATCCAACTCTTGCTGAATGGCGTCCGGTACAAATAGTCGGTCGCTCAGGCAATACAGTGTAGTTCGACTCTTATATGCTATATTGGTAACTCCGGAAATTGCCGGGAGTTACCCATTCATTGAACCCCGCCGGCAATCCTGAAATCACCTCGTAATTCTTGATCACATCGTTGAAACAAGACGCATTACGCGCCCGATTGGGTCTTTTATTTTGGTTTATTATGAACTTAATCTGTCCAGTTTCTCTATCGACGGGAGTAAAGGGTTGTGGATGATCAATCTGACGAAAAACGGACTGCTTCGAACGACGACGAGCGTTACGAAGTTTTTGTGAAACTCTTGGTGGAACATGAACCACGAGTTCGTTCGTTTCTGCGCGGATTGCTGCCGACGTGGAATGATGTTGAGGAAGTTACTCAGGAGGCGAGTTTAGTTGCGTGGCGGAAATTTGATGATTTTGAAAAAGGCACATCGTTTGGCGGATGGCTATTCACAATCGCTCGGTTTGAGGCCTTGAAGTATCGACGCCGAGTGGCTCGAAGCCCATTGGTGTTTGCCGGTGATGTTTGGGATCTGCTAGCCGAAGAAGCCAGTGGGGAGGAAACACAGCAGGTTCGTCGGCGACATTTGGAAGTTTGTCTTGGAAAGCTGGAACTTTCTCAGCGGGATCTGCTATTGAATGTCCATACGTCTGGTGTCGTGATGAGAAAAGTGGCGTCGCAATCGGGGAAAAGTGAGCAGGCTTTCTATAAGATCATACAGCGTTTACGTAAAGTCGTGCTCGACTGTGTTTTGAAGTCGATTGAGCTGGAGAACGCATAATGTCCAATTCAAATCTTGAGCAACGGATAGCAGCTTGGCTCGAGGGTCGTATCAGCCAAGCAGATTCTGAAACACTGCAGCAGGAATTACGTGACTCTGTCGAGGCAAGAACGACTTTTAAAAGGTTCGCCCAGCTCGATGCGGTCCTTCGTGAAGTTGCCGATACCGAGAGTCTCGGGATGATTTCACAAGCCAGTGGCTCAAGTGCTCCGATCCAGAAGACAGCAACGATCCACTATATTAAAGGGGCACTGGCAATCGCTGCGGGAATTGCAGTCATGTTGACGGTAAACCTGTACTACCAGTACGTGAACGCCAACCGTAACATCGCTCGGATTACTGGCCTGAACGGAACACTGACCTGGATCGGTGACGGTGGCCAGATTGTTCAGGGTGATGGCTCACAGCAAGCGTCGACACGTTGGTCGAACACATTAAGTGAGGGAACTGAGTTGCCCGGTGGAACAATTGAAGGAATGGCACCGGACTCGTGGTTCAAATTGGAGTTCCACGACGGCTCGACCGGCATGATCTCTGGTGATTCGATACTCACTTTTTCCGATCAAGGGCAGAAGGAATTCCGACTAAGACAGGGGCGATTTTCAGCCGATGTGATGCCACAACCTGAAGGCAAACCGATGCTGATTCACACGTCGGTGGCCGTTCTCAAGGTGATCGGAACGCAGTTTGATGTTGAGGCAGGGCCTAAATCGACGATGCTTTATGTCCGAGAGGGCATAGTCCAAATGATTCGGGTTCATGACGGCAAGACGGTTGATGTGCCTGCAAACCATCGCGTAGTCATCACCGCGAACAGCGACATGTTGCTGCAGTTCGTCGCGCCTGAGCGGATGTGGATCCAAACGCCGGTTTGGGAGAACATCTCAACCGCTGGTGATCAGGATTCGATTGCTACACAAGAAACCCACGATCACGACGGTACTCGGAATCTCTTAATATCAGAAGAGGCCGCCAGATTGCCAGCACAAGATACTGAGTACACCATCCGTAGTGGTGATTTATTCGAGTTCCGCTTTGTATGGATGGCTGGCATGTGGTGGACACCCCAGGACCAGATCGCGATCAAATTGTTCACGACTGACAACGACCTGATCAGCGGCACTCCAACCACTTTCGCGACAATACTTTCTGGAACATTGACCGACGCCAGGGTGTACGAAGCCGCCTCAGGCAGTACAACAGCCACAGCGACGGAAGCCAGAAAGAGACTCTTTATCGCGATCGATACGCAAGATGGGGGGGGAGAACTCAATGGGGTCGCTCATTTAGATAACTTCCATTTGCAGGTGACACATTTTCCCGAGCCAGGATTGCCTCGCCTGGACGACTTTCAATTACAGGGAACCCCCTTTCCCGACCCTCTTCCCCCACCTGCCGCTGAAATTATCATCGGGGGAAATATTCGTAACGGAAATTTCAACGAGAATTAATTTGACAATAGCCTGTCTAGATTCTCCACCGACGGGAGTAATAGTACAGATGAGTGATCTGCAAACGTAAAGGAACCAACCATGATTCATCCAAGTCGATCAGACCTGAATTTGTTTTCGTCTTTTCTGCTGGCAGCAGCCATTTTGACAATGGCGCTGCTGCCCTTTGAGCCCGCAGCGTTCGGGCAAGCGGAAAAAGGTGCGTCTTCGCAGGACTGGTTCATTAAATCGGATAAGGACAGGAATGAAAAGCTACAGACGGGCATTAGCGGTGGTGAGAAACGCGATATCATTCCTTCGTTGCCTGGCATGCCGATTCCGCAATCCGAGCGGAAGAAACCACCTTCGCCTGATTACCTCCTTGGAAAAGTGAAGTGGGGCAGTGGTGCGGTCATCGGTAAGGAGCTGACCGAGGATTGGAATCTAGCCTCCAATGATATGCTAGAGTTTCATAAGCTGGCGCGCAGCAGGGACTTTAAATATATGCCCACCCAAATGTCGCTCGCCGAGTTTAGCTACGATCCTGCTCTGATGCCGGCGATCCTTCTGAGTGGTGTTCGTGAGCTGAGGTTCACACCGGCTGTGATTAACAAACTGCGTCAATACGTTCTGGATGGTGGGATGATTGTCTGTGACTCGGTTTATGGTTCTCCTTGGTTCTATGAATCGTCGCTCAAGATGTTTGATGACATGTTCCCTGAATCGAGATTTCGGGTACTGCCTGCGGATCACCCCCTCTATCACATTTCCTCTGATATTGATCAGGTCACCTATCGAAGTGGTGGAAAGGGAGAGAAAGGTAAGCCGTTCTTTGAAGGTCTCTATATTGGCAGCCGAATTGGGGTGTTGGTATCTAAATACGGTCTTGGATGTGGTTTGTCTGGTGAGATGAAAGTCTTTGATGAGCTGGAAAAGAAGGGCCTTAAGCCCAAAGCATACAGTATACAGAGCGCCCGCCAGATCGGTGAAAATCTCGCACCATACATCGTTGGCTATGGACGTGTAGGTGAAGCGGAAGGCAAGGCGGAGTTGTTTGGTGCGATTGATCAAAATGCTCCAACTTCCGAATTTGTCTTCGCTCAAGTCAAGCACGATGGCCATTGGAATACCCATCCAGGCGCGGCGCGACAGTTGTTAACCCGGCTTGAAAACGATTCGGCAATTCCCGTGAGCCTCAAGCGCGTGTCTGTCGACCTTGAGCGGGACGACACATCAGGCTATCCGTTTCTGTTCTTTACGGGTCTGGACGATTTTGTTCTGACAGCCAAGCAGATCCAAACCTTACGTAAGCACGTCAATCAGGGTGGAACCCTGGTGATCAACAATGGGTTGGGGCTGGCCACGTTTCATCAGGCGGCTGTCCGAGAGATGCGCCGCGTCTTCCCAGCAGACGAATTCAGGCTGTTGCCACAAACACACGAGATATTCAGTTCGCTTCATACAATTACGAAAGTGAAATACACCCCGACTCTCATAAAAGATCAGGGAGATACGCTACAGGGGCGACCAGTGCTATTTGGAATGAAAATCAAAGGAAAGTTGCGAGTCATTTACAGCCCTTATGATCTCGAAGGAGGTTGGAACGAGGTTCGTTATCCTTTGAGTCGCGGGTATCAATCTGATTCAGCGAAAAAGCTTGGTAGCAATATTATCATGTTTGTTATGACACATTGAGGTTGACCGTTGAAGCGATCCATAACTTGTTTGATCAGCCGAAGTTTAATTAGTGTGTGCTCGCGAATCGCGCAGCAAGGGAGTTTTCATGGCGTCACCTGAAAAGACAAAAACGCATCCTGACGAGGGATCGCTTTCACTTCCGCTTGACCTGTCACCACGTGCAGTTGAAGAAGACAGTTCCTTTGAAGATGAGTTGCTAGACGATACACTAGAGTTGGTAGCGGCCCTAGCTGAAACGCGTACTCGTCTACTAGCAGAGGTAGGACAGGTCATCGTTGGGCAGAAGGACGTGCTTGATCAAGTCCTGACCGCACTATTTGCCAAGGGGCATTGCGTGATGACTGGTGTTCCAGGGCTTGCCAAAACACTGATGGTCAGCAGTCTCGCTAAAACCCTGTCTCTCGATTTTAAGCGGATCCAATTTACCCCGGACCTGATGCCGACAGATATCACAGGGACCATGGTGTTGGCAGATGGGGATCAGGGACACCGTTCCTTCGTGTTCAGGAGCGGCCCTATTTTTACCAATATGTTGCTCGCTGATGAAATCAATCGTACGCCCCCTAAGACGCAAGCCGCGTTGCTAGAGGGCATGCAGGAAAGGCATGTGAGCGTGGGCGGAGTGACATACCCATTGCCGGAGCCTTTTCTCGTATTGGCAACACAGAATCCAATTGAACAAGAAGGGACTTATTCGTTGCCGGAAGCGCAACTGGATCGGTTTTTGTTCATGATCAATGTCGATTACCCCTCAATGGAAGAAGAACAGGAAATCCTCATCAAGACCACGGTCGATTCGATTCCCCGCCTGACTGCCATGCTCACCCGTGAGCAGATAATGCGGTTTCAGAACCTGGTTCGACGTGTCCCAGTAAGTCAGTACGTGGCGAACTACGCCGCTCGTCTTGCGCGGTCAACGCGTCCAAGTGACTCCATCGCCCCTGACTTCATTCCAAAATGGGTGCAGTGGGGTTGCGGTCCCCGAGCCGGACAGTCTTTGTTGCTAGCGGCGAAATCCCACGTTCTGCTGAGTGGACGATTCAATGTGTCTGTGCAGGATATTCGCAAGTTTGTTCATCCTGTCTTCCGGCATCGCTTTGGTTTGAACTTTACCGCAGTCAGTGAGGGCTACGATACAGACACCATTATTGACTGGCTGCTCGAGGCAGTACCGGTGATTCAGGATGACGAAGCCAAGCCAGGGTTTTTTGGAAAACTCCTGGGCGGAAAAACGAAAGCATCGGTGAAATGATATGGCTACGAAAGCGGATACTTATCAATTCCTGCCGTCGCAGATGGCCGACCATCTCGGGAATTTGCAGATTGGTGTTACCAAGCGGATGGACGTTGGGTTGCAAGGGCGACACCGCTCTTCGACATTTGGGTCTTCTGTCGAGTTTGCTGAATATCGGGAGTACATGCAAGGAGATCCGATTGAACGGATCGACTGGAATGTCTATGCCCGCACCGACAAATACGTGATTCGTCGCTTCCACGACGAAGTTAATATCCGAGCGAACATTTTGCTCGATACCTCCGAGAGCATGTCCTTCCATAATATGGGGTCGATGTCCAAGATGGACTACGGATGTCATCTGGCCGCGGCGTTGATGTATGTCATGGTCAACCAGGGCGATTCAACCAGCCTGATCACCTTTGATGATGATTTACGAAAAACGTACGAGCCAGCTGCGACCTTCGGTGCACTTCGGCCGCTGCTGCATGGGCTCGAGGAAATCAAGCCAGAGGGGGAGAGTAACATTCAGCAAGCACTGTCGAAGGCGACGGAATTTATCCGGGGACGGTCGCTTGTTGTCGTCATCTCCGACTTGTTACAGGACCCGCGTGAAACGCTCAAGGGTATCGGAAGTCTGTGTTACGCGGGGCATGACGTGACGGTCTTTCATGTGTTGGACCCGGCCGAAATTCGCCTGCCTCAAGAGGGCTTGATTGAGGTCGAGTTTCTTGAAACCCGCGACAAGATGAACGTCGATATTGGAGAGTTCCGCGAGTTATACCTGCAGAGAGTTCGAGAGTACTTAGACGAGGTTCGCATCGGCTGCACCAACGAAGGAGCCAACTATTTGTTGGTCGATACTTCGACAGACATTCACGATGCTTTATTGAAAAGGGCAACAAACTGATGATACCAGGCGCCTCACTTTTTTTATATTTGCTTCCACTGGCCGCCGCACCCGTGCTGTTTCATCTGTTGATGCGACGGCAACGCAAGACGATATTGTTTTCCACCAGGATGTTTTTTGACAGCATGAAGCCCCGACTTTCTTTTCATCGAAGGTTTCGGGAGCCGTTGCTGCTGGCGGCCAGAACTCTGCTGATCTTGTTTCTGCTGCTCGCCCTAGCTCGCCTGTCAGTTCCAGAAATGGGGAATGTCCTAGGATTAAGCGGTGAACAGGCTGTTGTAATTATCGTCGATAACTCCAGCTCGATGGACGGAGTTGTCGAGGGCAGTGATCGCAGCAAGCTCAATGTGGCCCTTGAGGGCGCACGTGCTCTGCTCAAGAATATGAATCCGCGTGGAAAGGCAGCCATCGTTTTATTAGTGCCCGAATCAAGTGCCGACCGATTTGGTGGGATGACCACCGATAAAGATACGCTAATGAGTTTTCTCCAGTCTATCCAGGCTACTGAAGCGACCGGTGATTCTGCGAAAGCGCTGCTGCGGGGGACAGCCCTGCTCAAGGAAGTGTCATCCGCCGGAGGCGGTTCACTGCATGTGTTTACCGACCTCCAAGAAGCAGAATGGAAAGATCCTGTCCTGGCGGCTGATGATATGAATGGGAACGCTCAAGTTTTCGTGCATCGAGTACCCACCGCCGAATCCACTTTGCCGAACATCTGTCTGCTTAGAGCAACTGTGTCATCGCGGAGGATTCTGCCGAATCAGCCGTATTCTTTGGAGGTCTTGCTGCGGAATGACAGTGACAGAGATTTTCAGGTTCGCGTCAACCGCAAAGACTCTGAGCATAGCATTGCGGAGCACATCAATGTCGAGATCGGCGCGGGCGCGCAGAAGCTGGTGAAGTTACCGCTCCAGCCGAAAACTCCGGGCCGTCATTGGGCCCGCATCTGGATTGAAGGTGATGGATTTGATGGCGATAACCGCGTCTATGTTCCCTACATTTGCGAGAAAAAAGGGGATGTCTATTTTCTAGGAGACCAGTTACTTGGCGACCGGGCGGCAGGCACCTTTGGCTTACTCCCATTGGCCTTGTCTCCTAGTGGTGATGGCCGTTTCACTTCCTTAGTACCGATCTTTTTATCCCGAGACACCATCAAAAGTCGGTTGCAACAAAAGGCGCCGTTACTGGTAGTCTTGACTTGGGCGGATGCGTCGACGTTGGACGAGGAAACGAACGCGCTTTTGGATCAATACACGCTGGGTGGCGGAAACATTCTAATACTACCGGCCGTCGATGCCAGTAAATCAACCAGCCAAACACCCGCATGGCTGGGAGCGCAACTAGAGCCTTTGAAATCGATGCCGATCAGCGTACCATTGCATGTAGCCAATCCGTCTTCGCCATTCTGGTCTGATATCCGCGAGCTGGACGGACGAGTTCGCATCGGCAACGCTTTTGTAAAACAGTACTTTCCAATTTCGTTTACACAAGATGCCGGCTACGTTTCTTTACTGAGTGCTAATGATGACCGTGCTCTGTTGGCGATTCGTAAACATGGAAAAGGCCAGATTGTTGTCAGCGGTATTGCGTACGGGCGTACAGGTAACTGGAGTACACTGCCGAGACAAAAGATCTTTCTGGTAATGGCTCAGCCGATTGCTTTGGGTGCCGTGTCCAGCTTAGCAAATGAAAGTCAGTCGATTGTCGCAGGCCAGTCACCGCGTTTACTGCCTGGTGAAGGGACTGAGATGTCAATCACAACTCTGCTAGGTGACCAAGTAGATTGGTCTGGCTTAAAGGATCGGTCTCCGACCTTGGTGCGTGGAGGTGCTTACATCGTCACTCTTGGGAAACGCGATACCTGCCTAACTGTTCTACCGTCTGAGCTGGAGGGGCACAGTTCCTTTATCGAAGGCTCGGAAATCGGAGCATTAGAAGGCGTCCCTTACGGACTCAGTACGCTCTCTGACGAAGATGACTTCCGAGACGAGTTGGAACAGTCGCTGGCTGGCACCGGTTTGTATGTACCTTTTTTATTGTTGGCTCTAGCATTTTTAATGACTGAGGGATTGCTGGGATCGCCAGCGAAAAAATGGAAGGACCGAGCCAAGGGAGATTCTGAAGAGAAGCCCTGGGTGACGTCTACAAAATCTGCTAGGGAGATCGCTTGATGATAGGCATGCTTATTTGGAAACCGCACCTTGGCACGCTGGCAAACAGCTTCATTATCCTGGCGATGATGGGCTGGTTATGTCTGCTGTGGTACAGGTACCGGTCGCATTACGCAGTACCGAGGACCATGAAGTTGCTGGCTCCGAAAGTACTCATTACCATTCTCGCCATTGTCGCTTTGATGGATCCAGCATGGCGAAATACGAAACCAACAAATGATTCTCAAAAAGTTGCTGTCCTCATCGACATCTCCACCTCGATGGAGGTAGCAGACGACGGAGAGAATTCCCGCAGCGGGCGTGCTCTAAAGATTCTGCAGGACATTCGGGCCGACCTCAAAGGTATTGCCACTGTGGAGAACTATCGGTTTGATGTCGACATTCTCGCAGCAAAAGATAACCCCACCGCGGGCACACGCAATACAGATTTGGGCAGAACAGTGGTTTCACTATCGGAAAAGCCCGACCTATCTGATTGTAAAGCGTTTGTTTTAATCACTGATGGGGGCGACGAAATGATTCGAAGTGAGCGCCTTCCAAGGGTCCCCATTTATATCGTGGGAGTCGGTACGGAACCGTCAACCTGGGATGATCTGGAAATTAGTAATACGGATATTCCTGAAGAAGTGGAGTTGGACACACCGTTCAAGATTTCTGCGGACATTGTGGTACACAGTGCCTCAGAAAAATTTGCGCAGAAAACTGCGGATGTTGCAGTACAGCTTGAGAAACGCGTCGCTGGCGAATACCAACAATTGAGCGCCCTGACGGTAGACCCTAGAAAAAACAATGGGCGGGTGGAGTTCGAACTTCCTGCCGAGGAAACCGAGGGTGTTTACAATTATCGGTTGTCAGTCAAGGACGTGGATGGCGAAATGACCGCGCTGAACAACACGCGTGAGTTTTCCGTGGATGTCCGCGAGAAAAGCATCAATGTTCTCTTGTATGGCAACATGCTGGATTGGAATTTTGCGATGCTCAAGCGTGAGTTCAGCGATGATGCGACGATTAAGCTGACCTCGGTTTATCGAAAGAACTCTGGGGTGTTGCTGATTGAAGGCGCCCGGCAGGAAGGTGATCAAGTGTTTGCACGTGGATTTCCCGCGGATGAAGCGATCCTGGACCTTTATACCTGCATCGTTTTAGGGTCGTTCCCAGCAGAGTTTCTCGGTTCTGCGTCTTGCACTGCTTTGAAAGAGTACGTTGAACGCGGCGGCAATCTAGTTCTGCTTGGAGGTCCGAAGTCGTTTGATAAAGGGGGCTACTACAAAACAACTCTGGCACCACTCATCCCCTGGAAGGAAAGCAGCGATGCCCATGGAATCATCGCAGGGAAATTCCCCGTCATGATCCCTCCGGAAGGCTTGGGTCATGGATTGTCTTCCGCGACGGCAGCGATCTTGAAAGACGTAACAGCCCCAGTGTTCCATTCGCTGAATAAAGTGGGGGAACGTCGTAGCGGTGCACTAAGTCTAATGAATGCTTCGGTTGGTAGTCAGATCGTGCCCATTGTTGTCCTGCAATCTTATGGTAAGGGGCAGACCCTGGGCGTGGCCACTGATACCCTCTGGAGATGGTCGCGAATGGACGGTGATATTTCAGCCGCCTATTCTCAGTTCTGGAGAGATTCCATTCGATATCTCGCAGGCGAGATTGAGGGCGGCAGATTTTTGACCGTGAAATGGAATCGCAAGCGATACCGCCCCAGTGAGGAAGCCAACGCAGAGATTGGGGTTGTCGGACGTTACACAGAAGGAGAAGTGCATCTGAAAGGCTCAGTCGAACATGCGGGAACAACCCAAGACCTTTCGATCGTGCTCAAAGATGGTAATGACTTTCAGACCAAAGTGTTTTTTCCTGAACGTGGTGACTACAAGATCAAACTAGAAGCTACCCTCGCCGGTGAGCCGCTGGATTCTTATGAGCGCGTCGTGCGTGTAGGATCGAGTATCAGCGAAGGCGCGGACCTTGCCGTAAATCATCCGTTCCTTGAGAACCTAGCCGCACGCAGTGGCGGAAACTATCAAAAGGAAACCGACGCCGACCAGCTGATCCAACGTCTCAAGGCCATGCTGATGACCAGCGCTGATCCGCATGACACTCCTCTCGTAATGGAGCCCACTCTTTTCGGCGTCCTGCCAGTTTATATCCTGCTCGTGATGGGTATTCTGTCTTGGGAGTGGGTCATGCGTAGAAGAATGAATATCGTTTAAGAATTCAATGGAGTTGAGTATGAAAACTAAAGCAAACATTAAATCAACCGTGCTGAAGTCGTGCTGTCTTCTCATCGCGATGTTCGTTTTGTCACCGGTGGATTTGTCGGCAGCTGACAAGGCGGCCAAGAGGCTCGCGATCGTGTATCTGTCCGACGGGACGGAGTATGAAGGGATCATACAGTTAGTTCCTGGTATTGATTTTACGATGACGAAGCTTTCAACCGAGTCGGACGACAAAACGAAGACCGTGGATGTCGAAAATATCCGAGCGAAGTCGAAGGTCTTCACGTTCAATTTTAATGTTGTCAAAGAAATGACATTATCACCTAACAGCGAAGAGTACCTGCAAAAATTCAAAATACTCAATATCAGCAACATGGGAGCAGGAATTGAAAAGGTGAGATTCGGTGCGCCTTATCCGGTCTTGAAGCCGAAGTGTACCGTTGTCTTCAATAGTGGAGAGACGGCGACCGGAATCGTGAATACACGCGTCGTGTATTTGAAGCTTTTGGAGCCGGAAACGGGCTTCGTGTTGGGGACCAAGAAATTTGTGATTCGGTCGAAGTATTCGGGCAAGCCGGGCCAATCTCTCGACGACCTCGTGTATGTTAAACGGATCAAGATGCTCGACAAGGGCGACCAGTTTGCTCGCAACATGGAACTGGACTTCCGTTCCTTTAAGTTTGATTCGGCCCACGCTGACAACGGAGTGCGGGCGCTTACGCGGGATACGCTCTCAAAGGTGGTTGTCCGGAAGGATGCTGGTGACGGTAAGATCCGGGTCCATTCAACGCTTGGTGAAAACGTCTTCCTGGCGGCTCAAATCAACGGCAAGTGGGTGGCGGGTTGGCCCGCGGAAGGAACAAAACGCACGGACCTATTTAAGTCCGTCGAAACGGAAGTGCTGAAAGTTCAGGATTACTACACGGAGAAGAAAATGCTGGGCATAATCTCCGAAGATCGTGACCGAAAAATCACCGTACTGGTGCGACTGCGCCGAGACATCCCTGATCCGGAGTTTGCGCTGGCGTGGGCGAAGGGCGTGGGTGGCGGATTCGAAATGGACAGTAACGGTGAATTGATGGAATTCTACCGCCTGAGTATCTGGCGGTTTGTGAGAGACAATGAGACGGGAAAAATGACCTTGGTGGATCGCGGCACTTTTTGTCGTACCCGCATCAAACTTGAAACGAAAACACCAGAAATGGGAATTGCACCTGATCTCTGGCCAGTCGTCATGAAAGACGGCAAGGTAATTGTCGGTACTAACAATCAGAAGGTAACACAATGAGCATCGTACAACCGAATTATAGTTCGGAAAGCCGCACGAAGACGAACTCTGCGCAAACATTGGATTTCACGCAGGTTGTTGAACGTGCGTACCGTACCATCCGCATGACAACAGTCATACTTGGGTTTCTGACTTGGTTTGCCATTTCAGCCACGACCTGGTTTGTTTTTTTTGCTCTGGACAACCTGCTCGATCTACCCACTGCCTTGCGATTTCCGTTTGCGATTACGGGCCTGATCATCACGATTGGATCTTTTTTCAAGTGTGTTATTGGAGCCCTCCGAACTCACCGGAGTAACGAGCAGGTCGCATTGATGCTGGAGGAGAAATTCGGTATCGAGGAAAATGTCCTGATCAATACAATGCAGTTTGAAGAGATGAACTACAGCGACAAGCAAAAAGATTTCATCACGGCAACGGCCAGTGCAGCCACCACCGGATGGAGTCATGTACCGTTACGGGAATTATGGGAACCAGGTCGGATGGCGAAATGGTGGACAACATTCGCACTCTTGGTAGTTCTTTGGATCTCCTACAGTGTTATGGCGCCCGACTATCTATTGAGTGCATTTTCCCGCTATGCGTTCAGCTTCGAAGATTCTCCCCCCGCCGCTGCCGCCTCGCTGGTCATGAGTCCAGCAGAGGATGTCACGATAGCTGAATTTGACGACCTTGAAATTTCGTTGGATGTGACCGAGTTTGCAGCTGGCGAACCGCTAATGATTTATCCCGCTATCGTGTACCGAGAGGGGCAAGGTAGCGTTGCCAACGATGGAACCGTAGGCGCAGAAGTAAAGATGCGTCCAGTCGTCGGAAATCCGAACCTATATCAATATACCTTTGAGACAGTTCGCCGGAGTTTCGCCTTTCGTATCTTCGTGGGTGGAACCTATACCGGTAGTGTGCAGGTAACGGTTAATTCCGCTGCAAAGATCGTCGAATCAACTTTCACCATCACGCCACCGGACTATGTGGCCCAATCGCCACGAGAGCAAAGCGGTCCCCCTTACCCGGTGAAGTGTCTTCCTGCCAGCCGATTGGACGTACTTGTCAAATTGGATAAGCCCGTCGAGTCACTCACGTGGAAGTGGCCGGCCGGAGACGTCCCGCTACAGGATATAGGCAATCAGGTCTGGAAAGGCACGATCGAGGTGGGAGACACCGGCGAAAACTACGACTTGGTCGCTGTGGTCAAGAACTTACCCGAAGCGATCATTTTGAGCAGCGGCAGTGTCCAACTCAAGACCGATCGCAAACCCGAAGTCAACTATTTGGACATGGAAATGAGCCATGTGGTCATGCCTGGTGCCACTCTTTCGTTGCGATTTGAAGGCCAGGATGACTATGGCATGCAGGACATGAAACTGACCCTCCGCCGTGCCAAAGTCGGCAGTCAACCTGAAGCTATTCGGAACTGGACGTTCGGCGCCGCACCTGGGAAGCAAGATCGGATTCAGAAGCGAGTCGATCTAAAAATTGATGCTAGCGTATTTGAGCCGGGCAATAAGTACTTTCTTGAAGTCCATGGTAACGACTTTTGTCCGACGACTGACAGCGGTATTTCTAACGCTTTGCTGGTCACCGTGAAAAATCTGGATACCAATCTTGCTGACGGCGACTCGGAGCTAAAAGACCTTTACGCGGCCCTAGAACATGCCATCGTTTTACAACGGAAGGCTCTGGAGGGAACCCAAAGCTTGTCGGTGAACATTGATGATGTCTGGTTGGATTTGAATCGTGTGAAGCGCGACGATAAAGACATCCAGTCAGCTCTGGATGCCTACCGTGAGAAGATTCTCGCTCTTCAGGTCGATGTGCGGGAAACACTTATAAAGGGAGTGCAATTGGCACCGGATCAGAGTGTCCACATGGCCGTTCGCATGCAGAGCATCGCCGAGATGGAGGCTGTGGAAGCCAATCATCGCGCCTTTGCTGCGGGACGTACACGACTCAATGCCGGCCCGTTGAAGCGTGCCAATGGTTTCGGTCCCGGCACCTCCTTCAAAAACATAAAGACGCAAAACGTCCGCTTTAAGAGTCTACCGGCACGCTATTTTGGACTGGTCATCTACTCGACCCACGGCTGGTCGGCTCAAGCGTATCTTGAACAACTGGCGCTCGTGGGCGAGGACAACGAGGAGCAGAAGAGCCCTTACCTCGACCGCTCGAAATGGAAGCTCGTTGCTTCCAATGTCAAGGATGCACAAAATGCACTTACCGCCCGGGTCACGCTTGATTCGTTGCCGGCATCGTTTGTGTTCGACATGGGAGAAAAACAGGCCGTTACCGGAATCGCCTGTCGAGGTGGGACCACGCAATCCCCCAAGGGATTCGCGGTTTACCTGACCACAGAACAGGCCCCTGAGATTGTCCCGGTGGCGCTCGATCAAGAGCGTATTAACGGCGAATTCAAGCATCTAAAAACCGTGCAGGAAATGATCTACAACCAACTGCTAGCGCTCAAGGGCGGAGAATTCGAAAAGTTGCAGGAGGACAAGAATCTCGAACTGGCGAAGTTGCTAGGTGAAGATCGTGATGAGGCTGCCCCTTCGGCGGACTTGGCCCTAGCCGAGATCAACGAAAAGCTAAAAGAGTGGACGAATGCGGAAGAAGAACTTGATGCCCTGCGGAAGGTGATCACCTCCAAACCTATGGAGAGTCTGGATGACGAGAAAGAACACAGTGATCTTGATCTAAAGGAACTTGCGCTGCGGCGTGATCTTGAGGAGATGGCTGAAGACCTCGCGCGGAACCCGTGGGACTTTGCAGACAAGAGCGAGATCGAATTGTACGAGGCTACGCTGCACAACATTAAAGACAAGCTCGAGGATAAAATCGTCGACCTTTTGGCATTGGATAGCG
>Ga0208879_1002077_pt1 | contig 18202 bp, 14 predicted proteins | sample Knorr_S15_td_Bot_FD_185605 | JGI IMG/M metagenome (GOLD analysis project Ga0208879, IMG submission 185605) | Marine microbial communities from Southern Atlantic Ocean transect - Knorr_S15_td_Bottom_ad_5009_LV_A (SPAdes) (version 2) | ecosystem: Environmental > Aquatic > Marine > Oceanic | place... | reverse complement strand
TTACTGCCACTGAGAAAAATTCTCCAATGGAATTATCTCCTTTTAAGATACAAGAAGGGTACTTCCAAGTTATAGCAGAACCTGTTTCTACTTGTGTCCAAGAAATTTTCGCATTTTTATAACAAATTCCTCTTTTGGTTACAAAATTAAAGACTCCACCAACTCCTTCAGCATTTCCTGGGTACCAATTTTGTACGGTTGAATACTTTATATCTGCATCATCCATAGCAATTAATTCTACTACTGCAGCATGCAATTGGTTTTCATCTCGCATAGGGGCAGTACAGCCTTCTAAATAACTTACTTGACTACCTTCATCTGCAATTAATAATGTTCTTTCAAACTGCCCTGTTCCCGCTTCATTTATTCTGAAATAAGTAGAAAGTTCCATTGGGCATTTTACCCCTTTTGGGATGTAGCAAAATGAACCATCTGAAAACACAGCAGAATTCAGTGCTGAGAAAAAATTATCTCTAGCAGGGACCACAGTACCTAAATATTTTTTAACTAGTTCTGGATGCTCTTGTATGGCATCAGAAATAGGGCAGAAAATAATCCCTTTTTCGGCTAACGTTTCTTTGAAAGAGGTGGCCACCGAAACAGAATCCATGACGATATCCACCGCCACATTAGCCAATTTGTTTTGCTCATCAATGGAAATGCCGAGTTTATCAAACATCTTTTTCATTTCCGGATCCAAATCATCCAAACTATCCAAAACAGGTTTTTGTTTTGGGGCAGAATAATAAATTATTTCTTGATAATTTGGTTTGGTATACTTGATATTAGCCCACTCTGGCTCCTCCATTTCTAGCCATGCTTTGTAGGCTTTCAATCGATAATCCAACATCCACTCTGGCTCATTTTTCTTTGCAGAAATAATACGCACCACCTCTTCACTGAGGCCCTTTGGGATAGTGTCCGATTCAATGTCAGTTGTAAATCCGTATTTATATTCAGAAGAAGTTACTTCATTAAGCAACTGCTCTTCCGTTTGCTTTTGCTTTGCGCTCATTTGCTTAAATTTTTAAAGGGAAAAACTTTCTCCACAGCCGCAAGTTCTGCTTGCGTTCGGATTATTAAAAACAAATCCTTTGCCATTGAGTCCGTCAGAAAATTCTAATGTAGTCCCAACAAGGTATAAAAAACTCTTTTTATTTACTAAAAGCCGAATTTTGTTATCTTCAATAAGTTCATCATCTTCATTTTTAGTGTCATCAAAGTCCAATTTGTAACTCAAACCCGAACATCCACCACTTTCTACACCCACTCGAACATAGGCATTTTCCTTCTCTTTCTTATCTAGTAAGTGGAGTAATCTATCTCTTGCTGAATCACTGATATTTATCATCTTATTTTTATTTAATCTAAATGAATGCAAAGATACAATAACTTATAACATAATACATATCTTTGGCGCATGAGTTTATTTGAAGAAAAAGCAGTAAATACTACCCCAATTTCAGCATTGGGAGAGTTTGCGTTGATTGACCATTTAACTAAGGGTATAAAAATTAAAAATAAAAGCACAGTAAAAGGGGTTGGAGATGATGCGGCTGTTATTGATATAGGGGATAAGTATCAGCTAATAAGCACTGATTTACTAGTAGAAGGCGTTCATTTTGATTTGGCTTATACTCCACTGAAACATTTGGGCTATAAAGCGGTAGCAGTGAATGTTTCAGATATATGCGCCATGAATGGTGAGGCAAAACAAATTACGGTTGGATTGGCGCTTTCTAATCGTTTTTCTATTGAAGCATTAGAAGAATTATATAAAGGAATGAATTTGGCCTGTAAGCATTATGGGGTAGATTTAGTGGGTGGCGATACCACCACCTCAATATCCGGATTAATGATAAGCGTTACTGCTTTGGGAGAGGTTGAAAAAGATAAAATCACTTATAGATCTGGTGCAAAAGTAAATGATTTGATAGTGGCTACTGGCGATTTAGGAGCAGCCTATTTAGGGTTACAACTTTTGAAAAGAGAAAAAGAAATATATATAGCAAATCCTAAAATGCAACCTGATTTAGGAGGGAACGATTATGTTTTGCAAAGACAATTAAAGCCAGAAGCAAGAATCGACATTGTCAAAAAGTTAAAAGAATTAAAAATAATTCCTACCTCCATGATTGATATTTCTGATGGACTATCCTCAGAAGCATTACACCTTTCAAAATCGTCTGCTATTGGGTTGCAAATTTATGAGGATAAAATTCCCTTAGATATAACGGCAATAAATTTAGGGGAAGAGTTGAATTTGAACCCTGTTTTATGTGCATTGAATGGAGGAGAGGATTATGAATTATTACTTACCATAAAGCAGAAGGAATATGAAAAGCTGAAAGCGGATGTTGACTTTAGCATTATAGGTCATATTACGGACAAATCAGAAGGAAATAATTTTATTGCGAAAGATGGGAGTTCACACCCCTTAACTGCACAAGGTTGGGATGCTACAAAAATGGGCTGAATGCATAATAATTTAGCATAAGATTAAAAACACCATTTCCTGATTAAATATCGAGATAAAAGCAAAAAGAATCCTGATAGGCCAATGAAAATGAATAAGTAAGATTTCAATACTACTTTCTTTTTTTTTGGTAATTTTGACCTCAAATTTGCACTATAATTAAAAATGAAATGAAAAGAATTGCCATTATCCTATTATTTGTTTTAGGCATTAGCTCAACTTCAAGTGCACAAATTCATTTGGGTTTTGGAGCCCCAGGCATACAGTATGAAGATACTGTTAAATTTGGCGATTTTCTTTCATTCGCTTTTTGGATTGTAAATGATGGTCCTGACACTTTAATAGACCCAATTGATATTAACCTTTTAATTACCGATAGTAGTAACATTAGCAATACAACTGCATACTTAGGATCGTATGGATTAACTAGCAATTTTCTTTCTCCAAACGATAGTCTTTTTATAGTTAGCTGGGATTATTTATCCCCCCAAAGCTATATGCTTGGCGATAATATTGTTGTTATTTGGCCATCTTTCGTTTCGCCAACAACTCCTTTTTCTTATGAAATTTTTACAGGAAATCTTTTTGTTAGTAACACATCCTCTGTTGAGGAAAGAATTAGCAATGAATCCCTTTTAATTTATCCAAATCCAATAGTTGATAGGGCAACTATAAAAACGGCTGATTTTTCACAAATAGAAAATTTTAGAATGTTAGATATCTCAGGAAAAGTAATAAGAGATATAAAAATTAGGAATCAGCAATATGTAGTTTTTCAAAAAAAGGAAATCCCAAAAGGCATTTATTTTATAGAAATAAGTACAAAGGATAAAAAATATTTACAAAAAATAATTATTCATTAAAAAGATAGAAATTATGAAAACACGAACACTAAAAAACATTTTATTTTTGCTAATAGCAATCGTAATGATATTGGCAAGAAGTGCAAGCGCACAAAATGTATTAACCATCCAAGGGAATGTTTCAGATGTAAATGGATCACCTATTGTTAACCATATAGTTACCATCACAGGAAATACTCCCGTCTTATCAACCTTTACATATACCGATTCGCTTGGTGATTATCTAGCCTTGTTAACGGTTTTAAATATGCAAGGCGCTTTAACGGTTAGCATTGCAGATTGCAATGGATTAGTGCTTACCAATTCTCATTTTTGGTCGCCACAGATTACTACAATTATTTCAAATTTTGTGTATTGTGCCAGTTCAACACCTTGCACATTATCGGCTACTGTTACTTATGATTCTATTACAAATTTGCTAACCCCAGTGGTTAATGCCGGAACACCCCCTTACACCTTTATATTTAATGGTGGATTTGTAGGACCTCCTTTTTATTACACTCCTGGCTGGTGCTTGTATATTGTAGATGCTAACGGTTGCGACACTACCATTTGTGATACTTCTAATGTGCTTTGGCCATGCGCTATTCCTAACTTAACAGTGGACCTTGACAGCAATACCAATGTGTTGGAAGTGAATCAAAACTCTTCAAATTTCACATACCTATGGACTAATGGAGACACTACACACCACACTCAATATTATCCTAATTGGTGCGTATATGTTGTAGATTTGAATGGTTGCGATACCACTATTTGTGAAGGAATCAATATGCCTTGCACCCTTTTTGGTGCTTATGTAAATCTAACTTCAAATGGTTTGCAAGCAGGAGCAATGACCATGCCTCCTTATGCACTTACTTACATTTGGAGTAATGGAATGAATGGAAGTTGGTCGGCTTTTTATCAGAATTGGTGTGTGCAAATTATTGATACTGTGACTGGATGTGATACCACTATTTGTGATTCTTCCTTTACATCACAAAGCTGTACGGATTCATCCCTTATTAATCCTAATGCATTTTGTCCGCAAGTTTACTTGCCGGTTTGTGGATGTGATAGCGTAAATTATATGAATGATTGTTATGCCATAAATTATGGAGGGGTTACCTCTTGGACGCAAGGTCCTTGTGGAACTAACCCTCCCCCTCCTTGCCAATCACTTTTTATAGCACATCCTGATTCTTCCAATCCAAATGGAGTTTGGTTTTATGATTTTTCCACTCCAATGGGAACAATTAATTCTTGGCTTTGGGATTTTGGAGATAATTCTACCTCTACTTTGCAAAATCCTCAGCATACTTATAATGGTACAGGGACTTATTATGTATGTTTAACCATTACTTCACAAGCATCTCCTAATGGGGTTGTGTGTACCTCTACTTTTTGCGATAGTGTTTGGCTTGGTGGTGCTGGTATGCCATGCCATGCATCTTTCCAAAGCACGCAAGTAAATGCATCAGACAGCACACACTTTTTTAATTTTTCATTTGGGACAACATCTTCCACTACTTATTTCTGGGATTTTGGGGACGGCTCTACTTCAACAGATGAAAACCCTATTCATTTGTATGCAAGTTCGGGCTATTATACAGTCTGTTTAACTATTACTGATACAATAACTAATTGTCATGATACGGAATGCCATACTATTTTTGTTTCAATAGGAGCAACTCAGCCATGTACGTTAATGGGCGTTTCGGTTATGTTAGATTCTACAACAATGCTAATGGAAGCAACATGGGATAGCAATTATGCATACCAGTGGACAAATGGAGCTACTACTCAACACTCAAACTATTATCCTCAATGGTGCGTGCATATAATAGATGTTACTACTGGTTGTGATACGGTAATTTGTGAATACACAAATCCACAACCTTGTCATGCTATGTTCTATTTTAGTCCAGCAAATGTTCCAAATACTTTTGAGTTTTACGACTATTCCTCCCCTAACCCAACTTCTTGGTTATGGGATTTTGGAGATGGGACCACTTCTGTTTTGCAAAACCCTGTGCATACTTATCAAAATGTTTCCTCCGGATTTTACTTGGTGTGCCTAACAATTACTACTATCAGCCCTAACGGAAATATGTGCACAAGTACTTATTGCGATAGTATTTATTTGCAAAACATGAACAATTGCCATGCGAATTTTTATTATACCGATTTGGGTAACAATACGGCACAGTTTACCAATACTTCTATGCCTATGATGCCTCCTCCAGGACATATTATTGAGTTTGATTTGGATTATGGAGATGGTACAATTGATTATAATATAGGGACTTCAACTACACACACATATCCTTCATCAGGGATGTATTATGCTTGTTTGACTATGTGGGTGGCAGATTCAAGTGGGACTATTATTTGTACAGACACTTTTTGCCATTCAGTGACGGTAACCTCTGGCCCTATTCCTTGCCATGCTGACTTTACTTATTATAGAGATTCAATTGTAATTAATAATCCTAATGGCACCACATTTGTAGGTCTTGGTAATATTTTCTACTTTATTGACTTGTCAATGCCAATAGGGATTATTTTCACTTGGAGCTGGGATATGGGAGATTTTGGTGCTGGGACTTATCATCAAGGCACCTCAAGCAGTTCACAATTTCCTGTATATGAATATGATACTTCAGGGACTTATTATGCATGCTTAACTATTACTATCTTGATCGGAGGCAATACCTGTTCAAGCACTTATTGTGACACTATTATAGCGTACCCTAGCCCTCCCCCAACCGGAATTATTGCGCAGAACTTTATAAAAGAGGTTATTATTTATCCGAATCCGGCAAATGATAAATTAGCCATTGATATGCAAATTACTGAAAGTGGAACAATACAAATAAACTTCATCAATATGATGGGGCAAAAGCTAAGCCAACAAAAAGTTTCTACTTTTGGCGGGCAATTAAAACTAATCACAGATATATCTCATTTGCCTAATGGGGTATATACTATTGAGTTTGTTGTAAAAAATAGCAAATTACATAAAAGGGTGATTATAACAAGGTAAGTCTATGATTTGGTTAAGTTGAAAATGGGAGCGGAAACGCTCCCTTTTTTAAGAGCCCACCTATAGTTTTGATTTCAGCCAGAGGTTGTAATTTATCACATCCATATCATCTGCCGTGTCGTCTGAAATTTCTGCAACAAGAGTATTTATTTGAGCAAGTAGTTTTTTATCCTGATGCAAATTATTGCAATAAATCAGCTTTGAAATGACATCAATCAGCTGAGTGTCTCTGCTGAAATCTTCATTAACTAAAATCGCCTTATAAATTCGGCGGATGTATTTTATTCTACTTTCAATAGTGTCAAAATCCCCAAGCTCGTACCTAATAATAAGGGAAGCCAAATATATTTTAAGTTGAAAGGATTTGCCGATATCTACAAAATCATCATGCAATAAAAGCCGAGATAAATTTTTGATGGCCATGCGATATTTTCCTTGGTCAAAATAAACAAGAGCAGTATTGAGATAAATAAAGACAGTATAAGTCGGCAATTGTTTTATAATAGGATTTTTTCGGGCTTCTTCCAGTATTTTTAAGGCCTCCACCTTATCCAAAACCGAATAATTAATTACTAAGGCATTGTAATAGTAAAAAAGAAACTTGTCGCGTAAAAACCCACCATATTCATCTATTCCTTTTCTTAATATCTCTGCAAACTCTAAGGATTTTTTCAGCTTGTGTGTTTTATAAAGGCAATTGGTAAGGTAAATAAGCATCATTAATTTGTGCTCATGATTTGTTTTATTGAAAATCTTCTCGGTAGTAAATTCCTGATAAGCGTGCAATAAATATTCTTCTAAGGCATGGAAATCGTGTTTTTGCAATAGTATTCTGCTAATAGTCAGGTATACTTTAAATCGAAACTTTGGGCTTTTCGGAATATCTTTGTTTTTAGCAAATTCAGTTACTGCATTTTCCAATACATTCAGCACCGCTTCATTTTTCCCAGAAAAGTTTTGGGCTGTTTTTATTCTATAACTTACGGCTGCCAATATCTGATCAATTTCTTGTATTTGGTCGAGCTTGGTTTTATTTTCTTTTTGCTTGGCAATATATTCCTCTACATCAATGGAAACCATATCGTAAGAAAACTTAATAATTTCTGCATAAATGATGGCAAGCAGTTCAAAGGCCTCAATTTCTAGGGCCTTACCTTCTGCTTTTTTTAAATAATAAAAGGATAATTCCACATCTCCTTTTCTTTTATACACTCTAGATAGCAATACTGATTGCAGTATGTAAATGTCTTTTTCTCTTGGCAGATGCTGCAGCATCATACTTTTATTCAAATCCTTAAATAGCCGATTCTTCAGCTGATAAAATGCATTTTTATTATCTTTATAAAGTTTTTTGGAGATATATTGTTCGTCATAATCTTCATTATGTCGTTTTATATAATCGAAAAGTAATACATCTTTCCGTTCTTTATTGCTATTAGTTCGAGATGCAAAAAGCTTGTAAAATCTACTTTCTTCTTTGTTTAAAGTGGCAATAATTTTTTGAAGGATATTCATCTAAATCACAATTTGGACGGCTAAGATAGTTATAAAATATTTTACTAAAAGCTATTTTTTAGAGTATTTTGTTCGTAAAATTGTACTGTGAAAACAAAAGCCCTCATATTATCGTTTGTTACTTGTCTTATTGCGGTTAATGCAAGCTCTCAAAACAGCTCCATAAATATATCATTTGGGTATGACGGGATAAGTATTTCTGATACCGTAACAATGGGGGATACTATTTATTTCTCCTGTTGGGTTGTAAATAGGGGAGATGATGTTTTAGCTGAAAATATTCTGTTAAAAGCAGCCAGGTATGATGCTAATTTAGGATTGGTAAACAGTAGAACTATTGGCGGGCAAGGGCCAAATTTCATTTTTCCTAATGATAGTATTCAGTTTGTCCCAGGTTTTTTGTTTGAAGTAGTTACTACCCAAAATTACCTGATAGGAGATAATATTGTAGTTATATGGCCAAAAGCAGCTGTTCCACCATCTATTAGCCAAACTAATCAATATGCATATAGTAATTTACATGTGCTTTCCAATTCTTCTGTTACATTTATTTCTGAAAAAACTGGCAAAGCACAATACTTCTACCCACAACCTGCTAATGATAAACTTTACTTCTACTCTCCTGAACTAATAACATCTGTGAAAATATTTAATATTTTAGGGAAAAAGGTGAGATCTTTTATTCTTTCAGAGTCGTCAATCGCAATACCTAATCTTCCTCAGGGGCTTTATCTTGTGAAAATCCAAACAAAAAATGAAGGAGAAAAGGTTCAAAAATTAATTATTAAGCGATAGAAAGAGCTAAAAAAAAGAGCGTTAAACACATAAGAATTAGGCATTCATTAAATCCTCTATTTCCTCCAATTCAATAGGTATGTTCCCCATCAAATCAAAAGGGTTATCTTTTGTAATTAGAATATCATTTTCCAAGCGAATACCCAAAGCTTCTTCTAAAATATAAATTCCAGGTTCGCAAGTAAATACCATTCCTTCTTGCATGGGAGTCTCAATACTACCCACATCATGTACATCTAATCCTAAATAGTGAGAAGTACCGTGCATAAAATATTTTTTATAAAGCGGATTTTTAGTATCTTGTTTTTGCACATCATATTTGTCCAATAATCCTAATTGAATAAGTTCACTTTCCATTATTTTCCCCACTTCTTTGTGGTAGTCAGCCATAATTGTTCCAGGACGTAACATATTTGTTGCCTGTTTCATTACACGTAAAACAGCAGCATAAACAGTTTTTTGTCTAACAGAAAACCTTCCATTTACAGGAACACTTCTAGTCAAATCTGATGCATAATTAGCATATTCCGCACCGAAATCCATTAGGAGAATATCCCCATCTTTGCATGGCTTATTGTTTTCAATATAATGCAAAACGCATGAACTAACTCCTGAAGCAATAATAAGTTGATAAGCAAATCCATTGGATCTGTTTCTTAAAAATTCATGCATCAATTCGGCTTCAATTTCATATTCCATCACTCCAGGTTTTATAAATGGCAAAACTCTTCTAAATCCCTTTTCGGTAATATCACAAGCTCTTTGCATTAAAGAGAGTTCAATACTTGATTTTACAGAGCGTAAGTCGTGCATGATTGGTGCCACTTCTTTTATCTGTTTGCTTGCGAATTTTTCAGCAATCATTTTCCTAAATCTATCATCTCTTGATTCTACCTCAGTTGTGGCACGGCTGTGAATATTTTTGTTCAAATAAATAGTATCCACTTGTTTAATTAATTTTTTTAGTTTGCTTTCCAATTCATCTAACCAATAAATTGTTTTTATACCGGAAGTTGTAAAAGCGTCTTCTTTATTGAGTTTTGCTCCTTCCCAAATTGCAATCAATTCACTAGTTTCTTTCAAAAACAAAATTTCTCTTTCCTTTTCGTTTGGGTTTTCTGGGTAGAGTAACAAAATGCTTTCTTCCTGGTCCACACCACTTAGCCAAAACAAATCATTATTTTGCCGAAAGGCCATTGTGCCATCTGCATTGGTTGGCATTACGTCATTGGCATTAAAAATAGCAAGCGAACCATTATCTAGCAAAAGGGCTAATTTCTTTCTGTTTTCAATAAATAATTGCTTGTCTATTTGCTCGTATTTCATTTCGGTTCAAAATTATTTTTCAAAGATAAAAATAAGTTGATGTTCGATTGAGAATATAGATATTTTATTTCCAGAAAAAATTGAAAATTACATATAAACCCATTACATTTGCCCGAAATTTTTAATCTATGTCAAACCCTATTGGAAGAGAGCGAGCACTACTTAGTAGTTTGAGAGAGGACAACTGGTGGATTTCGCCAATGTTGGTTTTATTCGGACTGCTTAGTTTTATTATTTATTCCTCTTGGGCCGCATGGCAAGGCGAATATTTTTGGTGGAGTGGAGCTATAAATGCTGAAGGTTTCGGTGGATATCTTTCTCCATTTTATTCCCCCCCTATTTTTATAAAAGAAGGAATGGAAGGCATACCTCCTGTTAGCCATGCACTAATGGGCGCTTGGCCAAAATGGTTAGATTGGCTTCCTGGATACTCCCCAGCTTGGCTTATTTTGGTGTTTCCGCTTTCGTTCCGTTTTACCTGTTATTATTACCGAAAAGCATATTACAGAGCATTTGCTTTTACGCCACCGGCTTGTGCGGTAGGGGGTATTCCACAAAAAGATTATAAAGGAGAAACAGGAATTTTATTGTTCCAAAATATCCACCGATATGCTATGTATTTTGCGATTATTTTCATTTTTCTACTTTCTTATGATGCAGTGATGGCGTTTTTTAGAGATGGGAAATTTGGTATTGGCGTAGGAAGTATCATTTTACTTATAAATCCTATTTTATTAGGGGCCTATACATTTGGCTGCCATTCGTTAAGGCATTTAATTGGCGGGAGAATGGATTGTTTTTCTTGTACGCATGCCGCAGAATCGGCACATAGTAGATGGAAGATTGTGACTTTCCTGAATAGAAGACATCATATATTTGCATGGTTTTCTTTGGTTTGGGTTGGTCTTTCTGATATTTATGTCAGGTTGGTTTCAATGGGAGTGATTACGGATTTAAATAGTTGGGGAATTTAAAAAATAATTATGTTAGATATTTCAGAAATAAGAAAGATAGAATTTGATGTTCTTGTAATAGGGGGAGGAGGAGCTGGTTTATGTGCCGCAATAACAGCTACCAAAGAATCCGAAAAAGTAGGATTAATTTGCAAATCCTTATTGGGGAAAGCTCATACGGTAATGGCGGAAGGAGGCATGGCTGCTGCACTTGGGAATGTGGATAATCGTGACCATTGGAAAATCCATTTTCGAGATACAATGCGTGGTGGAAAAATGCTGAATGTTTGGCGCATGGCTGAATTACATGCTAGACATGCTGCTGATAGAGTAAGAGAATTAGAACAATGGGGAGCTGTTTTTGATAGAACAAAAGAAGGATTAATCAACCAAAGAAATTTTGGAGGACATAGATATCCAAGACTTGCTCATGTTGGAGATAGAACGGGACTGGAAATGATAAGAACCCTTCAAGATTATGGGATACACAAAGGGATTGATATTCATATGGAATGTACCGCTTTGGATATTTTGAAAGATGAAAGTGGAAAAATTGCTGGTGTTGTGTGCATGTATAGAGATACCGGGGAATTTATTATTTTCAAAACAAAATCTTTAATTCTTGCTACAGGTGGCGGGGGAAAGGCTTGGGAAATTACTTCCAATAGTTGGGAATATACAGGAGATGGATACGCTATGGCTTATGAAGCTGGGGCTGAATTAATGGATTTGGAATTCAATCAATTTCATCCAACAGGGATGGTATGGCCTCCATCTGTAAGAGGAATATTAGTGACAGAAGGAGTGAGAGGAGAGGGTGGAATTTTGAAAAATAGTGAAGGAAAACGATTTATGTTTGACTATATTCCAGAAAAATTCAAAAACGAAACTGCTGATACAGAAGAAGAAGCTGCTAGATGGTTAGCTGGAGATAAAGACGCAAGAAGACCTCCAGAGTTACTTACAAGAGATGTGGTTGCAAGAGCTATTAATGCAGAAGTAAAAGCAGGCAGAGGATCAAAACATGGGGGAGCTTATTTAGATATAGCAACAAGAAGAAGTGCTGAGGATATTAAAAAGAAATTACCTTCCATGTATCACCAATTTAAAGTATTGGCGGAATTAGATATCACTAAAGAGCCAATGGAAGTAGGCCCAACATGTCATTATTTTATGGGGGGAATTCGGGTAGAGGCGGACACTACTATGTCCACTGTTGAGGGGCTTTTTGCTTGTGGGGAATGTGCTGCAGGAATGCATGGCGCCAACCGATTGGGAGGAAATTCCTTATCTGACTTATTGGTATTTGGAAATTTAGCCGGAACGGGAGCTTCAAATTACGCCAAACAATTAGGGGCTGTTCCAAAATTTAATGAAGAGGATGCCAAAAAAATTATCAGAAACGCAACAAGTATCCTCAATAGAGAAGAAGGGGAAAACCCATATCTTTTACATGAGGACTTGCAAAAAAATATGCAAAACAATGTAGGCATTATCCGAACGGATACAGAATTACAAAAAGGAATTCAAAACATTGAAAACTTAAAAGAAAAAAATAAAAATGTAAAGGCGAATGGCTCTTCTCAGTTTAATCCTGGATGGCATGAAGCACTCGCCATGCGTAATTTATTAATTACTGCAGAGGCAGTAGCTAGAGCCGCACTCCTTAGAACAGAAAGTAGAGGCGCTCATACAAGAGATGATTTTAGAGATGAAAGTGAGGAGTGGTATCAATATAATATCATTACCAAAAAAGGGGAAGACGGAAATATGCAAGTGATTAAAGAAAAACGGAAAGAACCCAATGCGGAACTTTTTAGAATAGCCAATGCAAAATTGGAAGATTTGGAAGCGGAAGTTGCTGAAGAAAGAAAATCACAACTATAATTATGGGGAATCGTAAATTCAAAATATACAGAGGAGACAATACAAAAGGGGAGCTAGTGGATTACAATTGTGATGTAACTGAAGGGATGGTAGTGCTAGATGTAATGCACCGAATTCAAGCAGATGATGCCAATGATATGGCTGTCAGATGGAATTGTAAAGCTGGCAAGTGCGGCTCTTGTAGTGTGGAAATTAATGGGAGACCGAAATTGGCTTGCATGACAAGAATGAATGAATATCGCCCTGACGAGACGATTATGATTACTCCTTTAAAAGCCTTTCCAATTATAAAAGATACGGTAACAGATGTAAGTTGGAATTACAAACAAAACCTTAAAATCAAGCCATTTTCTCCAGCTCAAAATAAAAACAATACAGAAAAGGGATTGGTAATGCATCAAGTAGATGTGGAACGAACACAGCATTTCAGAAAATGTATTGAATGTTATTTGTGTCAGAATGTTTGCCATGTGATAAGAGATCAAGAAGCAAAGGAAAAATTTGTTGGGCCAAGATTTATGATTAGACTTGCCAGTTTGGAAATGCACCCTATGGATGATGCAGATAGAATTCCGGCCATTAAGGAAGATCATGGATCTGGGATGTGTAATATTACAAGATGCTGTACGGAAGTATGCCCTGAAGATATTCAAATTACAGATGACGGTATTATTCCACTTAAAGAAAGAGTAGTGGATAGATACTATGATCCATTTATGATGTTATTTAGGAAAATTTTCAAGAAATAGACCAACTAAAATAGTTCGAACTTAGGACCGAGAGGTCCACCAAAAAGAACCCCACTCATTTGAGTGGATTTTTATATATATTAGCATCATGAATAATCTAAATAAAAAAATAGGAATTAGCTCATCTTTAATTATTATTGTTGGGTGTTTGTTAAAAGCATTTCACCTTCAAGGAGCAGCAGTTGTATTGACATCAGGATTCTTATTTTTCTCTTTAATCTTCATGCCTTCTATTATTTTTTCTCAATTAAAAGAGAAAAAAATAATTCACGCAATAGCAGGTGTTTTTCTTAGCACATTAATACTAGGTGTTCTATTCAAAATAATGCATTGGCCTTATGCAAATTTTCTTATTTCTTGGAGTGTAACAATATCTCTTTTTGGTATAACTCCAATATACCTTGCAAGCAACTATTATAGTAAGATAAATGAGGATTTCAGTCAAGAGGATCGTATGAAAAATATTCTCATTGGAGTCTTTATTCTTGTACTTTTATCATTATGGTATGCAATGATAGATCTGTCTAAAATCCCAAGCCCTTACTCAATACCTTAAAAAAGTTCGAAATAAGGACCGTTAAGCTCACTTTTATCTACTTTTGTTTCAATGAAAGAAATCTTGAACATAACGTTAATTCAATCCAATCTTTTTTGGGAAGATGTAGATGCAAACCTTTCGCATTTTAAAGAATTAATTTCCACAATTTCAGAAACAAATATTATTCTTTTGCCCGAAATGTTCAACACCGCTTTTTGTCTAGAATCAAACCATTTGGCAGAAACAATGGATGACAAAACAATTTCTTGGATGAAGGAAATTGCCAAACAAAATAATTGCGCCATTACAGGAACTTTTATGGTGAAAGAAAATGGCAAAGTGTACAATCGCCTAGTTTGGATTTTAAAAAATGGAGCAATACATACTTACGATAAACATCATTTATTCTCTCTACTAAAAGAAGAAAAACATATAGCAAAAGGAGTAGGAAGGTTGATTGTTGAGGTAGATGGATGGAAAATTTGTCCTCTTATTTGTTACGATTTGCGTTTTCCGGTTTTTAGCCGAAACAATGTAGATTATGATATTTTAATCTATTTGGCAAATTGGCCTATTAAAAGAATAGAGGCTTGGGATACACTTTTAAAAGCTCGTGCTATAGAAAATCAAGCTTATACTATTGGCGTAAATAGAGTTGGAGAGGATGGAAACAGAATCCCTTTTAATGGACACAGTAAAGTTTTTGATGCTTTTGGAAAAGAATTGCTTTCTGCTACTGAGAATAAAGAAGAGGTTTTACAAATAAATTTGAGTATGGATGATTTGAAACTAAAAAGAAGACAAATGAACTTTTTGCAAGATAGAGATGATTTTAAATTACTCTAAATCCCACTCTAATTCCAAATCCCAATTGGAACGAATTGTAATTTCATTTGGGTAATTAATTACTTTTTCGGGCTGTGTTTTGCTTTCCCAATTTCCAGTGTTCCAAACCCCATCTTCATTGCTATCTGCAATATATTTTAATTGGTATTTCCCAGGAGTTATATCTAATAAATCATAAGGTTTTGCTGCAAAAATAAATTCGATAATTACTTTTTCGTTTTGTAATAGTTGAAAAACACAAGGAGAATTAGTGGCAGTTATAATTTCCAATTTTCCAAAGGTGATGATCTCCACAAGCAGACTATCTGTTTTACTGCTGTCGGTTAAAGTGCTTAAAGTGTCGGCAATAATACTATCTATTTCAACAATGGGGTCAAAAGCCATAAGTGAAATAAAACTATCTTTTTCAGCATTTATCAATTTGTCAGAAAATGCAATTAATTCTTCCTTATTATAGATAAAATCAAAATCAGTCAAAGCGACAATTTTGAAATCAGTAGCTTTCAAATTCGGAAAATGGAAGTTGCCGTTTTTATCTGTTTTTGCAATATAATTAGGCGTCTCTTTAAAAATAATGGAGTCATTTCTGCTTTCTTCAAAAAGCATCACCCAAGCATTTTCAACCACTTCTAAAGTATAGGCATCTTGTAGTTTCCCACTTAATTTTAAGGAATCCACATTTCCAGAGGTAGAAAAGAGCAATTGTAGATCTTCAACAACATTTCCCTCATTTATATCTTTTATGCAATTATCCAAAGACAGCAAATAAGTAGTATTCCTCATCAAAGTATCTTCAATATGCAACTCCAACGATTTGCCAGCTATCTTTTTTACTATGCGTTTTTTTATTGGTGGAGAAATATAAAAATGTTCTTCCCACTGATTAAGTCCAATGTACTCATCAAATAAAAAATAAACTTTTTCTAATTGAGTGCTTTCTTTTCCAACAGATTCAATAATATTCAAAATCTCAGGGGCATCCATGTCCTTTTCACCACCAGTTGGCGCTACCATATTTGCACAACTGCTTACTAGTAAAACGATAAAAATGGATAGGTATAATTTCATATTACAAATAAACGAATAAACATTAACCAAAAAAAATTAGGCTACCGCAATAGTAACAATACTAACTTTAACATCTTCTACTTCTAATAGTTTCTGCGCACAAGCCTCCAAAGTAGAGCCAGTTGTTATTACATCATCTACCAATAAAATATGTTTGTTTTTTAATTTTTGAGATTCTTTTAAGGCAAATGAATTCATCATATTTTCCCAACGGCTAAATCGTTTTTTTCTTACTTGCGAATCGGTATTTTCAATTCGAATCAAGGATTTGAAATTTTCTTCTAATTGCAAAACTTCATTTACACCTTTTACAATATATTTACTTTGATTATAACCTCTTATTTTTTCTTTTTTCGGATGTAATGGTACGGGCATAATAAGATCAATGCCTTCAAAAAACTTACTATCCCTTATTGAAAAAGCTAATTGTTTCCCTAAAAAAATACCAATTTTTTTTCCTCCTTCATATTTTAATGGATGGATTAACTTTTGGGCATTTCCCTCTTTGTTAAACTGAAAAAGTGCTGCTGCATTTTCAAGTTTCACTCTTCCCCAAAAACGCTTGCTTACCATATTTTCCTTTTGTAAAAAACAATCTGTTTTTGGCGTTTGATGTAGGCACGCTAAACAAATACATTCTTCCTCTTTTAACAGATTCTCATTACATATTAAACATAGCTGTGGATAAAAAAGGGAGACAAAATCCTCCACTATCTCTTTGGTGTTTTCTAAAAGAGTCATAAAACAATATACAAAAAATACAGTCAATAAAAAACCCACCAATTTGGTGGGTTTAATTATTGAGATAAATATCAGCTTATCCGCATTTACTGTATCCGCAACTCATACATTTCAAGCAGCCCTCTTCATACACTAATCCTTCATCTCCACATTCTCCACAGATATTGTCCGATACTTTTGTACCGTTAGGAATAAATGTTTTCAGAGCCCTTACTACACCGCTTTTCCAAGTGTTGATGTTGTCATCATAAAGATTCATTTTCCCAATCAAATCAACAACATAATGTAGAGGCATGCCATGGCGCAAAACACCTGAAATTAATTTTGCATAGTTCCAGAATTCTTTATCAAATGAACGGGACAAACCACCCATTGTTATTTTATACCCTTCCCTATCTTCATACTGAAAATCGTATTGCGTTCTACCGTCTTCTTTTTTTGTTTTTATTACCCAGCCGTATTCTACCGCTTGTGGCACCACAAAAACATCTTCCGTTTTACCAGTAAAAATTTCGTAAGGCCTTCCATTCATTAGTCCAACAACAGCAATCCATTTTTCTTTATTATTTTGGAAACGAACTACTTTGGCATCCAATTTTTTTGGTCGTGATGGTGCACGGGTTTCTTTAAACTCTGTGTTTTCTAAAACACTATCTTTTTTATCATCAACAGCTACTAAAACTCCAGATCGAGAACCATCACGGTAAACTGTAATTCCTTTTAAGCCCTGTTTCCATGAGTCCATATAGATAGCGCTAACCTTTTCAAGCGATACATCATTTGGTAAATTGATTGTAGAACTAATGGAGTGTGTAACATATTTTTGAACCACAGCTTGCATTTCAACTCTTTTATTCCAATCAATTTCAGGGGCAGTTGAACCAGCATAAGGACTTTTTGTAATATCTGTTTCTCCAGTTATATCCATCCATGTTTTTAGGTTATGATGATAAACTGTGAACTCTTGCCACTTATCTCCCGAATCATCAATAAAGTCTACTTTTGCTTCTCTGTCCTGTTCATTCAGTTTTCTTCTTCTTTTGTAATGTGTCATAAATACGGGCTCAATTCCTGATGATGTTTGGGCGAGCATACTTAAAGTTCCTGTTGGGGCCACTGTGCTGATAGAAATGTTTCTTCTGCCATGTTCCATCATTCTAGTATAAACTTCAGGCAATTCTTTTTCCAGCATTTGTACAAATTCAGATGTTTTTTCAATCTTTTTATCAAAGCCAACAAAACTTCCTCTTTCCAATGACATATCGATAGAGCTATCAAATTCTGCTCTACACTTTTCTTTCATTATCTCTTCCACTTTAGCAATTGCTGTATCAGAATCAATTGCCATCCCCAATGCAGCAACCATATCAGCCAATGCAGTAAATCCTAAACCAGTTCTTCTTCCTTCTTTGCCAGT
>Ga0208879_1002075_pt1 | contig 18210 bp, 18 predicted proteins | sample Knorr_S15_td_Bot_FD_185605 | JGI IMG/M metagenome (GOLD analysis project Ga0208879, IMG submission 185605) | Marine microbial communities from Southern Atlantic Ocean transect - Knorr_S15_td_Bottom_ad_5009_LV_A (SPAdes) (version 2) | ecosystem: Environmental > Aquatic > Marine > Oceanic | place... | reverse complement strand
ATTTATTACTTCCATTCTCTCATATTTATTGGGGCTGTTATCGCCTATTATTGCCAATATATTTATACCTGCATCATTAAATATAGATCTTCAATTTACCTTAAGTTTTTTAGACTATTTTAATTTGTTGTTTATTGGGCTGTTAGTTGTTCTCATTTTTTCAATTCCTACTTTGTATTCTATTAATTTGATTAAGGCTACTTCCCTCTTCCGCAATGTTTTTCAACAAATTAATCTTTTCTTTTCTTTCGGCAATATATTATTTTTAATAATGTTAAGTGCTTTACTTATTGTTTATTTTATCTTTCAAACAGATGAAAAAATTTACACCTTTTTTTATTTCATATCGTTTTTTGCAAGTATACTGATATTTTTTATTGCTTCTTTTTTTTTAATTTTCATATTTCGACATTTTTTTAATTATCCTAGCAATAGTTTTAAAATCGCTAAACGCAACATTGCAGCAAAAAAATCTCTTGCTCCAATCATCACGATTTCACTGGGTATCGGTTTTACCTTATTGTTAATGCTAAGCTTTGTTGCAAGTAATTTAAAAAGAGAAATTGCAGAAAGCATACCAGACATAGCTCCAGATATCTTTTTTGTAAGCGTAAACAAAGATGATAAGGAAAGACTTACATTATTCATTACAACTTTAGATCAAAACGCTATTGTTGAATTTCAACCTGTCATCAGTGCTTCTTTTGTGTCATTAAATTCTGTACCTATAGATACTATTATTCAACCTAATAATAACTCCGCGTGGGTGATAGAAGGAGATAGACGCATTTCCTGGTATGACAACCCTCAAACAGCCAATCCTATTACAAAAGGAGAATGGTGGACAAAAAATGATAGTGAAGAATTATTTATTTCCATCGATAGCAAAATAGCATCTGATTTTAGAATAAAAATTAATGATCAAATAACCTTAAATATTTTAGGCAGAGAGATTGTTGGGACAGTTAAAAATTTCAGAAAAGTTGATTACCGAGACTTAAGTATTAATTTTGCCATTATTATTAACAACTCTTTCGCTGATAAACTACCTTACGAATACATAGGAACCCTCAGCTCTAATTTATCAATTAATGAGATTCAATCAAAAATATTAAAACAATTCCCAAATATATTAGTTATCAAGATTGGTAACATCTTATCTAAAGTAAGTATTATATTAAATAAAATTTTGATAGCTGTCACAAGTATATCTTTAGTGATAGTTGCCATTGGGCTAATTGTAATTATAAGTGCAATACTAGTTCAAACAAATCTTCGAACATATCAAAACCTAATTTATAAAATACTTGGAATTAATTTTTCAACTTTAGTAAAAGCCGCATGTTTAGAATTTTTATTTATTTATTTATCCATCATTTTTTTTGCTATAACCATTGCAGCTTTAGGTTCTTATTATATTGTTGAAAATATTTTTCGATTAGAATGGATATTTGATTTGGACTTAACACTTACTCTTACAATGGTAACTGGTATAATTACATTCATACTAATTTTGATTACCAATAAAAATACCTTTAATCCTCCTGTATATCCTCTTATAAGAAATGAATAATAATCATGAGAAATAAAGAGTAGTCATTTCTTATTTAAGTATTCAAAAGTTTTTTCAAAAATTATCCTACCACCAACCACGAGGAATGTTGATCAAAAATAGGTTCGCAAGTGTGCCGTATGTGTGTCGAAAAATTAATTTTTGAAAGAAGGACTTAAAAAGTGGCTGGGGCGGTAGGATTCGGACCTACGAATGCTGGCTCCAAAAGCCGGTGCCATGCTGAAAAGCGCTTAAAGTTTGTTGGTTTAACTTAGTTTATTTTTTTATTGATTTATAAAAAATACGTTTGTAATTGAATTAAATGTGCGATCCAAAAAAATTGTTTTGATTTTTATGATAATATTGAATTAAGTTTTTTTTCTTTGAATTAAAGCATAAATTGTTACTGAGAGAGTAATCATTAAACCATAAATAAATTTTACATAAAAACCTGAAAGACCAAGAGCGATAATTCCTGATTCAAGAGAGCCAATTATTAGCACTCCAATAAATGAGCCAATAATAGTTCCTTTTCCACCAAACACAGAAGTTCCTCCTACAAAAACAGCAGCTAAAGTTGTTAGCATTAACCCTGAGCCTTGAGTAGGCCAAAAGTATAGCATTTCATACATGGTCAACATGCCCGCAAAAGCTGAAAAGAAACCCAACTGAACAAAAGCAATAATTTTAACATTATCAACATTAATTCCCATCATTTGAGCACTTGCTTTGTTATCTCCAACGAAATGTATATGATTCCCAAATTTATGATATCGATAAATCCACTGCATCATTAGTGTTAAAACTAAGAACCATATAAATTGTGCAGGGATGGATCCAAACACTTTTGAGACGAAAAGAGTATGGTGCCAGGTATATTCAGCAACATCAACAATGGCTATGCCACTTCCTTGTGCAACAACATTTACTAAACCTCTCCAAAAAAACAAAGTGCCTATTGTTGCAACAATGGAGGGTATCCCAATTTTTGTTACCAAAAGTCCATTAATTAATCCTGCAAACATTCCAAGTGACATACTTGCTAAAAAAGCTAAAAAAAAATTTCCCTCAGTACCTGTTAATACCATACCGAAAGTTAAAGATGTGATGCCTACAATTGATGGAAAAGATAAATCAATTTCACCAAGGGTGATTACAAAAGTCGCTGAGATTGCAATGATACCAAAAAAAGGCATAGACTGCATGAATGCTCGGTAAATTGCGAAACGTGAAAATGCTGTTGGAGCTCCGAACAGATAAATAAAATAAAGGATAATAGCAATCACAATAATACTGATTTCTAACCTGTGTGTTTTAAAAAAATAGCTATTAAGAAAATTATTAATCATGTTTTATTTACTTCAATACGGCCAGACTCATGTAACTCAATCATTTTTTTAATAAGTTCACTTCTTGAAATTTCTTCTTTTAAAAATTCTCCAACAATTTCCCCACGATCAATAATTATGAATCTATCTGCGGTTCCGTAAACATGAAATATATTATGATCAATAAATATAGCTGACTTATTTTGATCTTTAAGACCTCTTATAAAATTTAAAACTTTCTCAGTTTCCTGAATTGATAACCCCATAGTTGGTTCATCAAGAATGATCAAGTCTGAGTCGAAGTACAATGATCTACCAAAGGCAACCCCTTGTTTTTCGCCACCAGAGAGTCCTTCAACAGGAGAGTCAACAGTGATAGCTTTAGATGTGAAGCCTATAAAGTCTCTTAATATTTTTTCAGATTCTTTTCTTTGTTCTTTGATATTCATAAAACCTAAAAAGTTTGTTATTTCTCTGCCTGCAAACATATTTCTGTATAATTCTTGTTGATCGCATAGAGCTCTTTCTTGATAAACTGCCTCAATCCCCAATTTTCTTGATTGAGCAACAGATTTAATCAACACCTCTTTATTTTTAAAATAGATATTTCCTGAATTAGGCCTATGAATACCCGTGATGACTTTTATTAAAGTCGATTTTCCAGCACCATTATCACCAACCAAGGCAACAATCTCACCACTTTTTATATTTAGATTGATATTTTTAAGAACATTTACATTACCAAAACTCTTATTGATATCCTCTAATTTTAAAAGATTTGTTTCTGCCATGATTTTAAAATAAAACGAACCTATAAAATATAGGTTCGTTTTTTAAATATTTTTATTATCTAATTTGTTGAGCAGCTAAAGGAGCAACAGCATCAATATTATCTGCTGTAACAAAAGCTGCACCTGTATCCATATTAAGTCCAGCCATGCCATACTTGGTAGTTAAGTATAACTGAATGATAGGCATGTAACCTTCTACGAATGGTTGTTGATCAATGACTACATCAATGAAACCTTCTTTGATACCCTTAGTAATAGGCTCAGATAAGTCAAAACCAGCTCCACAGACCGCATCTGGACCATGTCCAGCAGCTTTCATATAAGTTGGTAAACTTGCAGTTAGACCACCGTGATCAGTAATTGCCATTTTAATATCTGGATTTGAACTATAAACAGCAACATACATCGGTGTTCCTTGAGAAGCATCAGCATTAACGTTGTCTGGTATTTCTTGATAAACAACTTCAATACCAAGATCTTTAAGCGCATCAAGAGCACCTTTTGTTCGATCTCCACGATTTGGCATACTAGCTAGTCCCCAAACAAAAGCTTTATCGCCTGCATTAAGACCGCAAACTTCAACTCCTTTTGCTCCTAAATTATATCCAGCAGTATAAAGATCAGCCCCTGCATAACCAAAACCATCTCCTTTAAATTCTTTTTCAAGATCAGGAAGTGGAGTGTTCATAGTTGTAATAGCAATACCTTTAGATAAAGCTTCTAAAACAATTGGTCTCATAGCTTCATCACCTGGAAAACCATAAATTGCGATTCCATCTGGTTCAAGCGCCACTGCTTCTTTAAATTGCCTTATCATGATTTCTGAGTTCCAGTTGGACCAGTAATAATCAACTTTACAACCAGTATGTTCTGCCGCAGCAACAGCACCATTATAAACTATAGTTCCAAATGGGCCACCTTCAGGACCACCTGGAAAAAAGATAAAGTGTTTATCGCAGCTATAATCATTTTTAGCATTTGCTGTTGAAGCAAAAGCAAAAATTGAGAAACAAAATGCTAATAAAATTTTTTTCATATTTCCTCCGTTTAATCGAAGAATACTATATGAAATTGATTACAAATAAAGAGAAAAAAACTTTTGATTATTGATATTATATTGCAACTTGATATATTATAAATTTATACTTAAAATTTTTATTATGAAAAAAGCTAATTTATTGATTGATTGTCAAGACCATCTTGGAGAAGGTGTTTTATGGTCAAAAACTGATCAAAAACTTTACTGGCTTGATGTCCCTATGCCTTCCAAACTTCATCAACTTCATATACCAACAAATAATCATGATACTTTTGATATGCCCGAAATGATCACAGCTATGTCTGTTAGACCAAGTGGCGATCTATTAATTGCATCTCATCATGGGATTAATAATTTTAATTTTGAAAATAAAGAATTAACAAAAATTTTAGATATAGAGCCACATCTTCCAAATAATAGATGTAATGATGGTGCTTCTGATGCAAAGGGAAGGTTTTGGATTGGAACAATGCAAAATAATATATCTCCAGAAGCAACAGACATTGAAATTAAAGAGAATAGTGGAAATCTATATTGTGTTAATCATGACTTAAGTTTTAAAAAATTTGAAAGTGATATCGGAGTATCCAATACACTTGCATGGAGTCCAGATAATACTAAATTTTATTTCACTGATACTTTAACAGGAATAATTTTTTCTTATGATTTTGATTTAGAAAAGGGAGAAATTTCAAACAAACAAGAATTTGCAAAACACGATAGAGGATATCCAGATGGATCGACAGTTGACAGTGAGGGTGGTCTTTGGAGTTGTAGATGGGGTGGATCAAGTGTGATTCGTTTTGATCCTAATGGAAAAGTTGATGAGATTGTTGAGGTTCCTGTTGAGAGTGTTACAAATTGTACTTTTGGGGGTGAAAATTTAGATACATTATTTATTACAACTGCGAGATGGGGAATGAGCCAAGAACAAATTGATAATAACCCAAGTGCAGGCGGATTATTTTCAGTTAAACCAGGCGTCACAGGTGTAGCTGATAATCAATTTGGTGGATAGAATGATTAAAGAAGATCAAGTTAAGAGTTTCAAAGAAAAAGGATATTTAGTAATTGAAAACCTGCTTCCTGAAAATATTTTAAAAGATTTACAAAAAATTACTGAAGATTTTGTTGAAAAATCAAAATTTATAAAAGAGAATGATTTAATTTTTGATCTTTCTGATGATCACACACCTGAAAATCCAGTTGTGAGACGATTAAAAGATCCTCATCTTAATCACAGTGTCTACAGCGATATAATTAAAAATAATTTAATAACCGATGTTGTTTCAAAACTTATTGGAAATAACATAAGACTAGAACATACAAAATTAAACTTCAAATCTGCTAAAGGAGGAGAGGCTATAGAATGGCATCAAGACTGGGCTTTTTATCCTCATACTAACGATGATATTGTAGAAGTGGGCATTTTTCTTGATGATTGTGGAAATGAAAATGGACCTTTATTATGTGTTCCCGGTTCCCATAAGGGACCAATAGATGATCATCATCAAAATGGTTATTTTATAGGAGCTGTAGACCCATCCAAATCTCATTATAATTTAGAAACAGCAGAGCCTATAGTTGCCAAAGCGGGATCAATTAGTGTGCACCATGTTCGCTGTCTTCATGGTTCAAGAAAAAATAATTCAGAAAAATCTCGAAGAGTTTTATTTGCAGGCTACTGTGCAGCTGATGCGTGGCCACTTAGAGGCATTTTAGACAGTGGTATAAAACCTAATACATCAGAGGGAGATTTTGTTGGAAATGTTTATAGTGCTTTTAGAGAACGCATGATTAAAGGAAAATCCTCTCTTGTTGCTAGAGTAGAAGCTAATCCTGTTAGGATGCCGTACCCACCTTCTCCAAATATTGGATCTATTTATGAGAATCAAAAAGAAGTACTTGGAAGATCATTTGGAGAATAAGTTATGACAGGAAGAATACAAGATAGAGTAGCTATAATAACTGGAGCTGGCTCAGGTATTGGAGAAGCTACAGCTATAAGATTTGCCCAAGAAGGAGCAAAAGTAGTTATTGCTGAAATTAATTCAGAAAACGGCAAAAAAGTTACAGATGTCATAAATAACAAACATGGAAAAGCAGTATTTATTGAAACAGATGTTGCAAAAGATGAGTCGGTAAAATTAATGGTAGATAAAACAGTCAAGACTTTTGGAGCGCCAGATATAATGATTAATAATGCAGGTATTGCTGTTTTTGATGATCCACTTAATTTAAGTGAAGAAAATTGGAGAAAGTGTTTTTCTGTAGATTTAGATGGCGTTTGGTATGGATGTAAGCGTGTTTTACCGCATATGCTTGAAAAGAAAAAAGGAAGTATAGTCAATATTGCCTCTGTTCATGCTTTTCAGATTATACCAAAATGTTTTCCTTATCCCGTTGCAAAACATGGAGTCCTTGGCTTAACAAGAGCTTTGGCTGTTGATTACGCTGAAAAAGGAATTAAAATAAATGCAATTTCACCAGGTTATATTTTTACTCCCATTAACGAATGGTTTTTTAACACCAAACCAGATCCTGTAGCTGCTAAAAAAGAAGCTGAGAAATTACATCCTATTAATCGTTTAGGAGCTTCTGAAGAAATTGCAAACGCAGTTTTATTCATGTCTTCTGATGAATGTAATTTTATGATTGGTGCAAATGTTGTTATTGATGGTGGCATTACCTTAAAGATTCACGACAATTAATTTTTTATCAAAAGCATGAAGATTGAAAATATTGAATTGTATTATTTATCAATGCCTGAAGTGCTTGATGAAGCAGATGGAAGTCAAGATGCCCTTATTGTCAAAGTTGAAGGAGGAGGATTAGTAGGTTGGGGAGAGTGTGAAGCTTCCCCATTAACTTCAATAGCTAATTTTGTTTGTCCAAAATCTCATTCAGCAGCAAACCCTGTTCGTGATAGTATTATTAATCAGGAATTAAATAATTTGGAAGATGTAAAAAAAATTTCTCGTAAAGTTAAATTACGTTCATTAATGATTGCGCAAACACCACATACTTTTTCTGGAATTGAAGTAGCAATTTTAGATCTTTTAGCAAAAAAGGAGCAATGCCCAATATATGAACTATTAGGTTATAAAAAATCAATACCTAAATTGGCTTATGCTTCAGTTCTTTTTGGCAAAACTCCTGAAGAGACTTTGGATATTGCGAAAAAAATGCGTCAAAAAAACTTTAAGGCAGTTAAATTTGGTTGGCAAAATTTTGGTTTAAATCTAGATTCAGACAAAGAACATCTAATCGCAGCACGTGAAGGATTAGATAGTGATCTAATGTTAATGGTAGATGTTGGTGCAATTTGGGGCAACAATATTAATGAAGCATTGAAAAGAAACAATATGCTTACAGAAGCAAAAGTAACTTGGTTGGAAGAGCCTTTTTACTCTGATGCTTTTTATGAATATTCTGAGTTAGCTAAACAAAGCTCTTTGTCTTTAGCAGGCGGTGAATCATGCCATTCTGTTGAATCTGCAAAAAATTTGATTCGTTATGGCAATGTTAAATACATTCAAATTGATGCAGGAATTGCAGGAGGCATAATCGCAGGAAAAGAAATATGTGAATTTGCTGAAAGTATGAATGTACAATATGTTAATCATACCTTTACTTCACACCTTCAATTATCAGCATCACTTCAAGCGTATGCAGGATCGGTTAAAAGTACTTTATCTGAATATCCAATGCAATTAAAATCTTTAGCTTGGGATATTACTAAAAATCATATTTTAAAAGATGATAGTGGTTGTATCACTAGCCCCCTTGAAGTAGGGCATGGAATGATAATTAATGAAAAAGCACTAGATCAATATAAAATGGATGTTGAAATTTTAATTAATTCAAAAAAGCTATTTTAATTTTAATGAAGATCAAAGATATTCAAACTCTTGTTGTTAACGCTGAAATGCGCAATTGGGTTTTTGTAAAAATTATTACCGATCAAGATATTTATGGTTGGGGAGAAGCAACAGTTGAATGGAAAACACGGGCTGTTGTAGGTGCTATTGAAGATTTAAAACCTCTTATTATTGGTAAAGATCCTAGACAAATAAAACAAAATTATCAAATTATGACTAAACATGGGTTCTGGAAATTAGGAGTAATAGGTATGTCAGCGATTAGTGGAATTGAACATGCGATGTGGGATATACTGGGCAAAAGTTTAGAAACTCCTGTTTGGCAACTTCTAGGTGGAAAAGTTAGAGATAAAGTTAAGATATATACGCATCTTGGAATGGGAGACATGAAAGCTGTTTACCGTGATACTATGAATGTTACAGGTTTAACTGATCATGCACAAAAATTAGTTGATTTAGGCTACACAGCTTTTAAAGTTGTTTTTATTCCCTTCACTCACTTCACTGTTACAAACCAAGAACTTAAAAATGTTAATTTATTGATGAGTTCACTAAGAGATAAAGTTGGAGATGATATAGAAATAATGGTTGATTTTCATGGAAGATGTGGATCAGGTAAATCAGCTATACAATACGTAAAAGAACTTGAGCCTTATAAACCTATGTTTATAGAAGAACCTATCCAACCAGGAGATACTTCAACTTTATTACAGATCAAAGAGTCTATCAATTGTCCTTTAGCTACAGGAGAAAGGTTAATAGGTTTGCAAGAATTTGAACCTATTTTTCATTTGCGTGCAGTGGATATTGCTCAACCAGATCTAAATCATTGCGGCGGACTTCTTGAAGCAAAGGATATTGCTGCTGCAGCTTCTGTTGCCAATATTGCTATTGCTCCTCATAATCCAAATGGTCCAATAGCAGGAGCTGCTGCTTTACATTTTGCTTTATCAACACCTAATCACATTATACAAGAAGTTATGGATCAATCAGTGCCGTGGTATAATGATGTTATTTCAACTTCACCGATTGTGAGAAAGGGCAATTCTTGGGAGGTTCCTTCAACATCGGGTCTAGGAATTGAGGTTAATGAAAAGGAAGCTAGAAAATATCCTTTTAAACAAGAAATAATGCCTACTACTGATGCATACCTTGAAGATGGTACCGTTGTTGATTGGTAATAAAAAGAATTCTGAACTAAAAAAATTAAAAGGGATTTTTCCAATTGTTTATGCCTTTTTTAATAAGAATAACACTTTGGATACAAAACTTATTGAAGAACAAATAAAATTAATTAAAAAAATAGGATCTAACGGAATTGCATGTCTTGGATTAGCAACTGAAGTTCAAAAACTTTCTTATAATGAAAAAAAAATTATTATTGAATTAATAGCAAATAATTGTAATAACAAAATTCCAACAGCAATCACGATTCAAGGTAATACTTTTGATGAGTATGTAAAATTAATTGAAGTTGCACGTTTTAATCAAGCAAGTTGGATAATTCTTCAACCCTTATTAAAAACCAAAAATACTTCAGAAGAGTATTGTTACAATTTTTATAAAAAATTAATACCTTATTCAAAGGATACAATTGTTGGAATACAAAATGCAATTGAATATATGGGAGTTGGATTAACACCAAAAAAAATATTAAAACTTTATAAATCTTTTCCAAATTTTAGAGCAATTAAAGGCGAGGCATCTTCAGTGTTTATAGAAAAAGAAATTAGTCAGTATCCAAAAGATTTGCGTGTTTTTAATGGAAGAGGAGGGCAAGAAATAGTTGATAATTTTATTATTGGTTGCAAAGGAATAGTTCCTTGTTTGGATGGAGCAGATAGGTTTATAAAAATTTATAAATTAATTCAGGAAAATAATATTGTTAGAGCAAATAAGGAATATGAAAAAATTCTTCCAACAATAGTTTTTATTATGCAATCCATTAACACGTTAGTTTGTTATGGTAAGCGTATTTGTGCTTACCGGATGGGAGTTTTGGATGTTTATGATAGAAAACCATTTCTTAGCCCAACAGATTATGGTATCAAAAAATCTAAAGAAATTGCAAAGCAATTAGGGAGTTTTTAGTGTCTAAAAATAAAAAATATCGTTCTAGTGATTGGTTTAATTCAAAATCTCATAGAAGAGACACTTTTGTTCATCGTGGTTGGATGAGAAACCAAGGTCACCCTAACCATCTTTTTGATGGAAGGCCTGTAATTGGAATTTGCAATACATGGTCAGAACTAACTCCATGTAATGGTCATTTTAGAGATATCGCTGAATATGTAAGGCGAGGAGTGTACGAGGCAGGAGGCTTTCCCTTAGAGTTCCCAGTATTTTCAGCAAGTGAATCTAACTTACGGCCAACAGCGATGCTTTTTCGTAATTTAGCAAGTATGGATGTTGAAGAGGCGATTAGGGGAAATCCAATGGATGGAGTTGTTCTTCTCATGGGATGTGACAAAACTACCCCATCCTTATTAATGGGTGCAGCTAGTTGTGATCTCCCTACTATAGGAGTATCCGGAGGTCCAATGCTAAACGGACAACATCAAGGAGATACAATTGGATCAGGAACTGGAGTTTGGAAATTAGATGCTGATTTAAATGCAGGACTAATATCTGAAGATGACTTTGTTGAAGCTGAAATTTCCATGAGTAGATCCAAAGGCCATTGTATGACAATGGGCACAGCTTCCACAATGGCTAGCATGGTAGAATCTCTGGGAATGGCATTACCTCATAATGCAGCTATTCCAGCAGTTGATGCTCGTCGATATTCAAATGCCTACCTTTCAGGAAAAAGAATTGTTGAAATGGTAAAAGAAGATTTAATCATGTCAAAAATTATAACGAAAGAATCTTTTGAGAATGCAATTAAAGTTAATGGAGCAGTTGGAGGGTCAACAAATGCTGTAATTCATATGGCGGCAATTGCTGGTCGCATGGAGATTGATTTAACATTAGATGATTGGGAAAGATGCGGCAAAGAGGTTCCGACCCTAGTTAATTTGCAACCATCTGGAACCTATTTGATGGAAGATTTTTATTATGCAGGAGGGTTACCAGCTGTCTTAAATAGACTATTAGATAAAGGTCTGCTTTACGGAGAAGCATTAACAGTAAATGGTAAAACAATTAAAGAAAATAATAGCAAATCAGTTTGCTGGAATGACGATGTTATTAGAACCTTCGATAATCCACTAACCAAAGATGGAGGCATAAAAGTTTTAAAAGGAAACATTGCACCAGATGGAGCAATATTAAAACCATCAGCTGCATCACCACATTTGATGCAACATACGGGAAAAGCTGTTGTGTTCGAGAGCATAGAAGAATTTCATAATAAAATTCATGATCCTAATTTAGATGTTGATGAAAATTCAATTTTAGTTTTAAAAAATTGTGGACCAAAGGGCTATCCAGGCATGGCGGAGGTAGGAAATATGATTTTACCTCAAAAAGTTTTAAAAAAAGGTGTTAGAGACATGATTAGAATTTCAGATGCACGTATGAGCGGGACTGCATACGGAACAGTTATATTACATACATCACCAGAAGCAGCGGTAAATGGACCTTTGGCAGCAGTGCAAAATGGTGATGAAATAAAGGTAGATGTTGAAAATAGTACAATGCAATTATTAGTGGATGATAAAGTTATTGATGAAAGGTTAAAAAATTATAAACCAGTTTTGCCAGAAATTAAAAGTGGATATCAAAAAATGTACATTGAACATGTCATGCAAGCTGATAAGGGTGCTGATCTAGATTTTTTAGTTGGCCGTAGAGGTTCCGAAGTTAAGCGTCATAGTCATTAAAATGAATAGTTAATTAAATAAATAAATATTTAATTATGGCATATAAACCATCTCCCAAACCTGATTTCGATACACCTACTCATATTAAGTATGATTTAATTGAAACTTATATGTGGGGCGATGAAAAGACTGGAAAAGTTAAAGATTGGATATATGTATCTAACTCAAGTTTACATCAACTAATATTAATATTATGTTAGCTTAAATAAATTTCTTGGAGATTTATAGATATGAATCAAATAGACTTAAGTAATAAAGTAGCTATTGTCACGGGAGGAGCACAAGGTTTCGGACTTGCTATTGTTAAGAGATTTTTTCAATCTGGCGCTGAAGTAATAATTTGGGATAAAGATGAAAAATTACTTGAAGAATTAAAGTTGGATCAAAAAGTTCATAAATTAGTTACAGATGTCACTGATTATCAAAGTGTAGAAAAGTCAACTAAAGAATCAATTTCTAAATGTGGTAAGATTGATATTTTAGTTAACAATGCTGGTATTGCTGGACCAAGTTTCAAAACTTGGAAATATCCACTTAAAGACTGGCAACAAGTTATTGACATTGATTTAAATGGTGTCTTTTATTGTTGTAAAAGTATTGTTCCATCTATGATTGAGAATAACTATGGACGCATTGTAAATATTGCTTCAATAGCAGGAAAAGAGGGCAACCCTAATGCAATGCCTTATAGTGCAGCTAAAGCTGGAGTGATTGCATTAACAAAATCTCTAGGAAAGGAACTTGCTGATAAAAATATTGCGGTAAATTGCGTTACCCCTGCAGCTGCTAAAACAAGAATTTTTGACCAAATAAGTGAAGAACATATTAACTACATGCTATCCAAGATTCCAAGAAATCGATTTGTTAAAGTAGATGAATTGGCATCTTTAGTATCGTGGATGGCTTCAGAAGAAAATTCATTTACAACTGGAGCAGTTTTTGATCTTAGCGGAGGAAGAGCAACGTATTAACTTGTGTCAAAGATACTTAAAATAGGAATAGCAAACAGAGATATACTGCATCATAATGCAGAAACACCAATAAGTTTAGAAGAATGGTTTAAGAAAGTCGCACAATCAAAAGCATTTGATTACGTTGACAAAACACCTCCTAAAGAAGATTTTAATAAGTATCAATCATTGTCAGAAAAATATAATTTGCCAGTGTTATGTGGAGGATGGTTTTACAAATTAGGTGAGGATGATGATCTTCTTATGGCAAATTTAAAATTAGGAGCTGAACTTGGCAGTAAATTTCATAATGTTCAAATTTTTCTTCATCATAGTGATGGGCATATACTTTCTGATAATGAAATTGCTGAAAAATATTTAGAGGTTTACGAATTTGGCGAAAAAACTGGATGTTTGCCGTCTTTTGAAATTCATATCAATATGTGGTCAGAAGATTTCTTAAGAATAGAAACTGTAGCAAATATTGTTCGTAACAAAGGGGCAACTTTTAGAATGACACTTGATCATTCACATGTAATTTTTAAAATTAATAATAAGGAAGAAATGGGAATGTTTGATCTTAAAAACCAATTAATAAGTAAAGAAATAATTTTAGATCCTTTTGTTGATGACAATATTTCAGACAAATGGATTAATGAAGGACTTATATGGTTAATGCATGCAAGATCAGTTATACCCAATAATCCTAAGAACATTAAAGGTCGTCATCCAGATGGAACAGTTGGAAGAGGTGTTCAATACCCATTTATCAAACCTTTGCCTGGTCAATATCATACTGAGTGGGATGGAAGTAAGCTTGTCCACTGGAAAGAAGTAATAAAAAAAATGTTAAAATACCATTTCGAAAACAACAGTCCTTTAGAATGTATTTCTACCGAGTTTATTCCAGCTACTGATTATGGGGAAGGAAACACTTATTCTTTATTTGATAATGCTGTTGCCTGTGCAAACTGGATTAGGGAAGAAATGAATAATTATATATAAACATAGGGGAAAATATGAAAGTAAAAGCAGCTATTGCAATAGAAAAGGGGAAATCATTAATTATTGATCATGTTGATTTGGAAGGTCCAAAAAAGGGTGAAGTTCTAGTTGAGATAAAATCAACGGGCGTTTGTCATACAGATGCTTTTACATTATCAGGAGCTGATCCAGAGGGAATTTTCCCATCTATCCTTGGACATGAAGGTGCCGGTGTTGTTGTAGATGTGGGAGAAGGAGTTGAATCTCTTAAAAAGGATGATCATGTAATACCTTTATACACCCCTGAATGTCGTGCTTGTAAATTTTGTTTATCGGGTAAAACAAATTTATGTCAATCAATTAGAGAAACCCAAGGCAAAGGATTAATGCCTGATGGCACATCAAGATTTTCCTATAACGGTAAAGTGATTTATCATTATATGGGTACTTCTACATTTTCTAATTATACAGTTTTACCAGAAATAGCTCTAGCAAAAATTAGAAACGATGCTCCTCCTAATAAAGTTTGTTACATTGGATGTGGAGTAACAACAGGTATTGGTGCTGTACTAAATACAGCAAAGATGGAATCTGGGGCAAATGCTGTTGTCTTTGGTCTGGGTGGAATTGGGTTAAATGTAATTCAAGGATGCAAAATGTCAAAAGCAAAAATAATCCTTGGTATTGATATCAATACAGATAGAGAAAATTTAGGAAAAAAATTTGGCATGACCGATTTTTTAAATCCCAAGGAATTTGAAGAGGAAAATTTACTTCAAAAAATTATAGAAATTACTGATGGAGGGGCTGATTATTCTTTTGAGTGTATTGGGAATGTAAAAGTTATGAGGCAGGCTCTTGAATGTTGTCATAAAGGTTGGGGCCAATCAATTATCATTGGTGTCGCAGGAGCAGGACAAGAAATATCAACAAGACCGTTTCAACTTGTTACCGGTAGGGTCTGGAAGGGAACAGCTTTTGGTGGGGCAAAAGGAAGAACAGATGTTCCAAAAATAGTTGATTGGTATATGGATAAGAAAATCAATATAGATGATCTAATTACTCATGAGTTTGAATTAGAAGGTATAAATAAAGCATTTGATTTAATGCATGAAGGTAAGTCCATTAGAAGTGTTATCAATTTTTAATTAATGATTAATTTGGTAGAAAGCAAAAAATCCTTTAACGGATTCCAAAAAGTTTTTAAGCATGAGTCTTCATCGAATAAGAGCTTAATGCATTTTGCGGTTTATGAACCAGATATTTCAATAAACTGTCCTGTTCTTTATTTTTTAAGTGGATTAACATGCACTGAACAAAATTTTATTCAAAAATCAGGTTTTCAGCAATTTGCTTCAAATTATAAAATTGCAGTTGTTGTTCCTGATACTAGTCCAAGAGGCAAGGATATTCCTGATTCTGATGATTTTAAATTAGGTCAAGGTGCAGGATTTTATATAAATGCAACCAATGATGTTTGGTCAATAAATTATAATATGTATGACTACATTGTAAAAGAGCTTACAGAAATTATAGATAAAAATTTTAATTTTAGCAAAACTCAAATAGGCATTTTTGGTCATTCAATGGGTGGTGGTGGAGCTATACAGTGCGCTTTAAAAAATCCAAAATATTTTAAATCCTTATCAGCATTTTCACCTATCTGTTCTTTATATAAAAGCAACTTTGCAAAATTAGCTTTGAAAAATTATTTCAATAATGATTCCAATTTAATAAATTCCTTTGATCCTATGTATTTATTAAAAGAACAAAAAAATTTATTTGATAATATTTTGATAGATGTGGGTTTAAAAGATGAGTTTATTAATGATTTGTTTATTGATGAGTTTGTCAACGAATGTGACAAAATAGGTCAAAAAACTAATTTTCGAAAACACCTAGACTTTGGGCATGATTATTACTTTATTCAATCTTTTATAGAAGATCATTTTGATTTCCATTCAAATATTTTAAATTTCGGAAAGAGTTATAAAGGTTTAGGCGGCTAATATTTTAATAGGTAAAAAATCCTCACAAGATTCATAATATTATTTGAATCAAAACTCTTTTAATTATTTTTATAGTATATTACCCTACCACCAACCACGAGGAATGTTGAGGGGGAAATCCTTATAAGTTCAGTCTTGCTTGTTCTCTTTTTAAAAAATTAGCAATTACTTTCATGCCCTTTAAACTCATTTCATATCTGAATTTACTATTAGTCGCCTTAATCTGGGGCAATAGTAACCGTCATATTATCATGTTCTTTTTTGAACTCAACTTGACAACCAAGCCTGGAATATTGGTTCGGCTCCAAAGCCAAAGATTCCAGCGTGTCTATTTCTTCGTCTTCTTTAGCTTTTAATTTATCATAGTCACTGGGCTTAACATAAACATGGCATGTCCCGCAGGCACAACATCCTCCACAGACACCGTAATTATCTGGAAACAACTCATCGTCGATAGCATCCCTGATGGTCGTCCCTTCTTTGATATCAATAGTTGATTGTTTTCCCTCCCTGTCAATTACGTTTAACTTGAGTGACACTATGTTTACCCCTTCTGATTTTTTTGTTTATATTATGTTTCTATCAAAATACATCAATACTTTATGTGATTAGGGAGATGGCGCACACATGACTTGCTAAGAAGCGAGCCATGAAAATAAAAAATAAAACGCTACAAAGGATAGAACAAGATAGGCAACAAAATTAATTACAGCACGATTGATGCAGCGCGTCGTACTGCTAGTCCATTACTGGTTCAACTCCCTGTACTTCAGGCAGATAGTGCTTGAGCATATTTTCGATCCCCGCTTTAAGAGTTGCAGTGGAACTGGGACAGCCAGAGCAAGCTCCTTGCATATGAAGAAAGACAATGCCATCTTTAAAATCACTAAAGGTAATATCCCCGCCATCCATTGCTACAGCAGGTCTGACCTTAGTGTCCAATAACTCTTTGATTTGAACAACTATTTCACTATCTTTGGTAACTGTAGAATTCTTCTCAGTGTTTTCTATTTTATCTATAATAGAGGCGCCTGATTCATATTGAACCGATATTGCACCAAGAACAGAAGGTTTCAATATCTGCCAGTCAAAGCTTTCACTTTTGGTGATGGAAATAAAATCCGAGCCAAAAAAGACTCCTTCTACTCCCTCAATCTTAAATAAGTTTTGAGCTAATAAAGAACTATTTGCCTCTTCAACACTACGAAAATCAGCTGTTCCCCTCTCCATGACAACTCGGCCCGGTAGAAACTTCAAGCTGGCTGGGTTGGGAGTGGTTTCAGTTTGTATAAACATATTAATATATAATCCTTTATTACTAATTTATGGTTACTTGCTTAGATATACATGTTTTTCCCACAAAAAACATTAATATTGATACTTAAACTAGGTATTTTTTAAGAATTGAAATTTTGGTATCTAATTCGTTAGGCTTTTATTATCGATTAATAAGCATTTTTCCTAAAATATAAAATCATACCTTGTAGTTAAGAACTAATCTCCAGTACCTGGCTTCTCGCTAAAATGATCCTTGTATTTATTGGGCACACCATCCCATTGTTTCCAATCTTTTGGCGGTTCTTTCTTTTCAGTGATCACCGGCCATTTTTCAGAATATTTTCTGTTCATTTCAACCCATTTCTCCATGTCTTCGTCTAAATCTGGATGGATGGCATCAACAGGGCATTCTGGCTCACAAACGCCGCAATCAATGCATTCGTCAGGATGGATCACTAACGTATTCTCCCCCTCATAAAAACAGTCTACAGGGCAGACTTCCACGCAATCCATGGTTTTGCACTTAATACAATTTTCATCTACAATATATGTCATTTACAATCTATCGGCGGTC
>Ga0208879_1002074_pt1 | contig 18213 bp, 16 predicted proteins | sample Knorr_S15_td_Bot_FD_185605 | JGI IMG/M metagenome (GOLD analysis project Ga0208879, IMG submission 185605) | Marine microbial communities from Southern Atlantic Ocean transect - Knorr_S15_td_Bottom_ad_5009_LV_A (SPAdes) (version 2) | ecosystem: Environmental > Aquatic > Marine > Oceanic | place... | reverse complement strand
GGACCTGTGGGTTGATCTTCATCGCATCGCCGCCCAATTCGACCATCGCATCCCGCAGGGCGGCGATGTCGACTATCGCTGGAACGCCGGTGAAGTCCTGCAGAAGCACGCGGCTCGGCATGAAAGGAATCTCAGCCGTTGACATGTCGGGGGTCCACGACGCGATGCGCTCGATGTCCTCCTCGGAAACGAGGAATCCGTCGCACTTGCGGAGTGCCGCCTCTAGCAGAACTCGAATGGTGTATGGAAGGTTCTCAAGACTAACCCCGAGTTCTGCTGCCTTGGTTGGAAGTGAATGGAAAGCGGCAATCGAACCATCTGCAAGTTCGAACTGCTCAGTCCCACCCACAGTATCCCTCAGTCTAACGGGCGGGGGGGTTGTCCTTCAACCTCACGGAGTCCGCCTACGGCGGAATCACGGAAAGACGAGATGCATGTATGCAGTGTCACCGGAGATTTCGATGCTATGAATGTAGGGTGGGGAAATGGGTCGGTCCATCGCACCGACCTCAACTAGACTGATTCTGTCAATCAGCTCGATTCCGCCAATTTCACTGCCCAGGTAGGTACCTTCAGTTGCCTGACCGAAAACGGAGTGCTTGTCATCGAGCCAATCAGGGGTGCTGTCCTTGTCTATGAGGAAGAATTGGCTGCCCCCTGTATTCGCACCAGAGTTTGCCATCGAAAGAACACCGGGGCCATGGCGGTAGCTTGGGTGAAATTCATCGGGCATGGTCCAAGTGGTCATGTCTCCTTCCTGACCCTGCCCATACCAAAACGCCGAATATCCTCCAATCCCGGGGCCTTCCTCTTGTAGAGGATAGGCTCCGTTCTCAATGTCACCGCCCTGAACCATGAATCCGTCAATGACGCGGTGGAAGGCGATTCCGTCATAGCGTCCATTTTCGGCGTGGGACTTGAACGATTCAACCGCCTTAGGAGCAGACTCGGGATAGAACTCGATAGTCAGGGTCGCATCCCAATCATCTGAGGACTCGGAAGATATGTTGAGTGCCGCCTTAATCTCTGGCAGGTACTTCAACGTAGTCAGCATCAGCATGCCAACTACCAAGATGGCGATAATGCCGTACATGGTGGGCGTCCCGTCAGCCCACAGCCGTGGCATGGAGGTGGCTCTGAATCCCTGACCATCCATCTCAACGAGAATGGCGTTGTCGCCACGTCGAGCAGCGCGGTGCTTCGGGTCGAGTTTGAGCGCCTTTTGATAATGTTCATGCGCCTTGCGCATCATTTTGCGATCCGGCTTGTCTCCAGCAGTCGAGAGTACCCGTTCCGCCTCAGCAGCGTAGAACCAAGTCTTCGCATGGTCCACAGCATCGGGGAATTCAGCCCATGCACCGCGAAGAATCTCAAGCGCTTGGTCGTGCTCGCCTGCGTCGTTCGCCCCCTCGGCCTCCAGCCACGCGGTCTTCAGCCCCTCAGGAGTCATGCTGCGGCCGAACCCGGTCGCATTGATGAATCCGACGGAATGTATTGTATGGGTGTATTTAACGAAAATCGGTTGGAACCTGGAAGCAAAGCCTCAAGGCTCGCGTGCGTCGCGGAAGGGAGTGAGGGCGAGGGAACTGTCCGTAGGACAGCGAGAGGCATCAGGGGTAAGACACCGATGGAAAAGGTAGTCAACGACTTCACATTCAACATAGCAACAGCCAATGGAACAGGCTCGCAGTCTGCGAATCTAATCCTTCTGCACTCGATGTTCGAGATGGGGCTTCCGGTTAGTGGAAAGAACCTCTTCCCGAGCAACATCTCCGGGCTTCCCACTTGGTACATAGTCAGGGTGAGTGAGGCGGGCTATCAGGCACCGGGCGACCGGACCCACATTCAGGTTCTGATGAACAAGGCGACTTGGGCGAAGGACTTGGCCGCTCTTGAGCCCGGGAGCGTCGTCATCTACAACACAAACGTGAAGTTGCCGGTCGAGCGCGATGACATCATCGCATATCCGGTTCCGATGACTAAGATTGCGAGAAGCCTCCATCCGAAGTTGGCTCGAATGATTGCCAACATCATCTATGTCGGAGCCATCGCTGAGTTGGTCGGAATTGACCAGGCGGTGCTTGAGAAGGCAATTGCCAAGCAGTTCAAGGGGAAACAATCTGCCATCGAGATGAACATCACCGCGGTGAATCTGGCAAGGGAGTACGTCGCAGAGAACATTGAGAAGTCGGACCCCTACTGTCTTGAGGCTCGCGAGAAGGACCCGAACACCTTTCTCGTCGAAGGAAACGATGCGACTGCGCTTGGCAGCATCTTTGGTGGGGTCACGATGCTCTCATGGTATCCAATCACGCCATCCTCATCAGTCGCAGAGGAGATCATCGACTACATCCCACAACTGAGGACTGATTCTGAGGGAAAAGTGACCTGCGCAGTGATACAGGCAGAGGATGAATTAGCTGCAGCCGGCATGGTGGTCGGCGCTGGCTGGGCCGGCGGCCGCAGCATGACCTGTACCTCGGGGCCCGGCATCTCGCTGATGTCTGAGTTCATCGGGCTCTCCTACTTCGCCGAGGTGCCAGGAGTCATCTGGGACATCAACCGTGTCGGACCGTCAACTGGACTGCCTACTCGCACCCAACAGGGCGATGTTAGCCTGCTCTACGAAGCGGGACATGGCGACACGAAGCACATCGTGCTGTTCCCGGGAACCGTCGAGGAGTGCTTTGAGTTCGGCTGGAGGGCCTTCGACTACGCCGAGCACTACCAGACCATGGTGTTCGGGTTCAGCGACCTCGACCTTGGCATGAACTTCTGGGTCTGCGACGGCTTCGACTACCCAGAGAAGATGGACCGCGGCAAGGTTCTGCACACCCAGGAGGAACTCGATGCAATCGAGAACTACGGTCGCTACCGCGATGTCGACGGCGACGGAATCTGCTATCGAACACTTCCCGGCTCAGGACTGAAACCCATACTAACGCGCGGAACTGGCCGCGACGAAGATGGAGTCTACTCTGAGGACCCTGCGACCTATGTGGCGACGATGGAGCGGCTGAAGAACAAGATTGAAGGCTCGAGGACGGCACTACCACAGCCCGTTCTTCGGGAGGAGGCGGAGCAGGAGGTGGGCATCATCTACTTCGGCTCGATGGAGAACACCATCCAGGAGATTGACGACCAGTTGGAGTCGACCGGTCGCAAGGTGAGCCAGTGCAGGGTGCGCGCCCTACCCCTATCCCCGGTGGTCGAGGAATTCGTCCAAAACCACGAGACGATCATCGTTCTCGAGGTGAACAGGGATGGCCAGATGTACGGCATCCTTCGCAAGGAGTTGCCAATCGATTTGGTGCCCCGAGTCCACAGCGTTGCATTCAGCGATGGGATTCCCCCGCGCGCTCGCGTGTATAGCGACATGATTCTTGAGAAGTTGGAGGAGGTGGGTGCGTGACTATCAAGCTCAACATCCTCGAATTGCCAAAGTCAGACTACCAAGGGGGCCCCTCTTCGCTCTGCCCGGGATGTGGCCACGACCAGATTTCAAGTGTCATCATCAACGCTGCATGGGAAAACGGCATCGCGCCGGAAAACATCGCCAAGATGAGCGGAATCGGTTGCTCCTCCAAGACCCCCGCATACTTCCTAGGCAAGTCGCACGGATTCAACACCCTCCACGGCAGAATGCCCTCTGTAACCACGGGCGCTAACGTGACGAACAAGGATATGCAATTCATCGCTGTCTCGGGGGATGGAGATACGGCCAGCATCGGAATCGGGCAGTTTGTGCACGCCATTCGACGCAACCTGAACATGGTCTACATCATCGAGAACAACGGCGTGTACGGACTGACCAAGGGTCAGTATTCAGCGACTGTCGAGGTCGGCTCGGCGAAGCGCAAGGCTGAGCCGAACGAGCAGGTTCCAATCGACTTGTGCGCGATGGCGATCAATCTCGGTTGCACATTCGTGGCCCGTTCGTTCTCGGGTGCTAAGAAGCAACTCACTTCTCTGATTCGGGCGGCGATGAGCCACCGTGGAACCGCGGTCATCGATGTCATCTCACCATGTGTCACCTTTGCAAACAATGACGAGTTCTTCCGCTCCTACGGCTATGTCAAGGACAACGACATGGAGTTGCACGCATACGACTACATTCCTCACTTCACACCTCTTGAGGAGGTTGAGATTCCAGAGGGAGAGTTCCAAGACATCTCGCTGTTCGATGGCAGCACACTGCGGCTGGAGACGGTTGAAAGTGGCCATGACACAAGCGACGCAGTCGCCGCCCTATCTCAGATTCACAGGGCTGAGCAGGAGAAGCGACATGTCACCGGACTGCTCTACTACAATCCCGGGCTCAAGACCTTGGATGAGTGGCTAGAACTCTCTGAGACGCCCTTGGCTAACCTCTCCGAGGAGCAGATGCGGCCAAGTGAGGCAGACTTGGCAGCACTGCTCGCCGAGTTCCGTGAATGATTGGAGTTGCGCGCGCTTGAAAGCGACTGCACGCTCTGCGACCATCATGCAGCCGATGTTGACACTCGGACACCGCACCGCCTCGGGGGAAGTGGCGCACACTTCCGAAGTGCCGCAGTTTGGCCTTGGCACCTTTCTGATGCAAGAGGCGGGCGAGTGCATGGCCGCCACCTTGGCAGCGCTCGAGATGGGATATCTGCACATCGACACCGCGATGGCCTACGAGAACGAACATGAGGTCGGGGAGGCGATTGCAACCGCCATCGATTCGGGAGTCATCAGTCGCGAGAATCTGTTCGTGACCACCAAGCTTCGCCGGCCGCACGCGGTGAGCGCAGAGGCTGCGAGACAACGCTGCGAGGAGTCGCTTGAGAACCTCGGATTGGACTACGTCGACCTCTACCTGATTCACGCTCCTCCGAAGGACCCGTTTCACCGGGCGCCCACTTGGGAAGGGATGGAGAATTGTCTCGAAGAGGGGCTCAGTCGGGCGATTGGGGTGTCGAACTACGGGGCTCACCACCTTGACAATATGCGCTCCTACGCAACCTTCCTGCCAGCCGTCAATCAAATCGAGGTCCACCCCTGGCTCCAGCGTCCAGGTCTCCGGGCTGCCACAAGTGCCGTAGGGGCGGTTACCATGGCCTACTCGCCTCTCGCGCGCGGGAAGAGAGTGGAGGAGGAGGGAATCGTCGACATCGCCGAGCGAGTAGGGTGCACTCCAGCTCAAGCGGCGATAAAATGGTGCATCGACGCTGGCTGCATCACGATTCCGAAGTCGAGCAATGCTGGTAGGATTGCCGAGAATCTTGGCTCTTTGGAAGTTGACTTGAGTTCAGAAGTTGCCGCTTTGTCAGGACTTGAGGAGGGCTTCATCTCGGGCTGGGACCCGACTGCGGAGCCGTGAGGGGGTCGCAATGGAGTGGTTTTGGTGGGTCGTCATAGTGGTCGGTCTGCTCATCATTTTGCCTGACCCGATCAGCATGCTGTTCGGGTGGGTTCTCGACAAGTGGTTCAACGAGTTCGAGGAGGAAGGCACCGACATCAGCATCGAGCGGCGGGCTGAGATGGAAAAAGCCGGTGAGTTGCGAGTGTTACCAACACGCGAAGAGAACTGATGCGTCATGCTGGCGCGCCGTCAGCAGTAGGTAGCCCCTTCCAGATTCGAACTGGAGTCCTATGATCCAGAGTCACAGATGATGGACCGCTACACTAAGGGGCTGTAGGTCGACCGACCAAGCCCGGATATTTCAAGCAAACCTCAGACCAAGCGGTAGGCATACTTGGAAACCCATCCAATCATGAGCAGCACCATGAACCATGCGAGGGAGAGCCTGCCGATGCGTGCGATTCGCTCCTTTTTGATGCGGTCACGCTCAATCTCCTCTACGAGGGGGGCAAGGGGGTCGACCCGGCTCATGTAGGTCTTGAAGTCGGCGACAGGCTTCAAGCCCTGCGCATCTTGGGCGGTGGTGATGAGTGAGGTTCCAGCCGACTTTGAGATGCCGCCCTCGGCCCCTGTGGTCCCGCGCCCGTCTGCATCACTTGTCATCACTCGGGATGGCGAATCGGGGCCCGAGCTTCTGCTCTGTCATCGAGTCCCCGAGATGCCTTCCTTCCCCGACTTCTGGTCATTCCCCGGCGGCGGAGTAACACGGTTTGACAGGGTGGCAGCAGAAGAGTTGGCACAGTTTGGCACAGATGACGAAGGGGCTGCCTTGGTGGCACTCCTTCGGGAGATGGTCGAGGAGGTCGGTTGGGCCCCTTCCGGTCGCGGCTTGGTGCTCGTCGATGAGCCGATTCGAGCCGCTGTGATGGATGACGGAAGGAATTGGCATCCAATGGTCGCGGATGGTGACATTCCCGCCAATCCAAGAGGATTCAAGGTAATCTCATTCCGCACAACTCCACCACTCGCCCCGGTCAGGTTCGCCAACCGCTTCTTCCACCTCCACGACCCGGAACCTCCCGAACCGTCTCTCCCGGCTGAACACAGCGAATTCGACGAACTGCGCTGGATGCGGCCAGTCGATGCACTCGCCTCGTGGCGGGAGGGGGCTATGCGAATCCCACCACCCCAAATCACTTTGCTACGGGACTTGATCTGCGCTCTGGAGGATTCGGGAGGGGACATTGATGAGGCAGTCAACGCACTTGCCACAGACCCACCGACCGGAGAACACAGAATCGAGTTCGCACCGGGGGTCGAGTGCATCCCGCTACCGACCGACACCCTGCCACCCGCTACGACCACCAACTGCTACATTCTCGGCGAGCCCGGCGGAGACCATCTAGTGGTCGACCCAGCCGCCCACGACCCAGCAGGTCTAGCCTATCTAGAGCGCAGAATTCGCGCCGTGGAAGCTGCCGGCGGCAAGATTCTGGCAACCATCTTCACACACCGACACCCAGACCACATCGGCGACCTGTCAGCCATTTCTGACATCTACAAAGCACCGATTTGGGCAACCGCTGAAACTCACATAGTCATCCCACCCTGTGACACCGACCGTGTGCTCGTCGATGGCGATAATCTCGTCATCTCTGGCCCATCCGGGGAGGTGACCTGGCGGGTTTTGGAGACACCGGGTCACTGTCCGGGGCACATCTGTCTGGCCAGCGAAGTGGGGGTGGTTTCGGGTGATTTGGCGGTGATGGTCGGGACGATTCTGGTGCCCTCGTCTGATGGTGACATGGACGACTACCTCGCAAGCCTCGAGCGCATCCGCGACCTCGATGCGCCCCTTCTGCTTCCCGCCCACGGACCGCTCTCTCCGGTACCTGAGAAACTCCTCAACCGATACATCTCACACAGGCGGGCGCGCCACGACCGCGTTCTAGACGCGGTGGTAAGCGGGATTTCAAACCTTGATGAAATCGCCGATTACGCATACGCTGACACGCCAGAAGCCCATCCTGTTCTGAAGGTGGATCAGACCTTTTCCCATCTCAAGGCGCATGAGCGCTCTGGCGCTGTTGAGCAAAACGGCGGGCGCTGGCTGCCGCAAGGCTAACTTTCGTCGCCCCAACCTTCATTCACAGAACCAGCCGACCGGGAGGCATGGAAATCTATCTGATAGTAGGAATTATCCTGCTCGTTCTGATTGTCTTGTGGTATGTAACGACCTACAATCGATTGATTCGAATGAAGAATGAGTGCGACCGAGCATGGTCGAACATTGATGTTCTGCTGCAGCAGAGATACGACGAACTTCCAGGCCTTGTCAACGCCGTCAAGGGCTACGCCAAGCACGAGAAGAGCATCTTTGAGGAGTTTGCTGAGGCTCGCCAGATGGCGTCGAATGCCCGCGCACAGGGGGATGTTGCCGGCGTTGGTCGGGCTGAGGGAATGCTAGCGAGCATCATGCCACAAATCTATGCGGTTGCTGAGCAGTATCCCGAACTGAAGGCGGATGGGAATTTCATGAATCTGCAGCAGGCGATTAGTGACATCGAGGATGACCTCGCTGACCGCCGCGAGTTCTACAACTCCGCATCCACAAACTGGAACACGGCGATTGAACAGATTCCGGCCAACATAGTGGCCAACACGATGGGCGCAATTCGCAGAGAACTGTGGAAAGTCTCGACGCCCAAGGCTCGGGAGAGCATGTTCGAGTCGGTCGATGTCGTCTTTTGAAGATGCAAGCACTCTCGCCTTGAGCCTAGTCACTTGTCTTGGGTCAGATGGCGAACATCGAGATTGCGCCAAGAAGACACACGGTTGGGATGATGAGATACTCAACCTGACTTCGTACACGCCCCATCGCGGTTAATTCGGTCCCTTTCTCCAACCTCGCCTTGAATCCCGGAGCGTCCTCGCCGACCATCTCCAACTTCCGATTCTGCCGAGTGCTCTCCACATCACCTTCTGCCTTCATCTCCTTGCGGCTGCGAATCTTGGCTGTCCCCATCATGTAACACGGGTCAAGGTACTCGAGCCCGTGAACTGTCCATCGATGACGCAGAATCCTCTTGTCACCCCTTGAAAATCCGAGCACGAAGAGGTTCGTCACGAGCCCCCGCGCCCTTGTGTCGTGACGACATCCCCAGCGAACCAAGTAGTCGCCCACCTCGCTGCGGCGAAACTTCCCCGGTCGAACAACCACCCCTCCGGTGCCGTCGTGGAGGATGAAGTCGTGATGCCCCGAATCCGAGCGGATCGTCTGCCAATACCGCTTCGTTCTCGTCTCGGTGCTGGTGTTGCCATCTGAGTCGGTCACGGTCACCTCGTACTCCTCCTCGATCTCGACTTCGTACTCCCACCTCCAAAGGTGTAGGTCTTCGACGGTTTTCGAGCGGTCACCGTCAACGATGACGAGTGGGGCGGGCGACTTCCAACGGCGCACCTGCCCGACCAACTCCGCTGGGCCGACTGCCATCGAGCGGATGTTCTGGGTTGGAGTGTCTGCCATCGCCTGGGCCCGCTTCCACATGAAAACGGAGGCGAGCAGCCAAACGGCGGCAAGTCCCACATAGATGTAAAGGAAGGATTCGATGCCTTCGGTTGAGAAATAATTGGATGGCACTGACTCTGTTTCATCGCCTGTGTAACCGGTTCCGGAGGTGTAGCCTAAGATGTAGACTTGTAACCCGACGCAGAGGTATGCGAGGAGCGCGAATACACCGTAGTTTGAGAGCATCGGAGGAGTCGGTGTCCCAACTCTGTTCGGGTGTTCGGGAATCAAATCGCCGGACTTGTCAGCCGCATAGATGTCGTCGGACCACTCCTCTTCCCCGTGTGGCGGAAAGACCCAATCCCGTGCCATGTAGGATGGCCTGTGGATGGTGGCGGAGTTCCAGAAACTTTGCAGTTCCAACCCCCCTTCATCTTGGCGGATCTTGACTGCGCGTGGCCGCAGTTTCCTACGAAGGTTGTCGAGTTTTTCTTGCAGCGGTGCTGGTGTGGAGGCAATCAATCCGAGAAATCCTGCGGCTGAGACTATCGGCATCAAGATGATTCCACCAACAATTATCAGGACTATTGCGAAGGCGAATCCGAGCCAAGCGAGCCAGCCTTGCGGCTTGGTGAAACCGAAAGTTCCTCCTTGGAACTCATCGATGGTCAACTCGGGCGGAAGTGACATCGTCTACCGCTTGTGCAGACTCCGCATCATTGTTTGCTTACGCCGATGGGGTGATGAATGGTCAATTGCCGCGTCAAATCAACCGGAGGGGTTCGATGCGAGGCCAGATGACCAGTTTCGACGTTGCGAGAATCGCGGCCGAGTTGCGCCCGCTCATCGGCGCGCGGGCGCGCAAGGCGTACCATCCCCACTGGGAGCAGGTGGTTCTGCGACTCAATCCGAAGGAGGCGTCGCAACTCGACCTCGTCATCGTCCGCGGTAAGCGAATCTACCTCTCTCGCAGGGACCGACCGATGCCGTCCAACCCGTCGCCATTCTCGATGCTATTGCGAAAACACCTGATGAACTGCCGACTGACAGATGTGCGCCAACACGGCTTCGACCGGATTCTGACACTCGATTTCGACACACGAGAAGGACTCCGCTCTCTGGTGATAGAGATGTTCAGAGATGGGAATGTCCTGCTGCTCGATGAGGAGGGAGTGATAATTCAGCCGCTGACCAATGTCAAGTATGCCAAGCGAACTCTGAAGCGGGGCGAGAAGTACGAGTTTCCTCCCGCCCAAATCGACCCGCGGGACCTAGATGCAGCCACTCTAACCAAACTTTTATCGGAAAGTGACGCCGACCTTGTGCGGACTCTAGCAAGCAGAGCCAATCTCGCCGGAGTCTATGCTGAGGCGGTCTGCACCCTAGCAGATATCGACGGCGCACATCCCGCCGCCGGCTTGGATGAATCTCAAGTCGCCGCTGTATCAGCTGGACTGCGCTCGCTGTCCGATGAACTTGAGGCTGGTTCGGGAGGAATTGCCGTACTATCACACGCCGCGAAGGCGGGCCTCTCCTCGGCTAGGGACAATCCACTCGCCCGCGACGCGGTCTTCGAGGAGCACGCCGAAGAGGTCGGCCCATTCGCACTTCCCAACCATGAGCAGCGATACATCGTGGAATTCGACACTCTCGCACAAGCGGTCGACGCCTGGAAGGGTGGCCACGACTCAACCGCTCTTGCCCGCCGCGAACATGAGCGAGCCGTAGAAGTCCTAGGCGAACAGGAGGCGAAGGACCCGGGCAGCACGCTCGAGCGGCGGGCAGCTCAGCAGGAGCAGGCGATTTCACGGTTCATCGCCAAGGGCGAGGCGCAACAGGCTCTCGGCAAGGCGATTCAGGAGCAATGGACACATGTCGAGCAACTGATGACCCAAACCCTGGAAGCAGTCGAGGAGTCGAGTTGGGACGAGGTTCGAAACAAACTCCGTGGCATCGAGTGGATCGAGTCAATCGACCCAGCCCTTCGCCGAATGATGGCGTACCTTCCCGACGAGGACAACGAGCCGGGTACCAGAATCGAGTTGCATCTCGACATGACGGTGCACCAGAACGCGCAGCGGTACTTTGACGCGGGCCGAAAGCAGAAGGAGAAGTCGGTTGGCGCGAAGGCGGCACTTGAGAATACCCGAGAGGAAATGTCGCGGGTCGAGAAACGGCGCTCAAAGGATGAGGCTGCAGGCCGACTGAACGTCACGAAGCGAAGCAAGAAACTGTGGCTTGAGAAGCATCGCTGGGCGGTCGTGGGTGATGGACATCTCTTCATCGGCGGCAAGGATGCGAGGGGAAATGACACGGTGGTGAACAAGCATTTGACACGGCCGGACCTCTATTTCCATGCGGACCTACATGGCGCCCCGTCGTGCGCGCTGAAACTCAAGGAAGGGTTCGAGACAGACCCCCACCCAATCCCCGGACTTCCCGATGGCGTACCAGCACTGCGGCTCACCCAAACTCTCGAGGCTGAGGAGTTCGATGAGAAGATTCGAGAAGATGCTGCACAGATGGCGGTTGTTTGGAGCCGCGGGTGGTCTGGCGGTGGTGCCGCGGCGACTGCCTTCTGGGTGGAACCAACTCAAGTTTCGAAAACCGCCGAGACTGGCGAGGCGTTGGCGCGCGGCGCTTGGATTGTGCGTGGAAAGCGCAACTATCTGAAGGACATGAAGATGGAGATGACGCTCGGAATGGCGGTCATCAACGGGATTGCGCTGCCTCTTACCGGAACTCATGAGTCTGTGACGAAATGGTGCGAGCGGTGGCTCCGGATTGGCCCGGGGACAGTCAAGAAGGAGGCGCTCGCCAACAAGGTCGCAAAGGCGACGGGCATCGTTCAGGACGATGTTCTCGCCTGTCTTCCGCCGGGTAACATGCAGGTCTTGGAAGACCACGGCGTCTTCAACTGAGAATCTCTTCGAGTCGGTCCTTTTCGAGTGCCTTGCGGAGGCTGCGAGCGATTCTCCGGCCGACGCTCATATCTAACTCGTTGACGTTTGTGTAGGGTGAACCGCCGATGCTGACATTGCTTCCAGCGACAATCCTCGCCGAGACCTCGAACACCCGGAACTCGAGTTTGTCGGTGACGATGCACTCCAGACAGAAGGGACCAATCATCCCACGGGAGCCCTCTTCCAGCTCAAGTGATGAGGCAACCGCCCCCTCAGCGAGCCTGAACGCTTCGGGGAGCAGGGATTCTCGAAGAACTATCTCGGCGTTTCCGGTAACCACGAATGATGGCTCGATGTCCATCTCTCGCAGGTCTCTCAGTGAACCCAACTTGTAGAACTCGTCGACGTTGGCCTCATCTCTCCTGTCAATCGTCAGCAATTCGAGTCGGCCGAGTTGCTCTCCGTCGTGTGAACCCATTCCGTCGACTTGGTAGCCGTCATCGGGAATCGGATCGAAGTAGAACTGCATGTAGTAGCGAGTTCCGAGAATGTATTCTTGTATTGTGAAATTCTCTTCCAAATCGACATTTCTGCGGAAATCCCTGAAATTTCGCGCGATGAAGTAGCCCCTGCCACCCTTAGCACCTGCGTACTTGACAATCACCGGACCATCGATGTCATGCGGGTCCTCAACCACCTTCGGCATCGACAGACCACCCAACTCCAACCACTCCCGCTGCGCCTCGCGGCTGGACTCCCACTTCAGAATCCTACGATTTCCGAAGGTCGGCACCTGCAAATCGATGAAATTGTCTGCACCGAGATACTCGACCAGCGAGCCGTGTGGAATCACGATGACATTTCGCTCTCGAAACCATTCTGCTCTGTCCAGCATCTCCTTGTAATCATCGAGCATCAACCACTCATCCGGCTCTGCGCCGGGGAACGCCTTGTACATCTTGCGACGGTCCTCGCCGACTGCAATTCCAAGAGTTCGGAAGCCCTCGGCGCGGGCGCCATGAAGGATTTGGAGAGAGGAGTGGGAAGCCACGACGCCAACCGTGATTTCGTCGCGGTTGTAGTCCGCGAGCCAAGAAGAGAGCAGTCCGGAGGTGTCGGCCATTAGGAACGGCTGATGAGTCCACTAAATGAGCATGACGGGTGGTCTTTCCTCACAGAGTGGCTAAGGGGGAGATTCGTTAAGCGTCAGGGCGGCTCGACGAGGCATGGGCGGAGACGACAGCGGTGGAGGAAATCGAACCTATGCGGACTATCTGAATCTGCACGAGTTGCTCTCTCTGCAGGGTGACGAGTCGCTGACCAACGACGAATTGCACTTCGTCATCGTCCACCAGTCGTTTGAGTTGTGGTTCAAACTCATCATCTCCGAGTTGAGAGCGGTGCGAGACATCCTAGACCAGTCTCTGGTCCCCGAAGCCGATATTCCAAAGGCGGTCCACCACATGGAGCGGGTGACCGAAATCTTCCGCCTGATGGCCAACCAATGGAAGGTCATGGAGACTCTAACTCCCCAAGACTTCCTCGCCTTCCGAGATGGGCTCGGCACCGCCTCGGGCTTCGAATCGTTCCAGATGAGGGAGTTGGAGATCATCCTCGGTTTGGACGATGCCGACCGGGTCTCAGAGATGGACCCGCTGGCCCACTTCCGCAAGTTGGCCGAGGGTTCAGACCGCGACAAGGGGATTCTGGCCCAGTTGGAGGGCGCCGCCGAGGCGACCTCGCTTGCCGCGGCTGTAAACCGCTGGCTGCTCAGGACTCCGATTCAAGGCTCGATGGTTGGCGACGCGGATGACGAACAGGTGGTTCAGGAGTTCATCGAGGAGTATCTCGCCGGCCAAGATTCGCTTTCAGAGGCTGCGATGGCTCGACTGCGAGAGCAGGGTGTGCAAGACATGTCTGCCGTAGAGGAACGCTTTACCATCGCTGCTGAGGGTGCCAGAGACTACCTGATGCCGGATGGTGTGGTGAACAGGGCTCGAGCCGGACTGCTGTTCATCGAGTCGTACAGAGAGTTGCCACTTCTCGCCTGGCCGAGGACTCTCATCGATGCGGTTGTCGCGTTGGAGGAGGCTATGCTTCTGTGGCGGACTTCCCACGCTAGAATGGTCGAGCGCATCATCGGCAGACGCATCGGGACTGGCGGCTCATCGGGGGTGGACTACCTCGACATGACGACGCGATATCGAATCTTTGTCGACCTCTGGGCGGTTCGTACGCTGCTCATGAAGAAGGAGGCGCTTCCCGATTTGCGCCAGCCTAACTTCTACGGCTTCGCGGGCGAGTCTTGAAAGAGTGGGGGCTAAACCCTCGCCTCAATGGCTGAGCCGGTCATCTGTGCTGTCGCCCGTACTCCAGTCGGGAAATTTCGCGGCGCCCTGCGCTCTCACTCGGCCACACACCTCGGTGCGGTCGCGGTCATGGAACTGCTCCAACGGGCTGGAATAGAGCCCGACTCCGACACGGTCGAGGAACTCATCTTCGGCCATGTGCTACAGGCTGGCGCAGGTCAGGCGCCCGCCCGACAAGTCGCCATCTTCGCAGGTCTCCCCTATACGACTCCCTGCCTGACTGTGAACAAGGTCTGCGGCTCAAGTCTGAAGGCGGCGATGATCGCCGCATCAGCGATTCGCGCCGGCGAATACGAGGTGGTAGTCGCCGGCGGCATGGAATCGATGTCAAACGCCCCACATTTCGCCCAAAAGACTGGGCGGGACGAATACGGCGAGATGCAGAGCATCTTGCTGCACGACGGTCTCTGGGACGCCTACAACGACGAGCACATGGGCATCACCGGCGAGAATGTCGCCTGCGAATTTGATATCTCAAGAGAGGAGTCCGACGCGTTTTCTGCTCGCTCACACAGGTTGGCCGACCAGGCGTGGGAGGCTGGTTGGATGGAGTGGGAGGCTTTTCCGTTGGAGGGGGTCGACCGAGATGGCAACGAAGTCATAGTCACGAAGGATGAGGGGATACGGGCTGGCACCGACGCAGATGAGCTTGCGGAACTCTCTCCTGTCTTCCAAGAGGACGGTCAAGTCACGGCCGGCAATGCGAGCCAACTCTCCGACGGGGCTTCGGCTGTCCTGGTGGCTTCCCGAGAGCGGGCCGAGAAGGAAGGGTGGCCCATTCTTGCGCGTATTGTCGACCAGACGACGAGTGGCGTCGAACCGGAAAGGGTGATGGTGGCACCGATTCCTGCTGTCGAGACCCTTCTTGAGCGCAACGGGCTGACTATCGACGACATCGATTTCGTCGAACACAACGAGGCGTTCGCATCCGCTTCATGCGCGGTGGCCAAGCAGTTGGGAATCACAGATGAGAAATTCAATCCTCATGGCGGTTCGGTGGCAATCGGCCATCCACTCGGTGCAACTGGTACAAGATTGCTGATGACGCTGATGAACGCCCTGCAGAGAAATGGTGGTGGCAGGGGAATTGCAACGATCTGTCTCGGCGGTGGAAATGCCGTGGCGATGCTCATCACCGTCGACTGATTTCTCTCGGGAATCAGTCAAGGTGTGGGTCGACGTCGATTGGAATCAAGTGCTTCTCGTACTCGAGGGTGGCGATCTTGAGAGGGTCGAGAACGAAGCGGATGTTGACCTCGTCTACACCGTAGAGTGTGATGAGTTCGCCGCGGAAGCTCTCTCGCAACTCCTCTTCGGTGACATAGAGCGGAGCGCCCATGCTGATTTGCAACGCTCGGGCTCCGACGATGCGGGCCTTCTCGAATCGGGTGTGGGGACGGATTGGCTCAACCATGACTCTCAACCACAGACTATGTCTGTGTGCGGCCGACCTGCGCCTCTCTCATAAGGCCATCGGGATGCGAGAGCGTCACTCTTCTTCGAGAGCTGTCGAAATGGGGGTTTTTTTCCGCCACAGTACGGGAAGGGTGTGGCGCATTGGAATCAATGCCAGTCCCACGAGTACGAGGGTGATTGTGAAGATCGTCTTTCCCGACAGGGTACGGCTTTCGGAGGGAGGACTCCAACTGTTCTGGAGGGTGCCAGAGAAGGGAGTCTCCGTACCCGGTTCCGTGACCGGTTCTCCTGCCACTCGGATGATGGCGACGAGTCGAGGGTTGCCGCCTGTCGAATTGACTTCGAATTCCGCCGTCCCGTTCATCGAGAGGTTTGTGACGCCGCCGGTGACGATGCCATCGAGGGTCGCAGCCGTGTTCGGCCAATCGACTCCATCGTGAACGACGAGAAGGTCGAGGGTGTGAGCTCCATCCGCTGAGTAAGTCCAATTCGCGGAAACACCGCTACCAACTCGCTGCCAACTCAAGTTCAGTTCCGGGGCTGAGTCCTGCAACCCCGTCTGACTCAAGTTGGTGAGAAGGTCTTGCAGGTCCACTGATTGTGTCTCGCCCCTGAGAGTCCAATACCCATCGACGAGTAGAGTTGGATAGCCGTCGAAACCGTAGTATTCCTTCAGCCCGGCGCTCTGCTCGGTCGCTAACTCATCAGGGCTGTTGACCGATGAATGGTGAGAAATCGCCAGAACTGCGGGCCACCACTGCCCCAACTCCCCGACCTCCCGCTCGGCTGTCCTGCAAGGAACGCACCAGGTGGCTGTGTGAAGTTCGACGAGATGGGGAGCGAAAACTGCCTCAGAACTGTTTCCTGACTGCCCTCCCAGCGGCATGACGAGCGCCGCGATGACCCTGCCTCCAGACTGCTCGGAGTCATCTTCGCTCTGCGCAGATTCCACCACTCCGGCGAGTGGGGAGATGGCACTCATGAGAAAGAGAGTGAGGATTAGTCCAGCGGCCACCCGTATGGGGGAATTCATGGCAGCCATGTGACTCGCCCTTGGCCGCTGCTTGATATAGACCACTCTAACGCGTAGAGACTGTGGAAGAGTCGAATTGGGCGAGCAACCTGCCTCTGATTCTGGGAATCATGGCGTTGACCGTGATCTTGGCTGGTGGCTTCGTCAGAATCAATGAAGCAGGCGAATCCTGCCCCGACTGGCCGACCTGTTTCGGCACCTTCGGATTCGATGTGTCAGAGGAGGATCAGGGTGCTTGGTACGCCGAAACCGGCGAGTACGACTCGCGAGGAATGGACCACCGATACTCGACCTTCGATATATTCACCGAGTGGTTGCACCGACTAATCGCAACGATGTCAGGCGCGGTTGTCCTGTTGGGAGTCTTTCTGGTCCGCAAGAAGCGCGACGAGTTGTCGGATGAGAACTGGAAGGCAGCACTAGCCTCGTTGGCGCTGGTAGTCTCACAAGGTGCGCTCGGCGCCATCACAGTCCGCTACGACAACGCCTCTTGGACTGTGGTTCTCCATCTGCTGTTCGCCATCCTCTACACGAGTTGTCTGTTCTGGTGGTGGGTCATCTGGCGGCGCGATGTGGGAAGTCTGCCCGGCTGGGCGGTGGCGTCCCCCGAAGTGGTGGCTGCACAAGAGTGGCGAATCGCCCTTCTGACCGGCGCGACTCTCCCGGTCATCCTGCTCGGCGTCTGGGTCTCGACAGGCGGTGGCGGCTCGTTCAACCAAGGCTGCAGTGTCGGCTGGATGCAAGGTTGGCCGCTCTGCCAGGGGGCGCTGATTCCTGATGGTCTGGACAACCCAGCGGTCCACGCGGCGTGGGTTCACAGGCTTGCAGTACTCATTGTAGGCATATTTCTCGTCAGGGGATTTCTCCAGTTCCGGGGTGAGACCTCCGGCTCGGCAAAACCCCTCGAGTTGATATTCGGACTGGGCGTCCTCGCCTTCCTCCTCAACATCCTCGCCGGGGCTTCCTATGTGATTCTAGGAGCTGGTGCTGACGGCTTTCCCGAATCGATTTCTCTGCTCCATCTCTCGCTGGCCACCGATTCGATTCTGCTGCTCTCCTTCGCGCTGCTCATCTGCCGGCTCAACCGCGCTGACCACGCGGTGGCAGATGATGTGAGCGTGGCTGGTAGCGACGGGTCTGACGAAGAGTCGTGAGTGTCATCCACCGATTAGGGGCTGTTTGATAGACGGGGCGCCACCCGAGCGGTTCGATGGCGGAGGCTTTGCCCGACTTCGAGGGTGGCGGAACCTTGGGTTCGCTGTTCGCGCTGATGAAGCCGACTGTGATCGCTCTGCTCCAGGTGACTGCACTGTGTGCGGTACTCGCCCACGATTTGGTTCAGTGGCACATCGGCAACGGCTTCGACCCGATGGGAACTCTGTGGACCTGTTTCGTCGTGTTCATCGGCGGATTCCTAACTGCCGGTGGTGCGAATTCAATCAATATGTGGTACGACGCTGACATTGACCCGTTCATGGACAGAACTGCGACCCGGCCAGTTCCAGCAGGTGACATAGAGCCGCGCACCGCACTCTTCTTCGGCTTCTTCCTCGCAGTCATCGGGACCATTTGGTTCATCTCGCTGGCCAACGAAGTAGCGGCATTCTGGGCGGCGTTCAGCGTCGTTTTCTATGTCCTCATCTACACGATGTGGCTGA
>Ga0208879_1002069_pt1 | contig 18231 bp, 19 predicted proteins | sample Knorr_S15_td_Bot_FD_185605 | JGI IMG/M metagenome (GOLD analysis project Ga0208879, IMG submission 185605) | Marine microbial communities from Southern Atlantic Ocean transect - Knorr_S15_td_Bottom_ad_5009_LV_A (SPAdes) (version 2) | ecosystem: Environmental > Aquatic > Marine > Oceanic | place... | reverse complement strand
TATCTAAAGAGAAATCCCGATAACATCTTACTCAGGCTATTTAAACGGGTATTAAAGTTCCCGGCAACACTATACCTGGTAACCATTCCATTTATTTTTGAAGCAGCGCTGTTGGTTACGCCAGAACAAAGATTCGAGGCATATGCCAATACGCCCCATGGCTTTTGGCTGGGTCTGCTGGCTTTTTTTGCCGGATTCTTTTTTATTTTGATTGGAGATGCCTTTTGGCAGGCGGTTGGAAAAATTAAAGGTTTTGCATTAGGTGTTGCCATTCCACTCTTTCTGGTTCGGTTGATCTTTTTTCAGCTTGGGGGTCCGTTTTATTTAATTGTGATCGAATCCTGGAGTTGGCTCTTTGCAGTATTCGGATTTGGAGCAACCTATCTCAACCATCCCAGTAAAAAATTGACTTATCTGAGTAAAGCTGTTTACCCGGTTTATATCCTGCACATGATTTTCCTTTACTTGGCTTCAGACCTGGTTTTAACACGCCCCGTCCATGTAGACCAAGCCCATACCATTATGGCCATTGAGCCAAACAGTCCAGCTGAAAAAGCGAGGCTTTTACCCGGCGACCAACTAATTACGAAATTTGAAGATTGGAAACCAGGCATTCCCCTTGAAATCAATGTAAACAGGAAAGAAGATTCCATGAAAATATCCATTACACCAGATGAGAAGGGAAAGATTGGTGCTGATTTTATTCCAATACCTTTTTTTATTCCGAGATATACAGAATCACACATCACAACGCTCTCTGCGTTCCTTCAATTTATTTTGATCAATGTAATGACTTTCGGAGGCTGTTTTATAGGCTATGAAATGGTTAAAAGAATAAATTGGCTGCGGCCTATGTTCGGCATAAAACCAATATCGATCAGAAAATAATCTGCCCTTCAGTGTCTAACTCCGGATAAGGCTCCCCTTTCGATTGGTAGACCTTTGCCGCTTCAGGATAAGAAAACTCGAACAGAAGTTTTTCAACCGTATTTTTGTCCAACCTACACTTTTCATATAATCCCGCTTGTAGCCTTTGCCGCTGGGCTTCAAATAAAATAACTGCATTCGCCACAGACACATTTAAGCTTTCCACCATGCCCTGCATGGGAATTTTGATCACTTCATCTACCGCATCCAAAGTTTCCGGTGAAATCCCATCCAACTCAGCACCCAACACAATGACAGATGGTTTGGTATAATCAACTTTACGGTAATCAATCGCTTTTGTACTGCCATTGGCAGCATAAATAGAAAAACCACTTTGCTTCAATTCAGAGATTACATTTGGTATAGAATGATGGATATGAAGGTTCACCCAATGGTTTGATCCACAGGCAGATTTGAGATTTACCCCAATATTTTGTTTATTTGACGAAATACCGTGAATGTCACCAATCCCAACCGCATCGCAGGATCGTATAATTGCTGCAAGATTATGAGGCTTATTTACATTATCCATCACGACCGTTAAATCTGGCTGACGTTTGTTTAAAATATTTTTTATTTTTTGGAATCGTTCTGGGGTCATAATTATTTTGAGCCACTAAGGTCGCTAATTTTCGCGAAGAAGAAAAAAATTACTTTGATGAATTTATGAATCTTTAGTGTTTCTAGGCGAACTTAGTGGCAGATGAATTATTAGATTAAATTCTCGTCCTATGATTTCATTAGAATCTATAAAGAAAAAAGCACAAGAACTTGGATTTCAAAAAGTGGGTATTGCCAAAGCTGAACCTACACCCAAAGAAAAATCTAATCTTGAATCCTGGCTGAGGCAAGGTCGCCATGCCACAATGGAATGGATTGTAAAACGAAAAGACGAACGTGGCAATATTCATACTTATTTCCCGGAAGCGAAATCGGTTATTTCTGTTGGACTCAATTATTACATTGGAAAAGACCAGTCTCATATTCAATCTGATTTCCAAATTTCAAATTATGCCTGGGGCGATGATTATCACGATGTTATAAAAAAACGTCTTTTCCAATTATTGAGGTGGATAAAAGAATTCCAACCGGAAGTAAAAGGTATTGTCTGTACGGATACATCACCCGTTATGGATAAAGTTTGGGCACAGCGCGCAGGTCTTGGCTGGTTGGGGAAACATACAAATTTGATCACCAGAGATCATGGCAGTTGGCTCTTTCTGGGAGAACTTATTCTGGATATCGACCTTGACTATGATTCACCATTTGATGATGATCTTTGCGGGAGTTGTACTGCCTGTATTGATGCGTGTCCCACCCAAGCATTGGATGAATACCAGATAGACGCAGGGAAATGTATTTCCTATTTAACAATCGAACATCGAGGGGACTTGCCGGCAGATCAAAATAATCTCCATGGCTGGATTTACGGGTGTGATATTTGTCAGGATGTATGTCCTTGGAATGAGAAATTTTCTGAGAATTCTGAGATTCCAGAATTCCAAGCTCGAGAAGAAATTTTAAGTTGGACCAATAAAGATTGGCAGGAATTGGATGAAGACGGATTCCGAAAATTGTTTAAAGGCTCGGCTGTTAAACGAACCAAATTTGTTGGGCTGAAAAGAAATGTTGAAAATAATTCATAACCATAGATTGAGTACAGAATACAACCCATTCAAAAAACTTCGTGGCAATAAAATTTAATCTACTTCCACATCCACGGCACCAATCCCTACAGAAATATCTCCTATGATGGTGGGGCGGTTTTCATCCCAATCTTTACTTACATATTTATTTCTGCCCTTAGACATTAATCCATCCACATCAACAGAACTCAAAAATGAATGATCCACTCGGAGTTTTATATTCACATCTTTTGGGAGTATTAATTCTAAAGATCCCAACCCAACGTCAATGGAAAGATCCATATCTTCGTCAAATTTTCCACGGAGGTCAATGGTTGCGGATCCAAGCCCCACATCCAAAATAAATTTTCGTGTGTTAAGGTTCCCTAATCCATACCCATTAAAATCGCCTAACCCGCTGGAAATGCTTACCCGCTCACATGTAATTTTGTTGGATGATTCCATTTCCAGTTTTACATCACTCAAACCGCAATCCAATTCAAAGTAGGATAATGAAAGATCTGTTAGATCAATATTGGCTTCTCCTAATCCAAAACCTAACTGTAATTCGGTTGGAATTCCCTTCGCTAATTTGAAATCCATTGAATTATAAAAATTATCTCCGAGATTAAAATCTTTGAAATTGATGCCGTCATCACAACACTGAAAGTCATGGCCGGTTTCACCATTAATTGTTAAAATAGCTTTTTCCCCTAGTGTTGAAAAAACCACATCTGTTTCTGTACGTTCAGGATCGTATTCGATAATTCCCGAAATAGTTTTAGGTTTATCATTGGTGCTGATCTTGAGTTCACCCAAAGCAAAATTCAAATCTATTTCCAATAACTCATATTCGTTAAGATCATATTTATAATAATCCCGGATAAACTCATCATCTGTCTGTCCAAACGAGAGGGAAAATATGAATAAGAAATTTAAATATTTCATTTTCATCCTCTTAAAAATTTAGATTTATTCGAATAGTGGATTCAATCGGTCCGTCATGACCAAGTGGTTTGGCAAAATTAAATCCCCAGTCAAATTCATCATCATCATCCCAGCCGAAACCAATGCCAGCTGATTGAAGAAACAAATCAGAATGGTCAGAAATATATTCAATATCCACGAATTTTGGAGAGTTAAACGCCATCCCTGCATCATAAAAAAGTTTCACATTAAACCAGTTTTGGGTGAAATCCTCCCTAAAAACCAATTCTGCATTCATCTGCACCGAATGATTCCCAAGCTGCGATTTATATCCCTGTGCACTTATGGAGCCTAAACCACCAATACCAAATTGTCTAAAACCAGGAAGCGTTTCAGAGCCCATTCCTAAGATTAACCGGTTTCGTAAAACAACACCTTCAGAAATTTCCAAGTTCATCATGGCAATATGGGTGATTCGCAAGGTTGGATCGGCTAGGATAGAATCATTCATTTTTAGGGTCATTTCTAATTTTGATAAAATCGCCAACCCTGTCTTGAGTGGGGAATAAGATGCAGTTCTGAATGCTGCCACACCTTCCAGATATTCCACGTCGGTTTCAACCATGAATGGGTTATTACGCAAAACAGTAATTTCATTGGTGAGGCTCCAAAGATCTTGATCTACCGTGATCTCGCTTTGTGTAGCACGAACAAATTTCCCTTTCAATTTTAGATGTGAGAAATCCAAGCCAAAACCCAATTCAAAACCGGTTTCATCCCAGCGATCGTAAAAGTCCTGTCGACCTAAAAATCCTGCCCATGAATTTTCATTTTCAGGAAGTCTAAATTCATCGTCGGTTCGCACTGTTTTAAATCCACTGGCAAAGAGTGTTGCAGATCGATTTTTCAGCAGGGAAGACTCCAATGTGGTTCGCCCTATGAATTCATCCGAACTAAAGCGATATCCCAGTGAAAAACTTAATCGGATCAAGGATTCATCTCCGTGATCCCAATTCCAATTCAATGGTACAAAACGCAATCCTTCATTGCGGTTATATTCAAAAACGTCTGGTCGTGGATGAACCCAGCCATCGCTGCTGCGTTGCGAGAATGTAGAGATTCCAAAATTCTTTTCTCCCGATACTGCCGAGTCTGTAAAAGTCTCCCGATAAATGAGACCCTGATTCAAACTGGCTTCAACAATTTTGCCATTGATCTGTGCCCCTTCGTCGGTTTGTACATCACCGCCAATAGTTACAATTTTACCATTAATCACGGCCGATGAAAAAATATGAACATCGCCACCAATAACGGTGATTTGACTTTCAACAGTTCCATGGACATGAAGGCTTCCACCTAAAATCCTGATATTATCTTTCATAATTTCAGATGAATCAATGGTTACATCGGAATAAAAACGAATTTCATTTGTTGTAAAAGATGAAGAATCGCTCAAAGATGAATTAAAGCCAAAAAGTAAACTGGTTGTCAATAGGTGTAAAAGTAGTTTCATAAGTTAATCCTGTTCAATTGTAATGGTTCCGAATGTCGCGCGTAAGCATATTTCGTGTAAGCTGTAAAGCTAATGTCATAATTCTCTCATCATGAAATGAAACAAGTTGGTGGAATGATTCTCTATTTCCACTTTGAGCTTCAAGGATTAATGTTTTAATATTATTTTTCAAACTTTCGTTGCGCTACAATGAGTATGACAAGGCTAATTAAAAAAGGTTGCCATAGAATTTAATTTTTATACATAAAATATTTTTGTCTATAAAGACAAAAGCCTCGTCCTTTATACTTTTTCGATGACGGGGCTTTTAATATGATAGTTAATCATAGATGAATTAGGTTCATCTATGGTGGAGAAATGTTATAGTCCGGTTTCGGCTACCGTCTTTTTCACGGCAACCAGTGTATCATTCAATCCTGTTTTTTCATCATCCGTTAATGAAAATTCCAAAACTTTTTCAACACCACCGGAACCAATGACTGTTGGAACACCAATAAAATAACCATCAACACCGAATTCGCCTTCACAAAGAGATGCACAAGGAATAACTCTTTTTTTATCTCGGATAAATGATTCAGCCATTTCGATTGCTGATTGTGCCGGCGCATAAAAGGCCGATCCATTTCCAAAAAGTTTCACAATCTCACCCCCGGCAACACGAGTTCTATCTTCAATCTCTTTTAATCTTTCAGCAGAAATAAGATCCGTAACAGGAACACCGCCAACCGTTGCTAACCGCGTAACAGGAACCATGGTATCGCCATGTCCACCTAAAACCATACAAGTTACATCTTGGACAGAAAAACCGGTTTCCATAGCAATAAAAGCTCGAAAACGTCCACTATCCAAGGCACCTGCCATGCCAACAACTTGATTTTTAGGAAATCCTGAAACTTTATAGAATGCATAAACCATGGCATCCAAAGGATTGGAGATAACAATTACAAATGCGTTAGGAGCCTGTTCCTTAATATTGGTAGCAACATCTTTCATAATACCGAGATTTATTTCCAGAAGATCTTCGCGGTCCATTCCTGGTTTTCGTGGTATCCCTGCGGTAATAATAAAAACATCAGTATTTTTTACATCGTTCCAGTCTGATGTACCAGTTATGTTTGAATCAAATCCATCATGAGGTGTGAGTTGCATAAGGTCAAGTGCTTTTCCCTTTACCATCCCTTCTGCTCTTGGAATATCAAATATGATTACGTCACCTAACTCTTTCTGTGCAGCAAGAAAGGCAAGGTTCCCACCGATTTGTCCACCACCGATCATTGTTATTTTTTTTCGAGCCATAATTATTCCTTTTGTTTAAAACAAAAAACCCCCCGAATTCGGAGGGTTTAGAAGTTAATTTTCTACAATAATAGTTACAATTTTTCGATTTCGACCTTTTCGTCCGAAATGAACAATGCCATCTGATGTGGCGAATAGTGAATCATCATTGGCACGGCGAACATTCATTCCTGGATGAAATTTTGTTCCACGTTGCTTAAGAATGATGGTTCCAGCTAAAATAGATTGTCCATCAGCCACTTTGAGTCCGAGATAACTGGGATTCGAATCGCGACCATTTCTAGAACTACCCTGTCCTTTCTTATGTGCCATAAGTTATTCCTTTTCCTGAGTCGCTTCTTCAGCTTTAGGTGCTGCTTTTTTTGCGGGTTTTTTAGTCTTTGCTTTAGATGCTTTAATTTTTTGAATTTCTATATCAGTAAACCACTGCCGGTGTCCATTCTTCCTTTGATAACCTTTCCGTCTTTTTTTCTTATAAATGAGAATCTTTTTTTCTCGTCCATGATCAATTACGGTAGCAGTTACAGTAGCACCCGTCACTGTGGGTGTCCCGATTTGAGTGCTCGTTCCATCATGAACGAGCAATATATTATCAAAGGTTAATTTAGTGCCTGCCTCCCCGGATTGTCGCGGGACGCGAACTTTGGCACCTTCGGTAGCCTTGAATTGTTTTCCTGATATTTTTACGATAGCATACATTTTAGGTCTCCAAAAAGCCGGCAAATTTAAGAGGTGGTTTTTCCCTTATCAAGGTTCATTTCATACGTAACGTCTTCTCCATCTTTCGTCCTAATAAACCTGAAATCATCTTGAGCCAGTTCTACATTTTCTTCAATCTTAAGGTGTACAAAGTTTTGCCACATGAGTCCACGAAGTATATGTTTCTTTTCACCACCTAAATACTGAGCATTCTCAGGATGAAGTTGTAGCCTAAGTCGCAAGGAACGATATTTGCTTTTATATCTTCTCAACCAATGGTCGATTCGAGTTACGAGTGTTTCTTGCGAAATTATTCGACCCGATCCATTACACGATGGGCAGGGTTCACTCATTGAATCCAAAAGACTTAACCGAATTCTCTGACGTGTCATTTCCAGCAAACCAAATTCGGTAATGGGTGCGACAGCTACTTTCGCACGATCTTTTCGGAGTTCCTTCCGAATTTCATGATATACTTTTTTTCTGTTTTCTTCAAATCGCATATCAATAAAATCAATTACAATCAAACCTGAAAGGTCGCGAAGCCTTAATTGCCGAGCAACTTCTCGGGCTGCTTCTAAGTTGATTTTTAGTGAATTATCTTCATGCAGTTTTTTCCCAACAAATCTGCCACTATTAACGTCTACCACAACCATGGCTTCTGTTTTTTCAATAATAAGGTAAGCACCACTTTTTAACCAAACTTTTGGTCGCATCAATTTTTCTATTTCTGATTCAATACCAAAACTTTCGAAAAGGGGTGCCTTCAATTTATAAAGTTCAAGTCGTTCTAAAAGGCTGGGTGAAATATCCTCTAAATATCGTTGTGTCTTTCTATACAGTCTTTTTGAATCTATGATTATTTTTTCAACATCAGGGGTTAAAAGGTCTCGTACAACGCTTGATGCAGTTTCAAGATCTTCATAAACAATTACGGGAGCTTCAGTTCTATCTGCTTTTGTTTGAATTCGGTGCCAAGTCTCTAAAAGTTGATTAAAATCATTTTCAATATGTTCTTCACTTTTACCTTCAGCCACAGTTCGAATGATTATTCCAACGTCTTCTTGACGAAGCCTTTGGGCAACCTTTTTTAGCCGACGCCTTTCATATTTATCCCATATCTTTTTTGAAATACCAATATAATTTGCATTTGGAACTAGAACCAGCAATCGACCTGGGAGGGCGACCTCAGTGGTTACGCGAGGCCCTTTCCCAGCAAAGGGTTCTTTAATGATTTGAACAAATATTTCCTGATCTTTTTTCAGATCAACTTCTATATTGTCGTATCTATGATTATTCTTTCCTTTTTTATTACCGCGATCTTCAATAATATATTCATTATTACCAATCTCAGAAAAGGGCAGAAAAGCATTCAAATCATAACCCACATCTACAAACGCAGCTTGCATTCCGGGGAGAACATTTTCAACTTTTCCTTTATATACATTTCCAACCATTCGATGTTTATCCTGTTTCTCAACATAAACTTCAACCAATTGGCTATCTTCTTGAATCGCAATCCGGGTTTCCCCCATGCTTTCATTTATAAAGATTTCCTTCTTCATATTTTACCTATAAGTTACACGATACCCGCCGCTACAAGGTAGAATCCACTAGGGATATTCCTATGGCTTACCGACGAGAACGTCATTTTTTGTTCTTTTTTTGGGGACTTAAGAAGGAAGGAAAATTTTGGCCCTGAAAAGGGTGATAAAAATCGTGTCAATATCGTCAGAAAAAATAAATAAAACTTTGTAATCCTTCATGTCCCGACTCCCCCAAAAATACACGATTTCGCATATTCTATCCAAGAAAATAAACCATTTCTTTGAATTAAATTAAATACCTAAAAAATACCTATAATTGCTTAAAAACAGATTATTTCTAAAAAGGATAATATGAAATTGAGATAAATAATATTATTTTTGTACAAACAATTTTATTGAATCATTAATTATTAATTAAGGTCTAAAATTATAAATGAGTGAAAAAGGTCATATTATCGCTATTGGAGGCGGAGGATTTGGGCGAAATCCAAATCATAGAAAAATTGAAAAATATATTTTAGATCTTACAGGTAAGGAAAAGCCTAATGTTGTTTTTTTCCCAACAGCCAGCGCGGAAGATAAAGGATACATTGTTAACTATTATTCCTGTTTCTCTAAGTTGGAATGTGAACCCAGCCACGTAACACTTTTCCAGAGAACACCAAGGTTAGACAGCATCATAAATAAGGCAGATGTGATCTATGTAGGTGGCGGCAATACCAAAAGTATGTTGGCTGTTTGGCGGGAATGGAAATTGGATAAACTTTTATTGAAAGCATACAATCAGGGTAAAATATTATGTGGCGTTAGTGCGGGAGCTATTTGCTGGTTCGAACAGGGAATTACCGATTCTTGGGCCAGTAATCTCAATACCATGGATTGTCTTGGATTTATACCGGAAATGGCGTGTCCACATTACCAGGAAGAAAAGAACAGACGACCTGATGTACATAATATGTTGAAAAATGGAAAATGTGGACCAGGTTGGGCCATAGATGGTGGAGCGGCTGTTCATTTTAAAAATGGCGATTATTATAAATCGATTCAGTTTTATCCCGATTCCTATGTCCATTATGTTTCCTGTGAAAATGGTGAAGTGACTGAAGACCAAAAAGAGATGCTCGTTATAGAATGAATGAGGTCGACCAATCAAAATTTTGGGAAGATATATATTTAGAAAATGATGCAGGTTGGGATTTAGAGGGTGTAACTCCAGTATTTGAAATATTATCGAAATCACTTCCTAAAGGAAAAGTCTGTATTGTGGGGTGTGGGCGAGGATATGATGCCATCATGTTTGCTCAAAAAGGGTTTGAAGTAACAGCCATCGATTTTGCGCCAACAGCTATTAATTCTGTAAAAAGTTTAGCGATTAAATCTAAAGTTAAAGTCAATACCGTTAAGGCTGATATATTCTCATTAAAAGCTGAACACTTGAACACTTACGATTATATAATTGAACAAACTTGCTTTTGTGCTATTCATCCAAGTCGTCGTAAAGAATATGAAAAGTTGGTAAAGTCAATTTTAAAACCTGATGGACAGCTCATCGGACTTTGGTTTCCTTTGGATAAAAAACTGGATGAAGGTGGTCCAGCTTGGGGAACGACCCTAGAAGAAGTGAAATCGATTTTCAACTCCGGTTGGTCTATCGTAAAAGAAGAATTTCCAAAACATTCTATTGAACCCCGAAAAGGTCGGGAGAAACTGATTATTTTTCGAAAGTGTTAAAGTTTTAAAGTGTCCATTTTTTCAGATATAACTTTCTATGAAAGATCACATTAATACTTAAGCACAAAAACACCCTAACACTAAAACACATTTTTCTATGATTACACAATCCACATTTGATTTCCTGTCTGAATTAAAACAGAATAATACCCGAGAATGGTACCATGCAAACAAGGATAGTTATAAAGAAGCATTCGGAAATTTTGAAGATTTGGTTGCAATGCTTCTCCATACAATCGCCGAATTTGATGATTCTGTTATTGGTACAGAACCCAAAGATTGCCTGTTCCGAATCTATCGTGATATCCGGTTTTCAAAAGATAAAACGCCTTACAAATCATGGTTTGGTGCAGCCATGAAACAGGGTGGACGTAAAGAGATTGGCTCTGGATATTATGTACATGTTTCACCCACTCAGGTTTATCTCGCCGGAGGTATTTGGCATCCGGATAAAGATACCTTAGGCATGATTCGTGATCACATTGTGGCTTGGCCTAACAAGTTTGAGAATGTTGTTTTGGACAAAACTTTTTTAAAAATATTTGATGGGTTGGGAGGCGATCAATTAAAAACTGCACCCAGGGGAATTCCAAAAGATCATCCCCAGATCCAATGGTTGCGGCATAAAGATCACATCGTTTCGGTCCAAATTGAACCTGAAGAAATTTTAACAGAAAAATTCATAAAGAAAGCAGGGAAAATTTATAAGAATATGTTACCCTTGAACCAATTTATTACAGATGCAATTTCCTGAATTTTTGGCTACTCAACTGTGAGCAGAATCATGTCTGTAGTTACTCTGACTTAGGAACGTAATTCACAATTCCAATAGAGGAATTTCCCGCTCTTTATAGTAAAGACTATATTAATTGGACATCTAATGAAAAATAATGGTCCTTTTTTTATGAAGAATTATTCGATGCTCGAGATGGGCTTTCACGGCAGTTGTTAATACTCGTCGTTCAATATCACGCCCAGCACGAATCATATCTTTGACAGTATGATGATGCGTAACTGACGCAACATCTTGGGTAATGATGGGACCTTCATCCAAATCTTCTGTTACATAATGTGCGGTAGCACCAATAATTTTTACACCCTTTTCCCATGCTTGATGGTAAGGTCTTTTTCCTTTGAATGCCGGCAGAAATCCATGATGAATATTGATGGCCGTGAATTTTTCTATTAATCGGGGTGAAAGGATTTCCATTTACAGCATGAATATGTCCGGTGATGCGGGCAACAATCCCGGGACGATCTTGGCATGAAAGTTGAATTATCATAAATATTTCTTTTAGTTTAAACTCTAATAGGCACCTGGATTTAAACCAAAGTATCATTCCAAAACTATCGATGAAGCGGAAAATAAAAAGGGAAAAATCAGGTGATGCCGAAAGTGGAATAGACAGTTTGAGTGTTCGGGTGTTTGAGTGATTCAGAATTTTAAAATTGGACACGTTAACACCTTCGACCTTGGACACTTATTAACCTAACTTTTGCCCCATGAAATCTGACTTACACCTAGCAAAAGATGCCGCAATCGAAGCGGGGAAAATTATTCTGACTTATTATAAAGCGGATTATGAGATTCGTGATAAAGGCTACCACAATCCAGTCACCACGGCTGACCATGCTGCGGATGCTTATTTAAAAAAAGTTTTATTAGCTAATCGTCCTGATTATGGGTGGCTCTCTGAAGAGACTGTGGACTCCCCAGACCGGTTAAACAAAGATCGTGTTTGGGTTGTGGATCCATTAGATGGTACCAAAGAATTCATTGAAGGCGTCCCAAATTTTGTAGTGAGTGTTGCCTTGGTTGAAAATGGATTTCCGATTGTGGGTGTTCTTTATAATCCAGTGACAAAAGAAACATTTATAGCCGCCAAAGGCGAAGGCGCATTTTTAAACAATGAACTTATTCGGTGTTCCACTAAAGAAAATGTAGGCGATATGGTAATCTTGAACAGTCGATCTGAAACACGCCGGGGACTGTGGAAACCGTATGATGGCACTTTTGGAGAACTCCGCGCTGTGGGATCTGTAGCCTACAAACTGGGAATAACTGCTGCTGGGAAGGCGGACATTTTTGCATCACTTCGCCCCAAGAATGAATGGGATATTTGCGCAGGAAATTGCATCATTAATGAAGCTGGGGGAAAACTCATTGATCTCCATGGAAATCCGAGAGAATATAATTTGGAAAAAACACTCATCGAACCAGGACTTATCGCGGGGGATGTAGATGCGGTGGATAAAACATTTCAAGTTCTGAAAAGTGTTTGAGTGTTAACGTGTTCAAGTGTTCACGATGATGATTATTAAAAATTAAGTGAGAAAAACTAATGCATTTTGTTTCTGAAGATATTGAAAAATACTGTAAGGATTATTCCATTACAGATTCTGAACTGTTAATAGAATTATCAAAATCCACTTGGGAAAAAGAAGAAATACCCCAAATGCTTTGTGGAGCTTTGGTAGGCGGATTGTTACAAATGCTCATAAAAATTTCCGGTGCGAAACGCGTTTTAGAAATCGGGATGTTTACAGGGTATTCCACATTAAAAATGGCGGAAGCATTGCCTGAAGATGGTGAAATCCATTCCTGCGAATTAATGGTAAAACATATCCAAACAGCCAAAGGCTGGTTCGAAAAATCAGATGTGAATCATAAAATTTCGGTACATCAAGGTCCAGCTTTGGCATCCTTGGAAAATTTCAGAGCAGGCTCATTCGATATGATGTTTGTAGATGCAGATAAAACGGGTTATCCTGAATATTATCGAAAAGGGACTACACTTTTAAAAAAAGGCGGAATTGCCATTTTTGACAATATGCTTTGGAGTGGTACTGTACTGAATCCGGAAACTGATGATGCCAAAGCTTTACGGGAAACGGCAGAACTCATTAATGATGATGTTAGATTAGAACAATTACTTTTGCCCGTTAGAGATGGTTTAATGATTTACCGAAAAATATAATTAGAGAATTAAAATGAACCAAATACCAGAAGATGCAATCAAATGTTTAGATAAAGGCTTTGTCCGGCTCGTGGATTCCATGGGTGGAGATGATGCCATTGTACAAGCAGCCCGAGTGAGTTACGGAAAAGGGACCAGTAAAACGTCTCAAGATCGTGGCTTGATTCGATATTTGATGCGCCACCGCCATACGACTCCGTTTGAAATGGTGGAGTTCAAATTCCATTGTAAAATGCCTATTTTCGTTGCGCGGCAATGGGTTCGTCACCGTACTGCCAATATCAATGAATATTCATTGCGTTATTCAGAAGCTCGAGATGAATTTTATATGCCCGATCCGGAACATATCCAGTTTCAGTCCGCGCTAAACAAGCAAGGTAGGATGGGAGAAGTCCCGGCGGAATTGAAGCAAAAAGTTCAAGATTATTTTAAAGAAATATCCGAACGGTCTTTTGAAATATATTCAGAATTGAATGAAGCGGGTGTGGCGCGGGAATTGGCCAGATCAATACTACCCGTAAATCTTTATACAGAATGGTATTGGAAAAATGATTTACATAATCTGCTCCATTTTGTTGGTCTCCGTTCTGACAGTCATGCTCAATATGAAATTCGTGTTTTTTCAGATGCTATGGCAGCATCGGTTAAAGCAGTGGCTCCATATGCTTGGGAAGCGTACCAGGATTATGTGATAAAAGGGATGCGTTTTTCTCGAGTTGAACAAAGTTTACTCGAAAAGAATTTGCCAAACCGTGTGATTGAAGATATCGGCGAAGATATTGCTTATCAACTCACAGCCACGCTTCATGCTGGCAAACCGCGGGAAGAAGCAGATTTATTTCCGCTGTATCAAAAGCAAGGCGGTTCCGATACCATTGAAGATTTCAAACTCAAGTGGGATTCCGGTGAAATTGAAACAGGGAATATTCGAGAACTCCGTGAATTCAGAGAAAAACTTCTATCATTAAAAAATAATTAAGTGCCAATATGTTCGCGTGTTCAAGTGTTAATATTCAGTGAAATGGCAACCGAACACCTTAATTCTTAAGTACTTTAATTAATATGAATACGTCCAAAGGTAATGAAGGTCACCGTCAACGTCTCCGGGAAAAATTTCTGAAAAATGGTTTGGATGGATTTCTCGATTATGAGATTATAGAACTTTTGTTAACCTTAGGTACCCCACGTTCTGACTGTAAACAATCCGCCAAAGATGCGCTAAAAAAATTCGAATCCCTAAAATCTGTTTTGGAAGCGACTCCAGCAGATTTGAAAAAGATCAAGGGTATCGGAGATAATAATGTTTTCGGACTGAAAATTGCACAAGCGGTTTCTCGTCGCTATCTTGCTGATAAAATTATAAATAAAGACTTTATTCGGTCTGCTGATGAGGTGAAAGAATATCTCCAACACGAACTCCGAGATAAAAATAGAGAAGTTTTTCTAGCCATTTATCTCAATGGGCGAAATCAAATAATCAAAATGGAAGAATTATTTCAAGGTACCTTATCCACATCTGCCGTTTACCCTAGGGAAGTGGTGAAACGTGCTTTGGAAAATGATGCCGCCGCATTGGTGTTTGTCCATAATCATCCCAGTGGAAATCCCAACCCGAGTCAGGATGATCTTTCCATTACGAATAAATTAAAAGATGCTTTAATGTCTATTGATGTATCTGTCCATGATCATATTATTATTGCCGGAAATGATGTGTATTCATTCGCCGACCATGGATTGATATAAGTGTTCAGGTGTTTATGTGTTCAGGTGTTAATTCAAATCTTACATGACCACCCACACACTTTAATATTAAAACACGTTTATACATGAAAAAAACTAAACAATACTCACTACCTACGATATTTCTGGCGCATGGACATTTTTGACGGATTAGTTCCATCTTATAAAAAACTTTATGTAGAATGGATTATCGGGGCAAAAAAAAGGATGAAACACGCCAGCGCCGAATTGCTAAAGCAGTGAAATTATTATCTGAAGGGAAAAAATTTAAATGACAATTAAAACACAAGGTAGGCCTTTTGGCGGTGCGATAATGAAAATTGATAAAGGGGAAAAAATGTATAAAGTCTATCGCATTATTCCAAAAAAATATCCCGGTTACCATTTTGAGTATCGTGTTTTAACCAAAGTAAAAAAAGATGGCAATTTGGAAGTTGCAGCATACAATTATAAAGTCGTTAATGGATTGATAGAAAAAGGGGAGATTATGAGAAGCGAAAATGTTCCAAAAAAGGCTATGGATGGTATTGTCAATGGGATATTAAAACAGACTGAAAAAAAATCCCCATCTTATCTGGATGTTGTTGACCTGACAAAATATAATACGCTTGAAGAACAAATTAAAAAAATGGTAGAATTGGATAAGGTCGATACTCAATATATTGATTGAGTGTTTATGTGTTCAGGTGTTAATTCAAATCTTACATGAGCACCCGCACACTTTAACACTTGCACACATTTTTTCATGAACACCTAAACACAATTATAATGAGTATTTTTAACAGAGCAGAAGTTATCGATTCCAATTTCACAAGATTTGTGAAAGATGGGAAATTGCCATCAGCTCGGACGAAGCTTTTATTGTCCCAAACTAATATCCGGTCATCGGAATTAATTTCAATATTTGAATCCCAAGTTTTAAGTCGTCATATGGATTTGAAAGCGCGCTTATTGAAAGATGAAGGAAAATGTTTTTATACAATTGGATGTTCCGGCCATGAAGGGAATGCAGTATTCGGAAAAGTTTTCCCTTACACCGATATGGCATTTCTCCATTATCGCAGCGGACCATTTTTCATTGAGCGATCTAAACAAGTCCCAGCATCCACGCCGATTTATGATATGGCGCTCTCATTCATGGCTTCATCCGAAGATCCCATTAGTGGCGGGCGGCACAAAGTATTGGGAAGCAAGGTGCTAAATATTCCGCCACAAACCAGCACCATCGCCAGCCATTTACCGAAAGCAGTGGGTACAGCTTTTTCCATTGATCGTGCTAAAGATTTGGAAATTTCAGAAAGGAAATTGGAAGCTGATAGTATTGTAATCTGCAGTTTTGGCGATGCAAGTGCTAACCATTCAACAGCTCTAAGCGCTTTTAATACAGCCAGTTGGGTAACAAATGTGGGTGGTCATGTTCCAATTATTTTTATTTGTGAAGACAATGGAAAAGGCATTTCCGTTCCCACGGATGATCACTGGATTCAAAGCAACTTTTCAATGCGTCCCGGTTTAGATTATATCCAAACAGACGGCTTACATCTTATCGATCTCATTATCAAATCCCGTCGAGCAGAACACGATTGCCGGATTAATCGTTCCCCCATTTTTCTTCATATGAAAACAGTACGGCTTATGGGGCATGCCGGCTCTGATGTGGAAGTGGGATATATTTCAATACCTGATATTGAAGCCGCAGAATTCAATGATCCGCTGCTTCATTCGGCCCGAATTCTCATTGAAAATCAATGTTTGTCTTCCCATGATATTGAGTCAATTTATGAATCGGCGCGAAAACAAATAAATCACGTTTTTGATGCAGCGACTACTCGACCAAAACTTGAAACTGCTCGCGAAGTGATGGCATCCATCACGGCTAATAATACAATTCAGAAAGCGCCAAAGATTCCATCCCAAAAAGCAAGAAAAGATCTTTTTGGAAAAGAATTTGATCGTATGGGTCAACCCCAACATATGGCGAAATTAATCAATTATTCCTTATCCGATATTATGTTGCAATATTCCAATACATTGATTTTTGGAGAAGATATAGCGCAAAAGGGTGGAGTCTATCATGTAACGGCGGATCTTTACAAACAATATGGTGTGCGCCGTGTGTTTAACAGTCCATTGGATGAAACATCTATTATTGGGTTTGGCGCTGGTTTTGGCCATAACGGATTCGTTCCAATTCCGGAAATCCAATTCCTAGCTTATTTTCATAATGCAGAAGATCAACTCCGTGGAGAATTGGCTACATTACCATTTTTCTCTGATGGCCAATTCACCAATCCAATGGTTCTACGTGTGCCCGGATTAGCCTATCAAAAAGGGTTTGGTGGACATTTTCACAATGATAATTCATTGACTATTTTTCGGGATATACCCGGGATAATTCTTGCCGTTCCCTCAAATGGAGCAGATGCTGTAAAGATGTTTCGCACTGCCGTTAAGGAAGCATATGAAAATGGACGTGTGGTGGTTTTTGTAGAACCAATTGCACTTTATATGACAAAAGATCTCTACGAACCCAAAGATGGGAAATGGAATTTTAATTATCCTGAATTAAAAGAAGAAATTCCATTGGGTGAATTTGGTCTATATGGAAATGGAAAGAGTCTCACCATAATCACCTATGGAAATGGATTATATTTTTCGCTTCAAGCCCAAAAAGAAATTGAGAAAAAATTAAAGAAAAAAATTAAAGTCATCGATTTACGATGGCTTTCAGAAATCGATATTCCCCATTTATTAAAAGCAATCGGAACGTGCAACAATGTGCTTATTGTTGATGAATGCCGCCGAACCGGTTGTCATGGAGAAGGGCTTTTTACACAATTGGTCAGTCAATCCAAAAAACCATTGAATATTAATCTCCATGCGGCGGAGGACAGTTTTATTTCTCTCGGTGTTGCAGCGACGGCTACGCTCCCCATTAAAGAATCCATTATCCAGAATGCTTTGGAGTTGATGAATGGGTAAGAATCAAAATAGAATTCAATTTTCCTATTTTATTAGGGTGTTTAAGACGCGAATGAAGGAGAGCCGTTTCATTGGTTTTATAATCTGATGGCAATCCATTCAAAAGTCAAAATATTTGTTCATCTGGTTTGGTCTACCCATAGCCGTAAACCAAATTTAAATAAGGAATTTAAAAAGCAGTTGAAAACCCATTTAATTGAACATGGAAAAGAAAATGGAATATTAATTCAGGAAATAAATATCCAACCTGAACATTTACATTTATT
>Ga0208879_1002066_pt1 | contig 18250 bp, 17 predicted proteins | sample Knorr_S15_td_Bot_FD_185605 | JGI IMG/M metagenome (GOLD analysis project Ga0208879, IMG submission 185605) | Marine microbial communities from Southern Atlantic Ocean transect - Knorr_S15_td_Bottom_ad_5009_LV_A (SPAdes) (version 2) | ecosystem: Environmental > Aquatic > Marine > Oceanic | place... | reverse complement strand
TGCTCAGATAATGAGAGGACATGTATTTTTTGGCATGGCCATAATGACCAATTCCATTGTTTTCAAAATAATTAATATCCTGCATCTCGGCATAAAGGTTGGTATATTGCACTCTCCAAAAGGAAGTTTGTATGCGTAAAAACGGGTAATTAAAAGCGTTATCGGAAAGTAAAAGCGAACGATAACCATCTCCAATAAAATGTTTTCCATGCCCAAATTGAACCAAAAAATGCTTAGCTGGTTTTATCCCGACATAGCCGGAAGCCATGGCATAATCAAAACCTGTTTCTTTAAAATCTCTTGCATAACCCTGCCCTTGAACAACTTTTGTTTTCCTAATTTTTGCATCCAAATAATTTGGGAAAATGGCCTGATTTTCAGCAAATGTGGAATAAAAAGAAACTGATTTCCCTATATCTCCTTCTATAACAAAACCTCTGGTATTGGTGAAAGTATTTGTTTCATTTTCGCTTTCTTTTCCTTTTGAGAAATGAATAACTGGTGAAGCTGTAACTTTATAATCATCTCCTTTTATGATGATGAGATGCTCGGAAAATAACTTCCTTTTATACCAATTGGTCCAAGTGTTTGGAAATTCTGATAGGAGTAAAGAGTCCGTATTTATTTTTTTATTTATAGTAGATTTTATTAGTGGCTTAAAAGAAGTATGGATGTCCGTATTTTGAAATTCTTTTTCAAAAATTAGATTTGCATCATGGTTTAAAGGTAAATTGCTGTGTTGTGCGTTTAACTGAGTAAAAATAAGTGCACATAAAAAAGATAAAATTATTCTATTCATTATATCTATGTCGTCTTTTTAAAATCAAAAGTGGAATCGACATTAATAAATACACAATGAGTGCTAAAATACATATTGCATAATTAATGTTTATCTCTAGTAAAAAAATGGAAATGAACACTATAAATATACTTGCAACATAAAGTATTATTGCTGTTTGTTTATGTGAAAATCCTAAATCAAGGAAGGCATGGTGAATATGATTTCTATCGGCATAAAGTGGATATTTCCCTTTTGAAATGCGTAATACAAATACCCTTAAAGAGTCAAATAAAGGAATTGCTAAAAATGAAATTGCCATAAGAGGTCCTTTATGTATGTAGTTAACTTCATTAGTAATAACTCCTGTTTTGACAAGGTCAATGGATAAAATTGCAAAAATAAAGCCAACAACTAATGATCCAGTATCACCCATTAAAATTTTTGCCGGATAAAAATTATATTTTATGTAGGCTAAAAGCGATCCTGTTAATGAAAAGGCAAGAATTACTATCGTATAATGAGAAGCTGTAAACGCAAGGATTCCAAAACAAGTGGAAGCAATAATACCAATACCTGCTGCTAAACCATCTACCCCATCAATTAAATTGTAAGAATTTGTAATAACTACAACTACAAAAATTGTAAAGGGGATACTTACTAAGGATGTAAGTTCAAATATGCCAAAAACTCCATGCATATTTGTAATTTCAAAATCTGCTAAATATATTAGAATGAGAATTGCTACTAATTGCCCAATCATTTTTTTAAAGGGAGAAAGTGATAATAGATCATCAATAACGCCTACAAAAAAAATAATAATTAGTGCCGAAAGTACAAATTCTATGTTTTCAAGATTTTCCATACCTATCCCCCAAAAGAGAAAAGCAAAACTAAAACCTGCAAAAATACCAATACCCCCGAAAAAAGGGGTGTGTTTTTCATGTGAGGCACGTTCATTAGGGTTAACATACAGCTGTTTCTTTTCAGCAAACAAAATTATTTTAGGAATCACTAGATATGTGAGTAAGAATGAGGTAAGAAACCCAAAAAAAATATTTGTAGTAATTTGCTCCAATTTTATCTTTTAAAATTATTTTTTAACCAATCTATATCTGCTTCAACCATGATTTGACAAAGCTCTTCCAAAGAAGTTTTTGGTTTCCACCCCAAGAGTTTTTCTGCTTTTGCAGGGTTTCCTATCAAAGCATCTACTTCAGCTAAACGGAAATATTTTTCGCTTACTTTTACAATTTCTTTTCCCGTTTTCTTGTCGATTCCTCTTTCTTTAATTCCAGCACCCTCCCACTGAATTTCTGTGCCTATTACAGCAAATGCCAATTCGGTAAAATGCCGAACAGTAACAGCTCTATTGGTTGCTAAAACAAAAGTATCGGAAGTATCATATTGCATCATTCTATACATTCCCTCCACAAACTCAGGAGCATAACCCCAATCCCTACTTGCGTCCAAATTTCCTAATTCTAAACAATTCCCTTCACCAGAATTAATTCTTGCAACTCCATCTGTTATTTTTTTGGTTACAAATTCCAATCCTCTAAGCGGTGATTCGTGATTAAAAAGGATTCCAATACAAGCAAATATGTCATAAGATTCACGATAATTCTGTGTCATCCAATGAGCATACAATTTTGAAATTCCATATGGACTTCTAGGATAAAAAGGAGTAGTTTCTTTCTGTGGAACTTCTTGCACTTTTCCATAAAGCTCGGAAGTAGAGGCCTGATAAAATTTTATGCTTTTATCTATAATTCGGATGGCTTCCAACAAATGTGTAACCCCAATTCCTGTAATCATGCTTGTAGCAATTGGCTGATCGAAAGATACATGCACAAAACTTTGGGCTGCTAAATTATAAATTTCATCTGGTCTAATTTCAGAAACCATTCTGATGGTACTTGTTGGATCAATTAAATCGTGCTCTATTAATGTTAGATTAGGATTATCTTGAATTCCTAAATATTTTATACGCCAAAAATTTTGGGAACTAGTTCTCCTATAAGCGCCATAAACTTTGTAATTTTTACTAAGTAAAAATTGAGCTAAATAAGCGCCATCCTGCCCTGTTATTCCAGTTACAATTGCTTTTTTCATTAGGAGAATCCTTGTTTTGTATCCGTAAAAATACTCATAAATAATTTAATGAGATAAGATTTGATTTACCCAATTATTTAAAGTAAAATTATTATCCACTTTTATGGTATGAAGTCCAGCCCTTTCGCCCGCCTTTATATCAGAAGGAGAATCACCAATTAAGTAGGATTTTTTAATATTGATTTCTGGAAAATCTCGAACTGCTTTTTCTATCATCCCAATTTTTGGTTTTCGGCAATTGCAATAATCTGTTTCTAAATGAGGGCAGAAATAGATTTTATTAATTTTTCCGTCCACTTTTTCAATCTTCTCTATCATGGTTTGGTGTAAAATGATTAAATCATTTTCACTCATTATGCCTTTTCCAATTCCTTGCTGATTGGTGATGATGATGATTCTATTAAATAAATTGGAGAGTTTGGATATAGAACTTAACACATTAGGAATAAACTCAAATTCTTCCCAATTTCTTACATATTTCCCTTCTAGTTTTTTGTTTATTACTCCATCTCTATCTAGAAAAAGAGTGTCAAAATTTGAAGTTTCCACTAGAATAATTCTTCTTCTATCAATTGACATAGAATATGTCCAATTAAGATATGCGCCTCTTGAATTCTTGGCGTATCATCAGAAGGAATTTTGATAATATAATCGCAAATACTATCCATTTCCCCTCCATTATTTCCGATAAATCCGATAGTTGTCATGCCAATTTCATTTGCTTTTTCTATTGCTTTTACAACATTGGACGAATTCCCAGAAGTAGATATTCCGAGCAAAATATCTCCTTCTCTTCCTGCTGCCTCAGTCATTCGAGCATAGGTTTCTTCATAGCCATAATCATTAGCCACTGCCGTTATGTAAGAAGAATTTACATGCAATGCCTCAGCATAAAGAGGTTTTCTATCCTTGTAGAATCTTCCACTAAGTTCTGCTGCAATATGTTGTGCATCAGATGCCGACCCTCCATTTCCACACAAAAGCATTTTTTTATCATTTTGAAAAGCTTCAATGCAAATCCTAACAATTTGCTCAATAGTTTGTAATAAGTTTTCATCACATAGAATGGTGTTAAAATTTTCTGATGATTTTTGTATGCACTCTGAAATTCTATTTTTCATCTCCCCTTTTTTTGGCTAAAATACAAAATTATAATGTTTGATAAGCCTCTTTGGTTTGCTTCCCAATTTCATCCCAACTATATGCTGTTTTAATTAATTCTACTCCATTTTTTCTAACTATTTCCCATTGCTTTTCATCACTTAAAATACAGTTTATTTTCTCTGCTAAAGAAGATGAATTTTCACTCTCAAACAAAAAGCCATTTTCATTATCTTTTATAACTTCTTTTAGAGGAGGAAGATTGGAAACTAATGCTGGTTTTTCATAACTTAAAGTCATCATTAAAACCCCACTCTGATAGATTTCTTTATAAGGCAATACCACCAAATCAGAAGCACAATAATAATGTGCTACATCTTCTTGTGGAATAAATTTGGTATGCAGGAGACAAAATTCTTGCAAATTATTTTCGTCTATTATTTTTTGATAAGGTGTAAAATCATTTTCCCAAACTTTTCCTGCAACAAGAAGAATAACATCTGGTTGCTGTTGCTTTACTTCAATTAGTGCCCTCAATAAAACCTCCAAGCCTTTTACTCTTTTTATCATACCAAAAAAAAGTAATACTTTTTTATCTTGAGGGATGCCAAGTCGTTCTCTTGAAATCTGTTGATTTTTCTGTACTTGAATAAAAGGAATATAATTTCCATGAGGAATAATGCTTATTTTTTTATTTAATGCTCCTTGTATTGTTACCAGTTCTGTTTTACTAAACTCATTGTGTGTAATGATAGCATCCGACAACTTATAAATAAGCAATGAATGATCACTATTTGCAGCAAAACTATTCACATCATGTACCGTTAACACAACTTTACCGAACAAAATTTTGGAAAAAACTACATTGAACAATACTAAAATATTGGCATAAAAGATATGAAAATGAATTAATTTATGTCCTGTGATACGCGCATGGACAATAGAAAGAATCGATCCTAAAATATATTTTATGCCACTAAAAAATCGTGATTTAGAGGTAAATAAATTATTATACAATTGATGAAATTTCAATCCCTTTATCTTAGGGTTCTCTGTTTCATTATTGGTATACAATCTTACATCAATCCCACTATTAATTAAGCCCATTGCTTGCCCAAACAAATAAAGATGATGCGAACTTCCGTGTGCGCCCAATGCATCAATTATTGCTACTTTTCTTTTCATGATTTAGGGAAACAAATATAAAATCTTTTCTAAGACAAACAATTTATATATTTGCAGCAATAATAAAATCAAATTCAGCCAAGTAAAATAAATGCTTTTTAACTCTTTACAATTCCTAATTTTCTTTCCTATTGTGGTAAGTATTTTCTTTTTGTTGCCGCAAAAAAGAAGGTGGATATTGTTGTTGATTGCATCTTATTATTTTTATATGTGCTGGAAGGTAGAGTATATAGTTTTAATTATTGCTTCTACTCTTATCGATTATTATGTTGGTAAAAAAATGGCTGCTTTAAAAGAAAAAGCAAAAAGAAAAAAGTGGCTACTTATTAGCTTGTTCTCTAATCTTGGTATTCTATTTGGTTTTAAATATTTCAATTTTGTAAATGCGAATGTACAGGCCCTTTTCGATAATTTTAACATCTTTTATGGAGTCCCCGCTTTTGATATTTTACTTCCTATTGGTATTTCATTCTACACTTTTCAAACTTTGAGCTACACCATAGATGTGTATAATGGGAAAACTCCTGCGCAAAATCATTTAGGAATTTTTGCGGTCTATGTCTCCTTTTTCCCTCAGTTAGTTGCAGGCCCTATTGAAAGATCAAAACATTTATTACCACAATTTTATGTAGAACATAAATTCAGCTATGATAGGGTGAAATATGGTTTGCAACAAATGCTCTGGGGCTTCTTTAAAAAAGTAGTAATTGCAGACAGGTTGGCCATTGTAGTAGATGGCGTTTACAATAATGTGGACAATTATTCTGGGGTATCCTTACTAATAGCAACCATCTTTTTTACTTTCCAGATTTATTGTGATTTCTCAGGATACTCTGATATCGCAATTGGCTCTGCAAGGGTTATGGGATTTGAACTAATGGATAATTTCAAACGCCCCTATTTTTCCAAATCTATTTCTGAATTTTGGCAAAGATGGCATATTTCCCTTTCCACTTGGTTCCGTGATTATTTATATATTCCATTGGGAGGTAATAGAGTTGTAAAGTGGCGGTGGTATTATAATTTATTTATCACTTTTTTAGTAAGCGGCCTTTGGCATGGCGCTAACTGGACTTTTATTGTGTGGGGCGCACTTCATGGAACTTACTTAATTATGGCGATAGCCCTTGTCAAACCAAAAGAATATATTTTGAATATGCTGAACTTAAAAGGTGGTTTTATACATAAAATATATCGGGTAACTTTCACATTTGCTTTAGTTGTTTTTGCTTGGATTTTCTTTAGAGCAAATAATATTTCTGATGCCTTTTATGTTATAAATAATATGTTTTCTGATATTGGGGATTATACCGATTTTGAAAAAATGAAATTAAGCTTAAGAGGGCTTGGAGTTGGTGTGAATGATATACTTATTAGCGTAGGACTTATTGCCTTTATGGAACTATATAATTTGTGTGAAAGAGGAGGAGATGTTTGGATGAAATTGGAACAAAAACCCATTTGGCTAAGGTGGAGTGTTTACTATATTTTATTGTTTGGGATATTGTTTTTAGCACCTTATTCTAGAGTGAGTAACTTTATTTATTTTCAATTTTAGATGAACAAAGAGGTTAAAATATTATTGAGAAAAGGGAGTGTTTTTATACTCCCAATAATTGCTTGGATTTGTATTGTAATTGTAGTAGATCCATTTAATTATTTTAATGTCTCGAATATTATTTCTGAAAAGGCAAAAGAAAAATCTGCTCAACAAATAAACTCACTTCTATATAATACTGTTAATTTTAAAAACAATCCGACAAATAGTATAATTATTGGCGATTCGAGAATTAGGAAATTGCCAACTGAAAAAACTAAACAATTAACCGGTGATGATTACTACACCATGTATTCCAATGCCGCCAAACTCAATGAAATAATTGATTTATTTTGGTTTAGCGATTCTCTTTGGTTTTCTACCGATTCTACTAATTTAGAAAATGTAATAATTGGTATAAATTTCAATTTATATAACCAATATTCCTATTCAAATAGAGTTGCAGATGTGAAAAAATTATTGGATAATAAGTTTATTTATATCTTTAATTGGAGCATTTTAGAAACTGTTTATTTGGCATTAAAGAATGAATTTTTTGGCTTTAAGCCAAATGAGAAAAAAGATAAAGAGGAATCTTGGGATTACACTATCAAAACTATTGCAAAAAATCATTATTCTAAATACAAACATCCAGGGAAAACCCTTTCACGATTAGAAGAAATGGGAGTATATTGCAAAGCGAATAATATTAATCTAATATTGCTGATTGTTCCGCACTATAAAGAATTTCACAATAGATTAGTAGAATTTGATTTGGTAGAGGAAGAACTTGCTTTCAAAAATGAGATCAAAAATATTGGGAGAGTTATTGATTATGATTTTCCTAATTCAATTACTAATTGCAAATCTTGTTTTAGCGACCCTATTCACACTACTGATTCTATTGGAGAAATAATGGTTGTTGAAATTTTTTCAGATTCGCTTTCTATTGGAATGGAATTATAGAAATAACCCTTGAAAATAGGCCTTATTTATTAGCCAAAAAGTAGAAAAGTTTTTTCTGATTTTAGGATTGATTACAAAACTGATATTGTTTTTAAACAGGAGCCAAAAAATAAATAGATAAGCGTAAAGTCCTCCTATTTTTTTTAAGAAATAGATATGATTTTTAGTAGTTTGCTTTAAGTAAAAATCACCTCTATAAATTTTTGTTTCTTCTGTTGTAAAGGATTTTGTTAAACTCCCTACTTTATGGTAAAATTTGATGTTTGGGACATAATACATTTTATGTTTTCCATTTTTTAAAACTCTATATGAAAAATCGGTATCATCAAAATAAACAAAATAGTTTTCGTCCATAAACCCAATATCTTCAAATATTTCTTTTTTTGCTAAAAGACAACAAGTTGGGGCGTATTCTATCTTCTTAATTTTATCATATTGTCCTTTGTCAATTTCCCCCATTCCTCTATGCAATGGTAAAAATCCTTTACTTTTTATAAACCAACTTCCTGCATACCAAATAAGATTTTTATTATCATAAAACATCATTTTTGGCGTGACCAAACTACAGTTTTTTTGTATTTGAACTTTTATTAACTTCTCGATTAAAGTCGTTTCAAATTCTACATCATTATTGATAATCAAAACTTGATTGCATCCATCTTCTATGGCTTTTTTTATACCTTGATTATTGGCTTTTGCAACTCCAAAATTGCTTTTATTTTTTATTATTTTCAATCTAGAATCTTGCTTTTTTTCTAAAATTTGTAAAGTGGAGTCTGTGGATGCATTGTCAATAATATACAATACAAAATTTTGATGACTTTGCTTCCAAATGCATTCTAAAAAAGGGCTTAAAACAGCAGTAGAATTATATGTAACAGTTACTATTCCTATTTTTTCCATCTCGATAAATCTTTTGACAACAACTCTTCTAAAAGCTTGATATCTTCTACAAATAGTTCATTCATTTTATTCCTTAATTGTATATTTAATTCTGGTTTTTCATCCTTTTTGAATAAAGTATTTTTAATCCTCTTCACTAAGTTTTTTGGAATAAGCCACTTCAAAAACTTTCTTAACCCCACAAAGGAATAAACTATTCTGATTAAATTATTTTTCGGCCTACTAAAAGTATTGTGTGTTTTTTCAACTCCCGGCTTAAAGCTATTATCCACTCCCAAAAAATGGTAAACTTTTTTAATTACTCCTTCTATATCGTTTTTAAAATCTTGATAAAAAATAATATGGATATTTTCGCTTCTAAATGTGTCTAAATACCTTTTTACTTGCTTAAAATATAAGCCCAATTCGATATATTGTTGGTAAAATAATTTTGATTTTTTATTGTGAGGTTGCCTTTCAAAAACTTCTTCTAAAGGAGAACTAATTAGTCCAAGCCGGTAATCCATTAAATAATGAGAAAAAGCCCTATCAACCGGATTTCGGAGCATTATAATAATTTTTCCATTGCTATTATATTCCTTTATTTTATCAGGAACATCCTCATAAAATAAATAGGAAACACTCGCCTCTCCATATTTTTTTTCTTGAAGTGTTATAAAAAGATTATGGTATTTTTCTATCGTATCAACTCTGTTTTTTCCATAATATAAACACTGCTTTTGTAAAGATTCATCTGAAAAAAAATCCGTTTCTTTTTGTCTACTCATTACAATTTTTGGATGCTCATTTAGATAATGATATAAAGAAGTTGTACCAGCTTTTGGAGCTCCCACTATGAAAAAATCTACTTTCATTTAGTTGTGAATCTTTGTTTTACAGTTTCAGTAATACTTCCTATTCTTTTCAGATTTAAAATAAGTGCAACAAATGCTTTTATTGGAAATGTAATCAAATAGAATATACAAAATATTGGCGGAATTATAAAGTTTTTTAATTCATATCCATTAGCTTGCATTCTATCTTTTGTAAAAATCTGAGATAAATAAATTTCAGCAGTTGATAGCCCCCCTTCCTTCCATTTTTCCATTTTAGATGAATCTATTCTTAATTCACCTTTTTTATCGGTTGCAGTTGAAGATCCAATATTTGGAACTTCTAACATATTTTTATCAAATTCAACTCCAATAAAATTACACAATTCAATAATTTTCTCTTTTGGGTTTTGCAATAATTCTTCAAACTTAATTTTAATAACTCTTGGATTTTCTTCCATTTTATTTCCATGCAAAACAGCTGAATTCCAAAACTTTGCTGAAGTAATAGGATGGTAATTCATATAAGATCTTATCGCTTCTTTTAGTGGGATTTTACTTGCTCCTAGAAATCTTCTTTTCCATTTATTTTTTTCTGATCGTAATACATCTCTACTATCTCTTACCATATGTACGATTTTGGCATGTGGAAAATGAGATAAAAGCTCTTGAATATAAAATATATTTTTAGGGGTTTGTTCGCATGAAATTGAATAACCATTCTCATTTGTTATTGTTTGTAAAAATCTTTCGTAAACTTCAATTGATTTTATTTCAGCTACATCCGATAAAATTGCTTCTGATTTTCTAGTAAACTGCTTAGGATTCTTTTTAAGAAATATCCCGTCTTTTTGAATAGCAAATAGCTTGGATAAAAGCAATATAGCATCTTGCTTATCTATGAAATTATTTATATCATTTTTTGAGCAAAGCCAACCTAAAAAATGTATTTCTTTAAATGTAAAAATATCTTTATGATTATTCAAAGCCCTACCCATCATAGTCGTTCCGCTTCTACTACTCCCAACAACAAATATTTGTTTTGTATTACTCATTCAAATAAGAGATAAGCGTAACACTATTGGGTTTTATCTTAATTGAATTAATTGATTGATTTACTTTTTTCTCTGTAGATAACTCGCCAATTATGTTTGCTTTATCAAATAAATTTTCACTGAAATAAGCATCTAAATTAATTTTTTTAGTAGCTTTAAACTCAATAATCACATCAATGGAATTCCAATTCAGAAAACAGGAATAGATTAATTTTTCATTACTAAAAATTAAATACTCAAAAACATTTTCTGATATTAACTCTTTTTTAATATTCAGGTTTTTCACATTGAAAATCTGTCCAATAAACTTTAAAGGATAATAAGTACTTTGCATCTCTAAAACTTCCTTATTAATTCTGAAAATAGAACCACTATAATCTCTTCCTCCCATATTGTGATAAGTTGTAAGATTAATACTATTTAAATCAGAATTCCATAATAGCTCCAAAAAATAATTTGCAACATAAAGTGATTGGAGCATTGTATTGCCTGTTGTCCATGATATTTGTAAATTCCATTCGGTTACCCAAATTGATTTTTTGAATAGTGTATGATATGCTTCAACTTCTTTCGGATAATCTTCTGAAAAGTATTTGATTACCCTTGTTTTATATATATCAAATGCTTCTTCTTTAGAATCTCCCTCTGGAATCTCTGTAAGCATTTGCCCAAATTCTTTTTTTCCTTTTATAACTTTTGCATAGGAATGGATAATTATAGCATCATAGAAATCCATTTTGGCTAATTTATTATTCCAAATAGTATGCCTATGATTTTTCTTATTTACAAGTGGTGCAGCAACAACAGCAGTTTTAATATCAGGAAATTGTTGTTTTATTTTTTTCGAACATTTTATTGCGGAATCAATATATTTATCAATAGTATATCCTTTTGCAAAAAATGTTCTATTTGATAGTTCGCTTCCTAATTCTACACCAACAATTTCAATTTTATGTGATTTTATTTTTTCAATCATTTTAATAATATCATCATTATCAACAAACATATTTGCAACTAATACTGCCTTAGCATTTGTTTTTTTTGCTAATACAATAAAATCATCAATATAGTTATGAGTATGTCCTTTTTTAATAGTTGACCTTACTAGACTTTTCGATCTTTTTGGGAACCTACCTCCATCATATTTATTAATTTCTTCAAAATCAAACCCATAGCCACTTGATCCATAATGATAAAAATTTCCTACTGCTCCACCAGGGAAACGTAATAACTTTGGTTGTAATTCAATAATTTTATTAAGAAAAAAAGTGTCGTTTATATCACAATAAGTAAAGGTATTAGAAGTTGCAAATCCAAATAAATTTTCTCTGCCTTGTTGAGCAAAAATAAATTCAGAACACATTAAAATTAGAACTACTATTTTTTTCACTTGATTAATCCCTTTTGTTTTAGTTCTTCAATAGAATCTTCATATTTATCTTCTTGTACTTTTTGTGTTTTTACCCAATCCACAAACTTTGAAATTCCCGATTTAAAATCAATCTGTGGCTTAAAACCCAATACTGCATTTACTTTAGTTAAGTCAGCAATATTATGTCTTATATCTCCAATTCTGAACTTGCCACTAACTACTAATTCTATATTACCATTATATTTTTGTTTTAATAATTTCGCTACAATTTTCACGGAAGTTCCTACACCTGAACCAACATTAAAAACCTCATTATTTACTTTATTATTTTCTAAGGCTAAAATTGTAGCATCAACTACATCATCAATAAAAACAAAATCCCTACTTTCCTGTCCATCTTCATATATGTCAATATTATTTCCATTCAATATCCTAGTAGAAAATATAGATAAAATCCCTGTATAAGGATTCGATAACGACTGACCTGGGCCATAAACATTTTGATACCTTAATGAAACAGCTGAAATTTTTAATCCCTCTCCCATTTCCATTATCAATTTTTCTTGCTGATATTTAGTTTCCCCATAATGTGATAAAGGATGTATTTTAGATTTTTCATCAGTTGGTAATAGTTGTAATTCTATATTGCATTTCTCGCAAATAGAATTAAACTTCCCTTTTTTTAAATCATATTCTTTTCGTTTTTCAGGATATGTTATGCCGTGTTTTTTACAAAAATATTTTCCTTCCCCATAAATTGCTCTTGATGAAGCAATAAGTATTTTTTGGATTTGATGATTCTCATTTTCTAAAATTTCAATCAACTTTTTTGTGCCTTCAACATTTACATTATTATATTTTTCTGTATCATACATGGATTGTCCAGTCCCCGTTTCTGCTGCCAAATGAATGACTGCATTTTGCCCTTGTAATGCCTTTTTCCAATCCGCTTTGTTTCGAACATCTCCTTTAATAAAATTAGATATATCTTTAACACTATTGTATAATGCTGACTCCAAATAGTTGCCATGGATTTGTTCAGATAAATTATCTAGAATAGTAACAACATATTCCTTCTCGACTAATTTCTTAGTTAAATTAGATCCAATGAACCCAGCCCCCCCAGTGATTAAAATATTTTTCATTGAAATTGTTGTTTATGTATCATTAATTTTTGGTAGGTACTCATAAAACCTGAAACAATAAAGATAAAAAAGAAAGGTCGTAATAATAGGGGTTCAGACATAACAGAAATTAGCATAATACTCATCCATAACCATTTTTTATCCTTTATTATTTGTTGCTTAAAAAACATATAAAGAAATAGGATAGCGGTAGGAAATCCTGTTGCCGCTAACAAAAACATTACAGAATTACTACTACCCTTATCAATTACACTTACTTTTAATTCCACACCAGTTTGATTATTAATATAATTTAATGTTGAAGAAGTAAAATAAAACTCTTTTCGGAACTTCTGAAATTGCTCGGCATCTAGCCCAATACCTGTTAATGGATTTTCTATTGCTATAAAAAATGGTTGTGTTAAATCAAAAAATCTCTTTTGAAAGGACGCTTCTTTTTCTCCTTGAACTTTATCTTGAATATTAACCCGAAGCACTAGATATATAGGTATAAGAGAAACTATTATAAATGGAAATAATAATTTATTTACTTTAAACTCATTATATATATAAACTACTACTTGCAATAATAATATAATCAACCCTGTTGTTGAATAAGTTGTGAGAATAGCAAAAGCTATAATTATCAATAAGAATTTACTTTTTTTGAAAATAAAAGCTTCTAAGAAGAATAAACTATTTAGAAAAATTTGCAAAACTCCAGGCTCCCAAAAAAACCCTTGATTTCTACAAAATTCGAATCCAAAAATACTAACAATGCATTTTTTTGGCACATAAAAAAAAATATTAAAAAATGTTTCATAATCATTATTAACTGTACTTATAATAGAAAGATTATTCTTAATAAAAAAATATGCAAAAAAATTAAACACTGCATGAATGAGAATTAATTTTAATATAAAATGCAGTATCTTTATAAAAATATCTTTTTCCTTATCATTTTTAAAATATAAAAAAGTCAAAATAGAAACTGTACATACTGTAAAGTAATATGCGTATTTATTGATAGTTTGATCAGAAATAGCAAATATATAGTTAATATAAAATAAAATAAAAATTGTAACACCAGTCAATAGAGCAGAATTAACTTCCCTAGTTCTAAGCTTCTTTCTAGAAAAAATAAATGCTAAAAACAATAGCGCCAAAAAGATAGCATAGCAAATATTTCTGTTAAACACAAATAATAGACTCCCGGCACTTAAAACAAGTAATAATATTATACTGAAATCTATTATTTTATAAAAATATGAAAGTTTCATTCTTGCCAATTCATCTTTTTTTCTAGAATAAATTCTAATTTCTTTACGTCATCAAGAAAATAATTATTATAAATCTCTTTTCTTATGTCTTTGGATAAAGGTTCTGGTGTAAAACTACTAATATTTGCTCTATGTATTTTATTTTTAATTATTTGTCGCCATTTTAATGAAAAAATAAGCTTTCTGATTAGCCGTCTCCATAATCCTGATTTTTGCATAAATCGCATAATCCATTTATATTTCACTTTACTTGCCATATTACTTTTAATATCAATATTTAGAGAAAATTTATTGTCTATTTCTAAAAAAGATAGCACCTTTTGAATTGTCTCTCCTGTATTTCTTATTAATTCTTCTTCAAATAGAATAAAAAGAAATTGATCTTTAGAAAAGATATTTAGATACTTTTCAATCATTTCACCATACAAACCTTGTGAGTAATAAGAAAATCTTAGTTTCAAAAGGTAATCTATATCTTCTTGATAATTTTTTATCCTTTTGTATTCTTTTTTTAATGCCATTTGAAATGAAAGATCTTCTCTTTCATCTCGGACAGAATGTAGGTATTGTGAATATGCTCTATCAATTGGATTCCTTAATATAATAATAAATTTTACATCTTTACCAAGTACTTTCAATATTCTTTGAGCTGCTTTTTCTTCAAACAAATAAGAGGGAGTAAAATCACCAATACATTTTTTGTTTTTTACATTTCTAAAGTATGTATTTTCATACCAATCAACTCCTCTTTCAAAAACTATAGGACTATCAAAAAAATGAGGTTCTTTATAAGCTGGGATGAAAATATCTGGATGTTGTCTTAAAATATCACATAAGGTAGTTGTTCCGCTTTTTGTAGCTCCTATACACATAAAATTTGGTAAACTCATTTTGTCCAATTTGTTAAATCCTTATTTATTAATATTGCTAGCTTCTTTATGTCTTTTTGAAAATATCTGATTAGATCGTCTTTAGTTTTCTCTTTCATAGATACTTTCTTTATGAATGGTTTACTTAAATTCTCCATTATCTTTTTTCTTGTTTTTTTAGGCAATATTTTTTTAAATACTGTTTTTAATTTACTTGCTGTTACAAAAACTTTTTTAAAGGTGTTATTAGACCAGATTTTTCCACCCACATTATAGCGAATCTCAGAATTTATTTTCTGAGTTTCATCAATACCCAAAAATTGAAAAACTTCTTTTAGCACTTTGTTAGTTGAAAAACTAAAATCCTCATGTAAAATAATATACACATCTTTAAATGAATCTGAATATGCTTTTACCATTTCATAATACATCCCCATTTCTTTATACATAACCATGGGGGTTAAAGTTTTGTCCTTTTCCAATCTTCCTTCTTCTATTTCAAGGGAATACTCAAATGTATGCTTCTCTTTTAAACCTCTTGAAACATGTTGAAAAGCAGAATAAGCCCTATCTATAGGATTGCGGAGCATGATTATTATTTTTACATCATTACCTAACCTATTTTTAATTTCATGTATTGCATCCTGATAATAGAAAAGATAAAAGACACTAGATTCTCCAATAGCTTTCTGTTGTTTTACTTGCTTAAAAAGAGATTGATATTCCTCCCATGTCCAAACCCCAAAATGTAAGCGATTTTTTACTTGATTTTTAACAAAAAATTGAGGTTCTTTTACATTTTTTCCTTCTTCATTAATAGAAGACATAAAAATATTAGGATGCTGATTTAAATAATTATGCAAGGAAGAAGTTCCACATTTTGCAGCACCTACTATTAAAAAATTAGGTAAGTTTTTTTTCATCTTTTTATAAATGGAATATACAATGTTAGAAATCCAAACTGTTTTTTGACGACAAAAACCATACTTAAATTCCAGAAAATTATACTACACATACTAGCAACTGCAGCCCCATTTATTCCAGAAATTCCAAATTCTGAAAAGGGATTATTTGTAGGAATCAATAAATAATTCAAACCAATATTGATTATTGCTCCAACAATTAAAATTTTCATAAATACAAATTGTTTCCCAGTCATTTGTAACAAATTACCAACTGAACCAGAAAAAGCACTAATCAGCATACCAACTGAAAGTATAATAAAAGCATTAACTCCTATTTTAAATTCCCCCCCAAAAAGACCTAAAAAGAAAGTAGGAAACAAAAAGAAAATAATAACCAAAGGAAGAGTACTCCAAAAAATAATTTTAGTAGATTTTTGTGCCACTTTTTTCAAGCCCTCCATATTCTTTTCTTCATACATTTCTGCAAATTTTGGAGCAGCAATGCTATTTATCGCCATCAATGTAATACTCGCAAACATAGATAGTTTAAATGCTACACCATATATCCCAACATCTGTTGCGGACATCATATTGCCAATCATTATTTTATCTGTCCAAGCCATAATAAATTGAACCGATTGAGCCAACATCAAAGGCATAGCAACTGCTAAAATATTCTTGAGGGATTTTTCTTCTATTTCTTCCTCTGCATTTTCTTCTATTTTTTCTTTTAAAGCGCTTCTGAACACAACAAATGCTAAAATAGAAACGATAATGAGACTCGTAGCATATGCATAAAATGGAACTATTGAATCATTACGATATTGCAGTAAAATGATAATCGAAATGATAGTAAACATTGCTTGGCTAATCCTATAGAAGAATGAAAATGCTGCAATTTTCTTTAGTCCTCTTAAACTTTGATAATGTAAAATAAAGAATGTCATTGGCAAAATAAAGAATGAAAAAAGTCGAATGTATTCAGGATTAATGTTGAGCAAGTTGGCTATTGCATCAGCAAGAAAATACATAACAGAAGAAGAGATGATAGATGTGACTAGTAGTGTACTTGCCACCTTTTTTGTGAAAGATATTAAACTCTTCCACTTTTTTTGTTTGGAAAATGAAGCAATAAATCGAATAGATGCAGTATCCATCCCAAGTTTTGCAATAAGGGTAAAAATACGCAAAACTACTACTGCTAACATATACTCCCCTAAGCCTTCTGCACCAAAATATCGTGCAATAAACAAAGTAAGTAGAAAGCCAACTATTTGCCCGCCAATACGCAAAAAGAAAGACACCCCACCTTGCTTAAATAACTCAGAAAAATCTTTATCCTCTAATGCTTTTTGAAATCTTTTTTTCATGAAATTAGTTGACCAAAAACCAAGGATTCAATAAATCTTCTTTGTTGTAAACTACCTCTTTTTCAGTATTGTATTGAGTAACGGAAAAGCCCGCCATTTTTGCAATAGCATGCCCTGCTCCAGTATCCCATTCCATAGTTGGGGCATAGCGTGGATAAGCATCTGCTTTACCTTCTGCTACCAGACAAAGTTTTAATGATGAGCCAACGGCCATTACCTCAACTTCACCATGCTCATTCTTTTTCTCTTCAAAAAATTGTTCCGTTTCTACTGACATATGGGAGCGAGAACCTACAATTACATAATTATCCCTGTTGTAATTGATAGGTAATTTATCCGATTCAGCAATGAGGTTGTCAAGATTGTCGATAACAGTCTTTCTCCCAATTTTATAAGCGCCTATTCCTTCTAAAGCAAAATAGAGTTCTTCTTTGACAGGGACATAAATCACTCCCATAATTGGAGTTCCATTATGGATAAGAGCGATATTTACAGTAAATTCTCCATTGCGTTTTACAAATTCTTTGGTGCCGTCTAATGGATCAACTAGCCAAGAATACTCCCAATTTTCTCTTTCTGCAAAAGGAATTTTTACCCCCTCTTCACTCAAAAAAGGAATCTCTGTGTTTTTCAAATGCCTCTCAATTACTTCATTGCAGTTTTTATCTGCAAGGGTTAGCGGTGATTTATCCTCCTTATGTTCTACTGCAAAATCGGAAGCATATACCTTCATAATAGCATCCCCTCCTTCAATAGAGGCGTTTATTGCTTTTAATAATAGCTCCTTAAAATTCATTCTTCATTTTTAATTTTGTTAAACCTCTGTTGGATGCCAAATGGTTTTTATTTCCTGACACTTTTCTATAAAATAAGGAGAT
>Ga0208879_1002065_pt1 | contig 18251 bp, 9 predicted proteins | sample Knorr_S15_td_Bot_FD_185605 | JGI IMG/M metagenome (GOLD analysis project Ga0208879, IMG submission 185605) | Marine microbial communities from Southern Atlantic Ocean transect - Knorr_S15_td_Bottom_ad_5009_LV_A (SPAdes) (version 2) | ecosystem: Environmental > Aquatic > Marine > Oceanic | place... | reverse complement strand
CCAAGGCGGTTGCATCTCAAACTCGGAAGATGATTCCCAGCAACTCTATTTCATTAGCGGCCAGGGCTGAACACCGACCCGATCCGCCCAGGCCTGCCACTTGTCAATCAACTCCTGTTTTTTTTCCGGCATTTTCTCGGACAAATCGTTTAGCTCCGTACGATCCTGCAGCATATCATACAGTTCCCAAGTCGTAGGCTCACCATTGCGATAGGCGGACACGATCTTGTAACGACCATCGCGAAGTGCCAGATTACCATGGTGCTCAAATCCTATAGCCGCGCCGCGGGTCAGTGAACTACCCTGGAGGGCTGGCAACAGGCTGATTCCTTCCATCGGTTGTATGTCCTGATCATCATGGAACTTGCTGGGATAGGTTGCTCCGGCAGCTTCGATACAAGTTGGCATCAGGTCAATCAGATGCGTCGGATCGTGAACGATGTTGCCACGCTGTTTACGAGAGATACCGGCTGGCCAATGTACGATGAATGGCGTACTGATTCCCCCCTCATAACCATCGTGTTTATATCCCCGAAACGGAGTGTTGGACGTATTCGCCCAACCGAGCCCATAGGCGACAAAAGTATCTTCTTCCCCGGGCATCGTTTCCGGACCCGTGCGGACCCAACGTCCATCACGAGTTTGCATCGGCGGCCAGATTTTTGTTTGCAGATCATTGGGGCCAAACGGCTTGAAGTCAAATTTATCGCGTTTGCTAGAATTGTCCGCGCGTCCGTAATACTCAGCACAGCCACCGTTATCCTGGAGATAGATGAAAATGGTATTCTCTAACGCATCGTTGGCTTTAAGTTCATCAACAATATGACCGATCCCCTGATCCATCCGGTCGACCATCGCTGCGTACACCTCCATGCAGCGGATGTCCCACTGTTTGTGAGGGAATTTATCCCAATCCGACGCTCCGGGACTCAGCTCCCACTGCGGCTGGATTACACCTAGTTTTTTTGCTTTGGCAAATCGTTGTTCACGGATGGGGTCATACCCACCATCATAGACCCCTTTATATTTTTTAATATCTGCCTCAAAGGCATGCATCGGCCAGTGGGCGCTCGTGTAGGATACGTACAGGAAAAAGGGATCAGCGGGATTTGTCTGATAGTGATCATCGATATACATGACCGCATTGTCACTAATGGCATCGGTATAATAGTAATTCTCACGCTCGTACTGTTTATCATTGACCGGAGTAATGAACTGGTTATCGCGACAAAGCGTTGCCGGATCCCAAAAGCTCCCAGCACCGATAATTGTACCGTAGAAACGGTCAAAGCCACGTTGCAGCGGCCAGTTGTGATTGGGACCCTGGGGGCGAGTGTGTTTTGTTACATGCCACTTGCCGGACATATAAGTACGATAGCCAGCAGTTTTCACCGCTTCGGCCAACGTGACACAGCGGGTGTTCAGGTCACCACGGTAGGCATCAAAGCCACGGTCACCGGTCATCAGTCCGATACCCGCCTGGTGCGAATACAGACCAGTAAGCAGTGCAGCCCGTGTCGGACAGCAGCGTGAGGTGTTATAAAACTGAGTAAATCGGACCCCAGCAGAAGCGAGTTTGTCCAGTCGCGGCGTTTGAATCTCACTACCGTAACAGCCAATATCGGTATAGCCCATATCGTCGGCCATCACCAAGACAATATTAGGTCGGCGAGAACTTGGAGACCGCGCGTGAATATTCCCAACCACCATCAACAGCAACAAGCTCAGGATCTGTGTTAACCTCATTTTTCTCTCCATTTTTAAAATTAAACCGATCGCTTATCAACAAATCAACAGGCAAACAGAAACAGGAAACGCTAACACGCCACTCAGTAGCCATTTCCATTTGGGCTGTTGTTTGGCGAAGTGCTTCCTAGGAGTTTATCATATCGTCAAACGAACTGATAATGGAAGCTCTTCGCTACATTAGTCGCGAAACGCAGGATTCACTCGACACGTTTTTTTGAATCAGTGGCGCCGACAGGGGATATCCTCAATCCCGCTTTCCTTGTCTGGCGGAGGTGAGGGGTGGTAGGATAGGGGGCGATACAGCTAAATTGTAGCTTTTTTTAATTAGAGATTACTATGCAGAACTATCGAACAACCATCTTGTGCGCGGCGATTGCATTCCTTTGCATCCTTGCCCCACACCGAGCTGTAGCTGCTGATCGTCCCAACATCGTATTCATCCTTGCTGACGATCTCGGCTACGGAGATATCAAAGCGTTTGGTGGTGATAAGTGTAATATTGATACGCCGCATTTTGACAGGCTCTGTGCTGAGGGCATGAAATTCACGGACGCTCACGTGACCGATTCTGTATGTGTTCCCAGTCGCACTTCCATTATGACGGGGCGTTATGCATTCCGTTTTGGGAAAGCGGAGCAGGGTGGCCCGTGGGGATTCACTGGGCTGCGCTTTCCACCCACTCAGCATACTCTGGGGCACATGTTTCAAGCTGGCGGTTATGCCACAGGCTATGTTGGGAAATGGCATCTCGGCACGCGGATGACGACGCGGGACGGAAAGGTACAGAGCTCGGAGAATACTGATTTCACAAAGCCCATTCAGATCGGAACCAGTGACTACGGATTTGAAGACTGCTTCTTTCTTCCGGGATCGCTGGATATGTTCCCCTATGCCTACATCCGTGGCAAAGAATGGCAGGGAAGTGTCACCGCGCAGAAAGGCTGGAGTGCCTTCAATAGGGTAGGGCCGGCCGCGGAAGACTTCTTGGACACCGAGGTGCTTTCCACGTTTTGTAACGAAGCGGGAAGTTTTATCAAAGCCCGAGCCGGAAAAGACAAGCCGTTCTTTTTGTTTGTGGCGTTGACCGCACCCCATACGCCGACCGCTCCGGAAGCTGGGTTTCAGGGGAAGAGTCGTATCGGTATCTACGGAGATTTTGTGATGAACACGGACGCCTGTATTGGTCGGATCCGCGATCATCTTCGCGCTGCTGGTGTCGATAAAAACACGATCATCATGGTCTCATCCGATCACGGGCCCGGTCATTATTCTGGTCGGAAACGCGAGGCAACTGCCAACCAGATGCAGGAGATGGAGCAGGACGGTCACTATTCCACTGGTCCATGGCGGGGATATAAATTCTCTGCCTTCGAAGGCGGCCTGCGGGTACCTTTTGCTGCCGTTTGGCCGGGCGTCGTGAAACCGGGCAGTGAGACCGGCGCACTCATTGGTCTCAATGACTTGATGGCGACGTGGGCGGACATCGCTGGCATCGAACTGTCAGCGAAACAGGCTCCCGATTCGCTGAGTTTTCTCGCGGTATTGAAAGATTCCGCCAAAAGTAGTCGTGATGCCCTCGTGACTCGCGGAACACGTTCCGATGCTTTTCGTGATGGTGACTGGAAGCTGATCCTTGGCCCAGGCAGCGGAAGTTCTGGTCCCTTTTACAGTGAACCGAAATCTGAGGATGCGTGGAAAACTGCGATCGGGGAATTTGGTCGGAGTCCGGCGAATCACAAGGAACTGGAAAATCCGATATTCGTCCAGTTGTTCAACCTTAAAAATGATCCGGGAGAAACAACAGATCTCTCTGCGGATAATTTAGATCGATTCAAAAAGATGCTGGTAGACTACCAAAAGATTATCCGTGATGGTCGATCTACTCCCGGCCCGCGGCTCAGCAATGATCGTGATGTAAAGGCGTTTCGGCCGCCAGCCTTTGTATGGAAAAAATGATTCTTACGGAGATCGCTACTTACTGCAATGCAACCCGCTGCAAAACAGAGCAGCGCCCCAGAGGGGAAGCCCATAAATAGCAAAAAACCGCCGCTTAGCAGTACGGTGATCGCACAGGCTAAGCGGCGGCTGAGGATGATGCTAGTTACTGCCTATTTGTCGACCTCCGTTGCTTTCTTACCGTAGGTATGCGTCACCTTAACCGCTTCGTTCTTTTTAGGTTCCCCGTTGGGGTATTGTGTGTTTCCATCACAATCAAACGTTTTACTTGACCCGTCGTCTCCATCGACTCGGATTTTTATAATATTGTCATTCTTGTCACGTTTGATATAAGAGACGGTACCGCGATAAATGAAGAGTATCGGCGTGGGTGTTTGCTTGCCAATTTCAACATCTCCAGACTCCGAATTCATTACAGCTTCGGCCATTGCCACGAGAGATTCTTGGTCGTGCGTATTTCCATGTAAATCTAGAATTGTTTTGATGACGGCGTCCAAATCCCGCTGCACCGGATTGGGATGTACTATCAGGATTCGTTTTCGATCGAGTACCTGTTCTCCTTGTAATGTGGTGGCTACCATTACAAGTTGATAGTGGCCCCGCGGTGTGCGGCGAGGGATTTGACAGCGGACAGCGACGATGCGTCGACTGTCGGAGGCGACGCGTACTAAGACGCTTCCAATATTTACCCGCCGTAAGTTGTTTGTGACGAGAAACATGTTCACCTCAACCCCCATACCTCTTTTGCTGCTATTAAATAGGCCGACTTGGGTGCCAAATTGATGTCCTGGAGTGGCTGCTACTGGACTCCGCAGTATGAGTGCGATGAGTTGACTATCGGAATGTAAGTCAACAGAGTCAGGTTGTTGTGCGTGCAGTTGCGCTGTGGAAAAAAATGCGCCGCAAACAGTGATAGCCAATAAACACGTGGTAGAAATTAAGATGCGTCTAATCATTGGTAGAAACCTTTCGAATTCCGCCCCCGGAATGTTAGTTGTTCTTCGTTACCATAGATAACGTTGCAAGTTGCATGCCAACGTGTTTCTCAAAACGTTGGAATCTGTCAATAACGTCAAAAATTAGAAATTCGTGAGCAATGACAACGTTAGCGGAAGTTTATTTTCCAAACGTGTACGATAATGCGTTAGCGTAATGCAACAGATTCGCATAATTGCACAGATAAGAAATGCCACTGCCGGTCTAGGAGTAACCGTCTGCATATTCTCACGAAGACGTCAATTCAGGGATGCTGCTGCTTTGTTCGACGAGTCGCCGCAACTGTGGCAGAATGCCTGATACGAGCCGCATCTGGCCTACATCAAAGAGCGTTTGCATGACCGTGCCCATCAAATGTGCCGTTGTATAGGGAGTGGTAATCGGTTCACCCGCCTGACGATCTGACTGACCTATGACCTTCCCCATCTCGAGACCGCCACCTACAAATGCCAATGTACCGAGGCGTGCCCAGTGGTCACGGCCACCTTTCTTATTCACGCGGGGAGTCCGACCGAAGTCGCCCGTAATGACCAGTAAAATTTTTTCAGATAATCCGCGTGACGCGACATCGTCCATAAACACGGATACCGCGTGGTCTAAGGTCGTACCCAACATGGCCATTCCTGTTTGCATCCCGGGGTTATTCCCGTCTGCATGCATGTCCCAACCAGCGCTGTGTACGGTAACAAATCCGGCACCGGCTTCACACAATCGCCGAGCCATTAACATTTTATGGCCGAGCATGGACGGTCGAAACTGTTTGAATCCTATTTGCATTTCGCTGGTGTCATATTTAGCAAGAACAGCAGGATCTTCTTTGGTGACATCAATCGCATCAACCGCCTTGCCTGTCAAAAGGTCGACGGCTTGTTGGTTAAAACGGTCGACTCCATCAACAGAGCGCAAACCATCAACTTGTCGCTTCCAGGAATCAATCGATGCTAACAAAGCTCTGCGGTTTTGGAAGCGAATGGACGGAATACTGAGTTTCATATTGTTAAGTGCTGAGGTGTTTCCGCCTGGCTCAAATGGAGCGTATGATGCACCTAGTTCCAGCGATCGCGACCCCTTGCGAACACGACTCAACTCTTTGCGATACTGCCCGTCTATCTCGGGTACGGTCAGTAAACAATTGGTCGGGATGCCAGTTTCTGGATGATTGGTGCCACGAAGTCGGGCATAAAGAGCTCCCATGCCAAATCCGACCTTTCCGTCTCCAGTCGGGTCCATTCCACCAGTGAGTACATGAACGTGGGCCTGTTCATGCCCGCCGATTTTATGATTATGACTGCGGATCACGCTCATGCGATGAGCACGGGCGGCCAGTCGTTGCATCGTCGATCCAAATGTCACGCCGGGTAAGCTGGTGGATACTTCACCATTGACACTGCGGATTTCAGCCGGCGCAGACATCTTAGGATCAAACGTCTCGATCTGGCTGGCTCCTCCTGACAGATAGAGCAAGACAACTGATTTGTCTTTTACAAAAGAGGCATTCTCTGCCCGCGCTTGCAATAACTGAGGCAAGGATAAACTACCCAGCATCAACGAGCCGACCTGCAGAAAGTCTCGCCGAGATGATGTTACCCCATTATCATTTTCTGTAAAAATCGTGAGCATCGTGATCTAACCGTTTTGCTAACGTTGAATATAGTGCCTGAATGTTACAGTATGATCGAACACATTGACAATTGCTACTTTTTGGCGGGGCCAATTCTACTCGGATTAGTTTGGAGTATGTGGCGCACTCAAGGTGCTGGTAACGGAGGTATCTTGGGTCTTTGTGGCAACGGATCGAAGAACCGCATGTTTTTTCCTACCCGATCGTAATCGCCAATGTCGTTGCGTGCTGTTTCAGCAACGGCAAGTAGCTGCTTGACAATCTCAGGATACTCGCTGGCGACGTTGGTAGTTTCACCAAGATCGGCGTCGAGATCAACAAGAAATGGAGTAGCAAAACCAATTCGATCGGGTTTAGCGATATGTCGATTGTCGGCGAATGGTCCGAGCCATGCTGGCTGAGCGGGCCGCGCAAGGTGTAACTTCCATTTGCCCTGCCGAACCGCCTGTAGATGGGTACGGAGGTAATAGTAATACGTCTTGTTTGGCGTTGCTTTGCTGAACTGGCCATGAAACAAATGTTGGATGTCTTCGCCGTCGATCACGCGATCTTGCGGTGGCTTCGCACCGGCAAGGGCTGCAAATGTTGGCAATACATCTAAGGTACTAGCCAGCAGATCACAGGTGGTCCCGGCAGGAACTCGTGTGGGTCCCCACAAGATTGTCGGCACTCGTTGGCCACCTTCCCATGTAGAGACCTTGCCGCTTCGCAAAGGACCTGCCGATCCGCCATGGTCTGCGGGCAAGGTGCCGTCGCCGTGGTTCTGGTTCTTGATCAACCAAGGCCCGTTGTCACTAGTAAACAGGACGTAAGTGTATGTCGAGAGCTCCATTTCTTCAATTGAGTCGAGGATTCGCCCAACGTTATAGTCGATTTCCTCAATTACGTCGCCATACAACCCTCGTTTCGACTTACCTTTGAATTTGGGAGAGGCAGCGAGTTTCGTGTGCGGCATCGTGTGAGGAATGTAGACGAAAAAGGGTTCCGATTTATGTGCTTGCATGAAATTGATCGCTTCGTCGGTGTAGCGTTGCGTAAGCATTGACATGTCTGCATTGCTCTCGATCCGTTTGTCGTTGCGATACAGATTGACGGTGCGGTCGTTACTTGTTGGTGTGCCAAAGAAATAGTCAAAGCCTTGGTGCGTGGGAAATAGATCAGGAAAAAAGGCACCTTGCGAATGCTTCGCCAGATCCCATTTGCCAAAGCAAGCAGTTGCATAACCTTTCGTTTTCAATACCTCGGCTATTGTAATTTCTTGGCTGTGTAGAATGGGGTGAATGTTCTTGATGTTACCTCGTTCAGCAACCCGTAGTGGGTGACAACCAGTCATCAATGCAGCGCGTGATGGACCACAGATTGGCTGCGCGTAAAAGCTGGTAAATTTCATGCCTTCCGTTGCCATCTGATCGAGTCGTGGCGTATTGATTTGCTTTGAACCGAAGCAGCCGACATCTTCATAGCCTTGATCGTCGGAGAAGATGATGACAAAGTTTGGCAAGCGTTCAGCGCTTTCGACGGCGAACGGTGTCGCGATGAGAGCAAGCAAGGCAAGAAGGTGTTTTATAGCGCATTGCGGTGTTGTACGATTGAAGTTTCCCTGAAATTCATCGGCGGAATTCAATGTTTGCCGTTCAGTTTTAGAATAGTGGTCGGACATTTTCTAGGGTCGTTAACGAACTGGAGGCGAAACCTACGAGAATTAAACGGTTGAATCATAATCAAATTTGGTATTTCCTACCAGCGGGCAGCAAAAGCAGCATCTATTGGTAGTCGCCGTAGCAATTGGTTATACTTAGGCAATCCATAAGTTTTTCCATCATCCCATTCGCGCCCTTAATCGAATTTTCAAGTTAAGGATTAATCGATGAGACGTAATTCCTACCTTATCGCGCGGCGAACCATGCTAAGAGGTGCTGGAATGTCCGTGGCGCTGCCGCTGCTGGATATCATGTCGCCCGCGGTAAGTTATGCGAAGCCCACCGAAACGCCTCCGCCGAGACTGTGCGTATTGTACAAGGGATGTGGTGTTAATCCGCATGCGTGGGACATTGTCGGGGGAACGGAAACAGACTTTGAGCTGTCTAAAATCCTGCAACCGCTGGCAGGTGTTCAAGATGACATTCTCGTCGTCGGCAATCTTGACAATGAGGGCTCATCGAGTCATCTCGATGCGCCGACAACTTTTATGAGTGGTACACAACGTAATCGTGTAAACCGGTACTCATTTGACCAGAGAATTGCCGATCAAATTGAAAGCGACACGCCCATCAAGTCGATGCAATTGACGGCTGACAATGTTTGGAAACAGCATCCCTGGCTGAACATTTTGTCGTACGACAAGAACGACCAACCCATGCGCGGGCAGTATGACCCTCAGGCTGTATTCAATACGATGTTTAAGGATGAGGCTCGGACCGTTCGTCAGAAAGAATTGCTGAGCGTTTTAGATGGAGTCCAAGCAGCTTCGTCGTCTTTGGCAAGGAGGGGCAGCACACGCGACCAACAGGTTCTGGAGCACTACTACGACTCGATACGTGATGTTGAAAAAAGCATTCAACGTGCCAGACAAAACAGTCGCGATGTTCAGTTGGACAAAACAACTGAAACCTTTGACCCCAACATAGAAGTGGGTAATCTCGGCGAGAGAATCAAAGCCATGCTTGATTTGATCACGCTTGCTTTCTGGACGGATTCCACCAGAATTGTTTCCTGCATGCTTGCCAATACCAACAGTCGTGTCCACTACGACTTTATGGGCGTGAACGCTGAATTTCATCACGTATCGCACCATGTTCGCAATCGACAAGTGCTTCCCGCTTATGACAAGATCAATATCTGGCACGCGGGACAATTGCGGTATTTGATTGACAAGATGAAATCTATCAAAGAAGGCAGTGGGACTTTGTTCGACAACTCTCTGATTATGTGGGGTTCGGGGATCAAGCATGGGGACTATCACTCGCTGACGGACCTGCCACTTATTTTAACGGGAGGTGCCGGCGGGAAATTAGATCTAGGACGACACGTTCGTTATCCGCAATCTCAACCTTACGCAAACTTACTGTTGACCATTATGAGAATGATGGGGACCAACGCTAAGAGCATTGGGAATTCAACCGGACAACTTTCGGGAATTATGGAAAAGGCCAATTTCAAACCCACCAATCCGGATGACGGTAGTTGGAGACTCGTCAGCAGTGATGAAAAAACACTCACCGCGAAGGGCTTATTGCGAATTAGTATCGAATCCGACAACGAATATTATCAATTACGGTTTTCTGATAAGACGGACCTGGAGATCCGCATACCATTTATGAATAACCACAAGTTACGATTCGATCGGTGCGTCGGAAAAGTGGTGACCGTAACAGGCCTCTATAAAACGGTTGAGGGCAAGAAAACTATTGTTACCCTCACTAAGGCGGAACTGGAATAGCGGTGATAAAGACACAACGATTTGACGCAGTAACCCTCGCCGCATGCGTTTTGGTCTTTGCTATGAGTTCGCGACCAATCCAAGCCTGGGATGCGAGTTTTGCCGCTGTTGCCGAAGTGATTCACACTCGCTGTATGTCTTGCCATGACAGTGAAACACGAGAGGGTGAAATTGACTTGACCCCCTTGCTTCAGAAAAACAATAGTTCCTACGGGAAGTATACCAATCTGTGGATCAAGCTCGAAAATAAGGTGACTCGTGGTGAAATGCCACCCCCAGGCGAAGATCCCCTCAAGCCTTCTGAGAAAGAATCCATCAAGAATTGGTTTCAAAAGTCGTTTGTTTTGCGGAAGGGAAAGGCCCATATAGGGCGGACACCTTTACGCCGCTTAACGCGTTATGAATTTGAAAACACCTTGGAAGACGTCTTATCGATCAAGCTTAAAATACCCTATCGCGATGCCATCACCGACCGTATCGATGTATCCCAAATCGAGTCCATCGTGCCTGCGGATATCCCCGGAGAATCTGGGTTCGACAACGATGCGTTATATATGGAACAACTCAAGCCACCGCTCAACGATCTTGCCAATGCCGTGCATTACGCTTTGTCGGAATTCAGCAAAGATTCCATAGCTAGGAAAGCCGTCTTAGGCCGGGCGGATATTCCAGCAGATGCCAGCGCAGTTGAAATCCAACAGATCATTTCAAAGTTCCTATTGCGGGCATACCGTGGCAAGCGTGAACAACTGCAAGAGTATACGAAGGTCTACTACAACCTGTATCAGAAACACGTCGAGATTTCTAAAGACTGTAATGTAAGCCTACGTCATGTGTTCGAAATGATTTTGGTATCGCCCGAATTCTTGTACCGTTTTGAAGAGAGCAAAAACCTCGACACGCCTTATCCGGTTGCGGGCTTGGAACTGGCGACACGCCTGTCATATTTCCTGTGGTCCACGGCACCGGATGAGGAGTTGCTGCGACTTGGTCGAGACGGGAGTTTGCTGCAAGACGAGGTGCTAAGGTCACAAGTTGCCAGAATGTTGAATTCTCGCAAACGGCTTGCCATTTCGGAGAATTTTGCCGGACAATGGCTTGGTTTCGACGACTTATTGTCCAATCGGGAGTATCTATCGAGTGAACGATGGAACCGAGAAACTTATGACGAGGTACTGTTTTTCGTTGACGAGCTTATTAAATCGGACAAGAGTTTTTTGGAGTTAATCCACAGCGACTGGATTTACAAAAGGTCCTCCGCCCTCAGTTCGGACCGCCATGGTTATCAGGTAGTCGATCCGGAAACCGGGCAAACCTTGTACGCGGATATATTTTCGAGCCGGCAAAGCACGACTCAAAACGAGCGGGCTCGGTACGATCCGCCTGTGCTCGTGAAAACGCAAAATGACAGAGAAGGTGGCATCATCACCAGCCCGGCGATCATGCGACTGACGGCCTCGAAGGACCGGACGAGTCCCATCCGCCGCGGCGTTTGGGTGTTGAGTACCATCATTGGGCAAGACCTAGAACCCCCGCCGAATGTACCGTCGCTAGAAGAAGCACGAGCTCTGCAGGTGAAAGAAAATCCTTCGGTCGCAGAGTTGATTAAGCAACATGTTTCCAAATCGGAGTGTATTATTTGTCACAAATCGATAGATCCATTGGGACTGGGGCTGGAGAACTTTGCGCCAACCGGTGAATGGCGAACACACTATCCGGATCAGACCCCTGTGCAATCAGCTGGCGTGATGCCCAACGGCAAGACGTTCAAAACTCCTAGAGAGATGAAACTGCTGCTGCTAGAAATATATCAAGATGACATCGCGAGCAACTTCGTGGAACAGATGTTTGCTTATGCCTTGGGTCGAAAATCCGAACCCTTTGACCGCGTGTCACTTCAGCAGATTCTGCGAGCGGTCCAAGAGGACGGGTACAAAATAAACACGGTGATTGAGCAGATCGTCTTATCCAAACAATTCCGATACCGTCAGGATCGGTGACACGATTGTCCGAGGTATTTACCGACGCCAGTGCAATTAAACCCACGTGCCACGTTATAATGCAGCTTGCTCGCATGACCATGAAGCCCTCGCCGGAACGACCCATGTCCACCTTGACACATCGACTTAATGAATTTCTCGCAGCTACGGCTATTTGCTCCGTGTTGGTGCTGCTGACGACAATACCTTTGTCCGCCGCAGCCAAGGCGACGGTAACTGGTCAGAAAGCAGTACAAAAAACGTACCACTTCGAGCAGGGGCAAATGTTTGAAATCACGGTTCGGGTCGACCATCCGTCCCAAATGTTTCCCAACGCACGCCTTCGTGTTTCCTGGTCTTTATTAACCGCGGACAATCCTGACAATATCCCCCGGGGACCGGCAGAAGGCATTTCGGCATTGAGAAATGACGAGGCCTTGGGCATTTACACGACGCCCACGGCCAATTGGAGTAAAGTGCTGCATGCTTTGGATGCCGATGTTTATCTCAACTATCGCGCACCGGTTGCTGGCACGTATTCACTGACGATTGCGGCCGAACAGGGTCCCGTGAAGACCCATCAGCAATCGCGTTGGCGGGAACCGGGCAATATTCGCACCATTGACGCTCCGCCACTGACCGTCGCCTGGCCCAAAACTGCTGCGGTGGCCGTCAGCTATCATTTACACCATTTTACGTATGATTATTCAATTACGGAACAAAACGGGATTGAATTTGAGCCTAATGACACTCCCGAACTTGCACAACCAATTTTGTTACAACCAGCGGACACTGACATTTCTCTTTCCATATTGGGAAGCGCAGATGATATTGAATATTTTGACAACGGCGATTACGGTCGCAGTGGTGACGATTGGTTTCGAATCGATTTCCAGGGCAAGACGGAACGATTGCTGACCGCGTGCCTCTCCATTCCGGATCAACAAGTGGCCGCTCGAATCCGTGTCTACCGAGTCCCGCTCGACCAGGCCAAGCAGGGACGACACCGACCAATCCCAGGCCATTTGATCCCACTGGAAGAATATTCTAGGGGGCTCAATGAAAATGAACGAAGTCACCAACAGCAAGAACAACATCGCATTGCCGTAAACCGAATCCTAAAGCCCGGCGAGACCTACTTTTTACGAGTCGAAGCAAATTCGCCTGCCTATGATCTGGAATTGAGATCTGTAATGCCAGCGCCCTATACGGACCCACGGCAAACCATTCGTCACGCGCTGTACGATCACATCGGCCAGGTTGATGCTTGGATCACGAATCGTCCCCGGGGTGCCAGCGTGGACCGTCGCATCCGCGACTCCGGCAATTTACTGGGCACCAACTGTATGAGTTGCCATACTCAGTCAGGCGTCTGGGGACCTGCAGTGGCATTGGAAAATGGCTACCGCATTCAGAATGTTCAATTGTTCCACCATCTGATCAACACATGTTATCAGTCATTACGTCCAACCAATGTTCTTAAAGACGCTGCCAACAACACCAGCCTGGCTCCGCTGGACCTAGGAGATGGACCTGCAGGTACACGAGTTGCTGGGCATGCCATCGTCGCCTTAGAACGCGCCATGATTCCGCGGACGCTCCAAAGTAAACAGCAACTGCGTACAGCGAACTTCATTCTGCAGTCGGCCGATCCCGGCGGCATCAATGCAGCCGGTCCCGGAGCCAACGTAGGGCAGGGGGTGGTCTATAACTATACGGGTGAAATTTTAGCCAACGCATGGCTGAAGCAAAAGGAATTACGGTTCTTTCGCGCGCTGGAAGAAAAAGCAGCAAAGATGCTCACGATTAACGTCAAATATGCAGACGACCTCGGCCATCGGATTGAATTTTTTAAGCGATATTTCCCTCAGGATTACGTGGCTCAGGCGACCCAACTAGCTCAGCTCAGTACTAACGAGGAGACGCGGGACGGATTCATTGAAACGGCGAAACAACTTCAGATAAAAATAGACGCGCAGGTGGCAATCGATTTACAGAGATTGTTAGAAATTCAATTAGACGATGGCGGTTGGGGATTTAATCCCGGCACTCTAGTCGACGGAAGCTGGACTGTTCCTGACATCACGACTTCCGATCCCAGTCCTACGGCCACATCCTTATTGGCTTTTCACGCGTTGGGGATGCCGACAGAACATGAGGCGGTCAAAATTGCCATTGCCCATTTGTTGCGTAATCAAAAACCTACGGGGATGTGGAAACTCGCTTCTCAAACCGGGTTCGTATCGACAAGTTACGCCTTAAATGCACTTTCACGATATTACCCCGAGATTCCTCATGAGTTCAATATCACGGATTACAAGCTCAGCAAAAACACCGAATTATCGGAGATCCTTTCCACGTTACGTCGCGGCTACATCGATGCCCGTCCTGAACTTTTACCATTAGCCGTCCGGTTCACAGGACATCGTTTAGCGTCCGTCAGATATTACGCGTTCATGCTGCTGGGGCGAATTCATCAAGCCGCGGGCGTGGATGCCGTCGTTAGCGGACTGGGTGATCGCAGCAAGCAGGTTCGGGAGGCAGCGCATTGGGCACTTCGTCAAACACTTATCGACGATCACGGGTGGCCTCAGGTATTAAAAACGGCCACAGCGGGCAACGACTACCAACGGGAAGCAGCCATTCGTGCGTTGGTGATGAAGGTGGACAGCGAGCTACCTGACTCGCAACTGGATCACGCGCAGTTGACCAGTACACTAAATCACGCATTGAACCAAGATCCCCATCCGGCTGTACGTGCCTGGGCAACCCGTTCCGCCTGGCAATGGTGGGTCTGGAATCCTACCACGCGACCCGCGCTTAACGACGCCTGGGTTACACTTCTGACTCGGCCCGAGACAAACGCGCTGGCAGAAGTTGCCTTGCGTTACCAGAGTCATGCATTGTTCGTTGCCAACGGGCATGTTGCCAATGGCTCAAAACAACATCAATACAAGCACCTGGCAGAACTCTTTTCCACGCTCAAGGAAGTTCGCGACCAGGCCAGAGTCGCTGAGCCCGTCACTCACCAAAGGCTGACTCAACGACTGGTGGCTATTGCCGCAACGTTCCATAAACAGAGAGGTGGTGATGGTGGACCGGGGCAACTCGGGTATACCACGCCCTTCGCCAATGAATTATTCGGTTCCGCCATTTTAGATCAACTACAGTCAATTACAGAACAGGAACCTCTCGCTACGCGATACGGCACGGGTTTTCAGGCGACGCTCGAAGGCGCAGCTAACATCCCCAACGAACCCTTGCAGCAGTTACTAGTGGACTATGCTATCAATGGGCCGGAACATATTCGCCCGCTTGCATCCGAGTCGATTAGCGACCCGCGGCTGGTTTCGTTAGTCGCCGTACCTGAACAGCTTGAGCCGATGATTGCGCAACTTTGGCGTGGAGCGATGGAACCGCCGCGGCGCGCACAACTGTCCGAGCCAATCCTGAAAATGTTTGCTAAAGTCGGTTGGATCATTCCTGAAACCGAGGAACAAAAAAACGAAATCCTGAACTATCTGATTCCCGACCTGACAACCTATCAGGCTCCGACGGTGATTGAAGCGATCGAGGATACTGCCGCGAAAGCCACGGCAATGCAACAGCAGGCAGCAAACTGGTACGTCGCGGATCGGTTGGGACAAGCGGTTGCGGAAAATCCAGATCTCCATTTTGAGAATCTAGTAACCGCATTCCCCGAGACAATCAAGCATGACGCGCAAGCCAGATTCTGGCTGCAGAGTATTCCCTGGATCCTGCAATACAAGACGGCTGTGCCCAAGATCCAAACAGACTCTAAGCAATTACCACCCATTGACCCGTACGAGGAATTGCGGACACGAGCCATATCCATCTACATCGCGCAGCTCTCGGAGAAAGCCAATCCGCAAAACAGAAAGCTGGCTGTGGATTTAGCCAATAAAACATCCATGAAACGCAACCCAGAGATTCTCGTCGCGTTGGACTCACTCATCCAGTTCGAAACGGCAAAAGATGTACTGGAAAATGCTAAGAAGGTTTTGTCACAGAGTCAGGGTGAATTTCAAAAGTCTCTGGTTGCTGCCATTACCAAAGAGCCGGATCATGGGTTTGGTAAATCGGACAAGGTAAAGATTCCGGATGACTTTTTCGATGACATCGTGTTTTTCCGTGATTACGTCATGCCGGAAATGACCAAGGTGCTGAGGGGGGATGAACGCTCCTGCATGATTTGCCACGGTGAGCCGGGACGCGTTCCTTCGATGGAATTATTTGCTCCGGATCAAGTTGGTTTTTTGTCCGTAGAACAACTGCTGGTTAATTATCGCATCCTGCAACACCGCGTGGATACAGACGATATCATGTCATCGAAACTGTTGAGAAAACCGCTCAATGTCCAATCGGGCAAAGAGGACGGGCATCAGGGAGGTCGACGTTATCAGCCAAATGATCCCGGCTATCTAATCCTCAAAGCATGGATCGAAAATCAGGTTGTCATTCAGGATCAATACGGATTACCGGACCGCAATAAAAAATAATGAATGTGTTTGTTCCTTAACCCGTCGGGTGAATTTGCCGTTGCGCGAGTCATGTAGCGAAGAGTTTTCGTTAGCAGTTCGATTGATATCCTAAATCGTAAATGTTTTTTTAGGATCGAAGGTGCTGCATAGCTTAGTCATCAAATTTCACGCACTGCCATTCGGCACGGTTCGCTGTTACATCAATCACATTGCCATCAGGGTCAAGTACTTTAAAAGACCGTTCCGGGCCTCCTGGCAGATCGACTTCTGTTCGATCCTTGACATCTCCTTTGGAGATCTCGGCACCCCATTGAATCGCACGATCCCAGATTTCCTGAAGATTGTCGACAATCACTCCGAAGTGAATGTACTCGTCCCCTTCTTCAAAGCTGGGGCGACTACCGTCGTATGGCAGCAAGGTGATGTTGATGCACCCATCGGTGATATCCATCGAATCCCCCTGAGGTCGCCAGGCGAAGAACTCAAATCCGATCACCTTGGTATAAAAATCACGTGACCGCTCTAGGTTAGAACAGCGTAATGCCAGATGAGCCATACGAGTGATTGCCATTAATCATTCCTCCGCTAGAGTTATCTGTCGTATTACACAAAATGTAATCGACCGTGGTTCACGTGATTCATTGTAATGAATTCGTTGTCGGTTTCCTTGCCTGGCGCCGCGTGGGTGATTTGTTATGGTGTCTTGGCACAGCAACAGAGTGTGCGGATGGTGCAGATCTAGCTCAAATCAAAGCACTTCTAGCTTCTGTCGATCTAGGAGATGTGGGCTGAGCCAGTTCTACCGCCAAGTCTTATCCTTATCCCGCACTGCGACGGAATGAAAAGTCTCAGCCATGCGATATCGATTTCCCGGCGGCGGTGTTGGATGATGCTTCGATTCCTTGGCGATGGCAAAAATGTCAATCATGTCGCTGCGGTCGTTCAGGATTTTATGCACCTGATCAATGAAGACGAAGAACACGCCTTCGTGCTTCTCCTGGTCTGCCATGGTCTTCAGTACGGCAACGGGATTCCTGCCCATAGTTTGCAGGGTGTTCTTGTCCGTATTGGCAATATGAGCCAGCACAACGGCTGCACGCCAGCGATGACCATGACTTCTTCCATTGGTGGCTAAATCCGCTGCCAATTCGTAGCCGCTGATGTCGCCCATCTTAGCCAGTACCCTGGCCACCTCCAGAGCGTGTTCCAAGTGTTCTTGGTCAGATGAAAACGTCTTGAGGTCTTTCCTCATCTGCCCCAGACCACTCAAGTCGTTCAAGGTGCCGAGCATGTCGGCGGCTGCCCAGCGAACCTGCGGGTTGGTATCAACGAGGGCCTTCTGCAGGACTGGAATAGCCTCCGCTCCCTCACGTTCGGCAAGCAATCCCAAATTGCCGTGAAAGTGATAGTCGAACGTATTGTTCATGGACCGATATGCCGCTTGCCGCACTTCCCACGGAAACCGATGTTGGGCGAGAGGCTGATGGAATTGAAAAGCCTTTTCTGCACCACGGGCATTGAAGAAAGCCTGTATAGACGGTGCCGCAGCTTTAGGTCCCCATCCCGGAAAGACACCGTCGCCAGTTGGCGAGCTGGAAAAGAACACTCGCGGTGCGATGGCCGCTGCCACTTCATGAAAATCGAATGGAAACTGTCTGTGATCCGATTTGTAGAGCGTCTCCAGCGGCGGCATATACGTTGGCAATGCCCAAGTCTTGAGCCGGCCCGGTACCGTTTCGTAATACTCGAATGGCGTCCAACCACAACTTGAAACCGCGATCTTGACCCGTTCGTCAAAGGCTGCCAGGAACATCGCATTATGTCCGCCCAGCGAATGGCCAATAGTCCCGATCTTATTGGGATCAACATCAGGATGCGCCTGTAACAAATCGACGCAGGTCATGTGGTTGAAAACGCCTTTGATCGTCCCCGAGTCGTATCGGTCTGAGTCAAAATTGTAGGGTCTCGAATCACCAAAACCGGGGTAATCCGGCACGATGACCACATAA
>Ga0208879_1002064_pt1 | contig 18253 bp, 12 predicted proteins | sample Knorr_S15_td_Bot_FD_185605 | JGI IMG/M metagenome (GOLD analysis project Ga0208879, IMG submission 185605) | Marine microbial communities from Southern Atlantic Ocean transect - Knorr_S15_td_Bottom_ad_5009_LV_A (SPAdes) (version 2) | ecosystem: Environmental > Aquatic > Marine > Oceanic | place... | reverse complement strand
CGTTTTTAGCCGATGAAAAAGAGGTCCGAAGCTGGTGTAATGTGTCGTTGCTTAAATAACACCTCAAAACAATCCGAGTATTCCACAGCTAAACGTCGCACCAACGTACCGCTGCGATCAAACCCTTGAGCGGATCACCGGTCGGCTTTAACTGGCTTTGGCAGAAAAAGTCTGCTATTATAGGGAAGATGTGCGTTTGGTTGTGTGAACGGAATAGATTGTCCTTGCGTCGAAAGTGAGATGACTTCATGCAATGCCAGAATTGTCAAAATGCAAATGCTGCGGGATCCGCCGTCTGTCAGCATTGTGGAAGCCCGTTGCAGTCTCCTGCGAACCCTGTGGCTAATCCCCTAGGAAAAATCGATGACCTGCTTAATGATATGGAAAAACAGGTCAAGAACCAGCTCGATGGACTGGGCCAGCAGATCGATGACCAGATTCAACAGCAACTGGACCAGGCGGTAGCCGGTGTGAAATTGAATATGCCGGAAACAGGCATGGATCAGGGTGCAACGCCACTGATGCCGGCGGTGGCCGTGGCAGATAGTGGCCAGCTGACGACAGGGCCTAGCAGGCCTGCCGAGATATCTCCCCATGACCGGTCCCTCGTCCACCAGCATGAATTCGCCTCGTTTGTCCTTCCCTTTGAGCACCAGATTGAGCAGTCGGCGAGTTTCGTGTTCAAGAGCGAGTTCATTCAGAGTAACAGCCAGTATAAACAACGCATTAATGCGGTGACGCTGGATGTCCAGCTGGAGGATCCGACGGTCAATGCGTATGCGACGGATGATCCCAGTCCACAGATCATTTTCGCGGGAGGTCTAGCTAGGGCGATAAGGGTCAGTGCGGCGGGACTTTCATTGCATATGGAACTGCGAGAACAGGGTACCGCTCCGACTCACCTGCGACGGCTCTTTCAGCATCTGGGAGACGGCATTCGCGAGAATCAAGGAACCTTTCCCCAGCAGGTCGGTGAAGAACTTTACTCAGAATGCATGGGCAAGGAAATCAATGCCGCTTTTAAGAGCGGGGCAGACCGGTTTGTTTCACTGGCACGGGATTTCGGTGCTGTGATGGAAATGTACGTGATTGCCCACGAGGCGGGCCATATCGCGCTGGGGCACACGCTGGGCCCCACACTAAGCTATGACATGAGTCGGAACCAAGAACGGGAAGCGGATAGTTTTGCCTCCTCCTGTCTTTCCACCAGTCCTTTTCGTGACAAGCTATTCCTGGGGCAGGTCTTTGCCACGATCATCCTCTCTTGGATGGGCCATGCAGGTGCCTCGGACGAGGTCACCACGCATCCGAGTTCCCATGACCGTTTTCTGAATGCGTTGCAATCAAACAAGGAAGCAGCGGAGGATGCGGCAGCACAATATGGCCTCACGGCGGCCGAACTCCAGGGATTCCTGCCCCCGACAGGTGGAGCCTAGGAGACGATGCCCACAAGGTCGGTTGATACTTAAATGCCCAAGGGCGCCGTTATAATAAAAACACTATGTTCCCCCGACGCCCACGCCGCTAAGCCAATCTCACTATAAAAAACCGACCCCTATTGTCATCACGTTTTTAGCAGATGAAATAGAGGCCGGAGTGGGAAGGCCTAGGATGTCGATTGCTACTAGTGCCCGAAGGAGAAAGAGAATCGACGAGTTTGGATGCTGAATCCCGCATGATGACCACCGCGACCATAGTAGAAACTAGTTCTTGGGACATATGATCCTCGAACATGTGCCGTGTGGTGTGCGGCACTATCATGATAAGCTTCATGGTCCAAATCCGCATGTAAACCACTGTGCTGGTAGCGAGTCAGGGGAAGTTGATGTGCTTGGCTATGGTCTACATTGCGATGATAAGCGCGATGATTTAATTCCGCATGATCCGCCGTATGACTACGCGGAGGTGTGAAGAATAGTCTGAAGAAACTATCTCCCGCCTGAACCGCTCCTGAAGATACAAGTGTCATTGTTAATACTGTCAAAGCTAATATGATGCGTTTCATAATTCATTACCTCCGTTTGTGAATGGCTCATAAACCCCAAAGTGGTGTTTAACTGTAATAACTAAATTGCAAACAGCGTGCCAAAACATCTTGAAGCAACAAAATGGGCCAGAAACCCAGTGCAAAACGCTATATAGACATATATTAAGTCATTTCGATAACAACCAATATGTCATCGATTTGATATCACCTAGAATCAATGTGAGCGATTCACAGCTAAACGTCGCACCAACGTACCGCTTCGATTAAACCCTTGAGCGGATCACCGGTCGGTATGAATTCGTGTCCGACGTAACCCTTGTATCCAATTTCAACGAGTGCTTGCATACAAGCCGGATATTGGATTTCTTGTTCGCCATTGAGCTCCCCGCGGCCAGGGTTGCCTGCTGTATGGATATGACCAATATATTCTGCATGTTGATGAATACGCCGCACAATATCGCCGTTCATAATGGATACATGATAGATATCAAACAACAGCTTTAAGTGTTCAGAGCCAACGGCCTTAATAATATCCACGCAATAATCGACATCGTCACCCTGATAGCCCGGATGGCCTTTCATCGGGTGCGTATCATCTCGAGTGTTTAAGTGTTCGAGGCAAATCGTCACTCCGCGTTTTTCCGCATAGCCGATCACTTTCTTAAAACCCTTCACACAATTCGCCGCACCTTCTTCTTTGCTCAGCTCCTCTGCGAAACCCGTGAAGGCAATCACTTTCTTAAATCCAAACTCGTGACAGGCATCAATAGATTTTTTTGTCGCGTCGATCACCAACTCATGATACTTGGGATTGTTATATCCTTTTACAAACGGCGGGCCACCAATATTGACCGAGGCTATTGCACATTCGAGTCCTTGTTTTTTGATTTCTGGGAAATGTTGTGGCGAGATTAACTCGACACTCGCCAAACCGAGTTGCTTGGCAATCGAAATCAGCTCGTTGCCTTTCCAGTATTTGCTAAAACACCAATTCACAACCGAATGCTTGATGTTGCCCTTTGTCGCTACTCGCGGAATTGACTGGGCCACATTCTGGCTTTCTTGACCATTTGTCGTTGAGGAAATTGCCATTGCGCCTCCAATCGATGCGGCTGCTCCGAGGAGTTGTCTCCTGTTGAAGTCTTCCATTGTACTGCTCTCCCGTATTAATAAAACCAATTTTATTTAAACTGTAGTGCCGCCAACACGGAGTCCGCTAAACGAACCTGTTTGCCCATGCGACTATAAAGAAATCCGGTTTTACGTGGCACGGTTTCCTCACCAATCAAAATGAGCGGGCGAGGAACATTCAACGCCAATATCGCTGGCAAGTCACCATACTTGATAGCGCCTGGGAAAAAGTTGGGGTCCAAGTATGAAGTGATTGAAGCAAAACGAAATCCTTGTGTATCGATAATCGCCTGTTGCACGGCATCGCCGGCAATTGCCCCGGCGGTCGCGGCAATCGGACCTGCGCCACCTGTACCCACGAGTATCAACTTATCTGGGGCATGCTCATCACTCACCGCAAATGAAATCAGTGACAACACATCATGTACTCGGTGAGAAAACAATGTGTGGTTATAGGCAAACGTGAAGGCCGGAACCTGGCGATTAGTCGTCGGCGCACTGCGTTGCTCCTCTACCTTTTCACCCTCTGCCATGAACTCACCCTGATACAACATATCAATGCCCATGACAGCACTTCCCTTCGCAAGCGCGGCGGTGATCGCCTTGTTGGGTTTGCCATTTTCACCAATCATGCCTGACTTACCCTGACCATCAATCCACAGAATCACCGTGCCGTTCCATTCAGCAGCGGTTGGATAAAACGAAATTGCCGGTAACTCTTCACCGGCAGCCTGATGCCGCAATATCTGTCTGAATTCCATATAACTATCGTGTTCCGTTTCACCAACTTTTTCACCTTCAATGGCGCCTGCGGCGGGTAAATCTCGCATCACTATTGACTGAATCGCTGTGCCAACGATCTCTCGAACCTTGGCAACTGGGTCCTCTGCCGTGTTCACTAACTTCGAAATCTGTTGCTGCGACGACTGGGCAATGCTGCGCAACAACTTCACTTCATGTTCCACTCCGGATTCCGGCTGCGGATGCTCATCGTCCCAAACGGTAATTTCTGCGGTAGTCAACAGTTCATAATCATCTTCAACAATAGGTTCTTGGTGTCCCAGTTCCATATGTTTGTTGAACCAGTGATACATAACTTGCCGAGTCACATAGTTATAGTTGTGAGCGAAGTGCAAGAAAGAAACACAAAATACGTCTTCTTGTTTTCCATAGAGACCATAAAGCTTCTGTAATTCCGGATAGCCTTTGCTTTGAATCTCTTTGGTCCAGTCGTTGGCACCGGTCATGGCCAATGGTCGCGGAGCAAACAAACCAGCTAATTCCACATTACCGGTATCCACTCGCAACAAGCTACAGTTTTCACACGTACATCCACCTTGCATTGCCGTGGAAACCATGCCTTGCGGGAATGAAACGACAGGGCGTGAGTCGATCGCTCCGAGCAGAATGGTTTGTGTTCCACCACCGCTGCCTCCAGTGATTCCAATTCGTTTGGCGTCCACATCATCTAGCGTTTCTAGAAAATCTAACGCGCGAATGGAGTTCCACGTTTGAATACCCATGATACTTTGTAGCCGCATTTCGGCTTGTGCGGAAAAGAACCCCCACCGCTCTGGACTTTCTAAATCAGGCCGGCGGTTTGTCAAACGATGCGAAACCTCCATCGGTATTTGCACTGCATCAACATACCCTTCCATATCAAAAATGAATGTGACACATCCCATTCTGGCAAGCTGTGCGCAGCGCGCCAGTTTAGGGAATCTTCCAGAGCCAGCATGCTTCTCGTCGCCACTTTTAATCAACGCCGCAATGTTATCGCCATGGTCCTGCATCCTTCCGCCATGCCCGTGGGGTGTTAACACAGCAGGATGCTTTCCTTTGGTGGTCGGACGAAACAACAATCCAGAAACAAAATGCCCTGGATAACTTTCAAAATGAACCTTCTCGACCGTAAAGCCTTTGCGTTCTACCCGCCCGTAGATCTTCACATTTAAAGGCGTGCGCGGCGGAAGCGGCCAGATCCCGTTGGCCACGAGAATCCGTGTGCGGAGCTGATCTTGTCGAGCTTTCCAACCCTCGAGCGAAGCGGGGACATGAAACGGGAAATAGTTGTTCAAGTGTCGCAGTTCACCCAAGCGGCTGTCTGCTGGTTTATCACCCTTAGCGTAAACTCGTTGTTGAGCAATGGCTGGTGAAGTGACTGCTGAAACAAATAACGCCTGTAATACCACCGCGCACGCGGCACCTACGTAAGATTTCATCATCAAACCCCATTTTAAGCACATCTCTTGAGCGTAAAGATACTTATTTAATCTCTTTGATTTCAATGTTACGGAACTGAACCGCATCATTGTGTCCGGCAAATCCAAAGTGACCTTCGGGCCGCATTAAGCCTGGATGCCGTTTCAGTTTTCCTTCATCTTTAATATCCGCCACATCCGCATCAAGAATCACCGAGCCATTCAGCTCAACCTTAATGGTTGACCCTTTGACCGTCACGACTTGATAATTCCATTGCCCTGCGGGATGCAAATATCCTTGGGCGGCCGGAATCAAGCCATAAACCGATCCGTGGTATTGGTAGGGATTAAGCTTGCCTGGATAACCAACATCCAAGACTTGAAGTTCCGTCATGCCGACATAAGCAGGATTACCAGATCCAGGGTAACGGATGGCGAGACCATTATTGCCCGCGGGCGGTGTTTTGATTTCTAGGCGTACCACAAAATCCTTGTACACTTTTTTCGTATACAAGTTTCCGCCTTTGCCTTTTATGCATTGGATTGCACCATCAACAATTTCGTAGTTATCGACAGCTCCGGCCCAACCATCCAAGCTATTGCCATCAAAGATCGATTGAAACCCTGTGCTGCCTTCTGCTTTCCGCAGAATTTCAGCCGCTTCAGCTGCTCCTATTTCACGGACAAATATATTGCGCCAACGAATTTCGCCACCATGAGTTTGTAGTTGAATAGGTCCATGATGAAACAGCGGTCGCGAACGGTCAAAGTAGTTTTCCATGACTGCATCATCGACGATTAATTTGCCGTTGAGCCACACTGAAGTGCGGGCGCCAATTTGACGTATCCTAAAGCTATTCCACTGGCCAAAAGGTTTGTCGGCCAAGACCAATGGATCCTTGCCTTTGGCGCCCTTGCTATTGTTCCATAGTCCGCCTGAACCCTTGTCACCACCAATTCCAAATTTTGCTTCATCGGTATAGTCCCAAATCTGAACTTGGGGAACGCCTTTGAGGTAAATACCGCTATCAGCCTTGGCGACCGTTTTGTAATCAATCATCAATTCATAGGCACTGAACTCTTGCTCGGATGTTAAATACATCCCATGACCGTCGTTGATTAACTCGCCACCCTCGACCGTCCAGTGTTGGTCGATATCTTTACGGCTTTCCTTCTTATAAGCCGCTTGGTCTTCCGCGGATTGGCTCCACAGATCCTCTGGATTTTTTGTTTTCCAGCCATACCAGCCAGATGTATCTTTCCCATTAAACAGTGCTTGGAATCCCTGCGGTGGAACATTAAGTTCAGCAGCAATGGTGGGTGCAGAAAAAATCGCAACTAACACTAACGACAATAAGGTCTTGTAAAAACTCAACGTTCTAACTCCGAAAGAAGATCTAATAGGATACTACGGTTTACTCAATATCATCCTAATGTCGTGACGAACCGATTTCCATAACCGAATGTGATATTTTCGGACCTATTCGTGATCAATTCGCTTTCCAATACCCAAAGAGGGTGCGCCCCTATTTATTGCCGCTGCTGTTTTTACGCCAACAGTCCTTGGATCACTTTGCCATGAACGTCAGTCAGTCGGCGGTCGATCCCATTGTTTCGCACTGTCAGTCGCTCATGATCGATACCCAGCAGATGTAACATGGTGGCGTGGATGTCATAGACTTGCGTCGGATTATCTCGATCTAATGGTTTAAACCCCCATTGGTCGGATTCGCCCACTGTCACCCCACCACGAATCCCACCACCACATAACCAATTCGTAAATGTAAATGGATTATGGTCGCGGCCCGTGCTGCGCTGGCTGCTGGGCATTCGACCAAACTCAGTCGTCCACAGTATAATGGTGTCCTCGAGCAGCCCCCGTTGTTTCAAATCTTTTATCAAGGCAGCGGCACCTATCGCCATCCCATTTGCCAGCGGACCATGATCACGTTGTACATCTTCATGACTATCCCAATTACGCCGAGGGAAACCATTATCGTTACCGGACCAGATTTGCACAAACCGCACGCCACGTTCAATGAGCCGCCGGGCAATTAAACATTTGCGACCAAAATATTCGGCCTCTTCCGGAACATTTATGTCCGGACCATAGCTAGAGCCTTGCCGATCAAGGCCATACGCCTTCAACGTAGCCGCCGTCTCTTTCGACAAGTCCATTGCTTCGGGGGCACTGAGCTGCATTTTCGCGGCGAGTTCATAGCTGCGAATTCGAGCTTCTAACCGCGAGTCACCTGGCCGCGCGGCATTGTACCTGGAATTCATCCGGCGTAATAAATCGGCTCCGTCTCGTTCGCTGCCCGACGTAATATATTCAGCCTGCGGCAACAAGTTTTCGATCGGGTTCTCTCGTTGAGGAAATACTGTGGTGCCTTGAGAATATGCCGGAAGAAATGCTGAACCCCAATTTTTGGGGCCATTGGACGCGTAACCTCGATGATCGGGCAACACCACAAACGTCGGCAAATTATCGTTCATGCTGCCTAAGGCATAACTCACCCAACAACCCATGCCAGGGAACCCTGGATCTTGAAAACCCGTTGCCTGTAAAAACGTTGCTTGACTGTGCACGCCAGTCTTGCCGACCATGTTATGTACAAACGCCATCTCATCAACAACATCACCGAGTGGTTTAACCGCGTCGCTCAGCTGCTTGCCTGATCCACCATAGGGGCGGAACTTAAAATACGATTTAGCCCACGGTCCAAAGCCACTCTGAAACAATTCGATTTTTTCACCAAAGTCTGCTTCTTCACCATGATGCTGATCGAGCCACGGTTTGTAGTCCCATAAATCGAGATGGCTTGCAGCGCCCGACATAAAAAGCTGTATCACACGCTTGGCTTTCGGGGGGTGATGTAGTTTATTGCCAAGCACACCATCTCCGCCTGCGGCTTCGTTAACACCCATAGCCGCCAGCGCAATACCCCCGAGGCCGCCACCAGATTGCCAGAGGAAATCACGGCGAGAGCAGGGTCGTGCAGGGTTGGTGTTATATAAATTCATATGCGACTAGCAATTCATCTAATCCAAATAAATAAACTCGTTTAAATTAAACAAGATACGACAAAAATTTTTCAAGTCATGTTTTCGAGCATACTGTTCAAATTCTGCTTGTTCCTGCGATGTGGGCAGTCGTCCCGTCATGCGGCTAAACGCTGTCCGCACTTGACTGGTAATATCTGCCGACTCTTGCTGCAGTGATTCCGAAAAACGCTCGGCCATCGCTAAATTAAACTTATTGTTCAAAAAAGCCAACGCTTGAACCGACGTAATGGTCTCGTCTCGCACGGGCGTACTTTGCGAAGAATCGGCACAGTCTAAAATTGTCATATAGGGATCCGGTTGGCTGCGAACCACGAAACGATAAACCGCTCGACGATAAGACAGGGGATTTGTTGGATCATATTTATGATACTCGTAATGCGGCGAATGCTCTGGATGCTCTAACTTAAACAGGTAAAACCCTGGTCCGCCCTGTGTGTCATTAAGCAAGCCCGTCGCACTTAAAATCGAATCGCGGATTTCCTCCGCACTTAAGCGCCGCAGATTCATCCGCCATAGATATTGATTGCTGTTATCAATCCGTTGATTCTTAGCATCATGCTGCGAGCCCTGTCGATAAACGCTACTCGTCACGATCAGACGCTGTAGTTCTTTAATGGATTGGCCGTTATCTCTGAACTGCTGCGCCAGATAGTCCAATAATTCTGGGTGAGTCGGCAATCGTCCCATCCGGCCAAAGTCATTGGGTGAATTGACAATCCCTTTGCCGAAATGATACTGCCAGATGCGATTGACGATACTCCGCCACGTTAATGGTTGTTCCCGCTGCGTTAACCACAGCGCAAGCGCTGCGCGACGATCTCCCTCGACATGATTATTTGCTAAGTCAAATTGCCCCGTCTCGGATAACACAGGAAACGCTCCTGGCTTTGCTAGGTCTAAGGGATTGCGAATATCGCCTCGTGCTAACACGCGGATTTCTCGCGGGTTACCATTGGTCGGCTTAAAATTTGCCTGAGCTTTAAAATGCGCGGTCGCCGCATAAACCATGGCTCCGGCGGGAATGGCCGCTAGCTCGGATCGCCATGTTATTTGCTGCTGATGTAGTTCTTGCTGGCGTGCCTTACGTTCGGCAGTATTAGCCTGCGACCACAATCGCTGAACTTGTTGAGCTGCGGCAAACCACTTTTGGGCTCCGTCGTTACTAACGGGTCGGGGCCACAATCCATCGGTGACATTTTGCCGAGCCCACCTCACCGGTGCTTCGATTGAGCTGGATGCTGTTACCGCCATTCCGTGTGCGCTGTTCGCGTCATCTTGGTCCAGCGCTACAATCTCCGAGAGCACCATAATATAATCGTTGCTGCGCTCGGCTAACTTCGTGGCCGTGACTCGGATATATCGTATCGGTGATTTTTCGCGGTGGGGTATCTCCAGATACGCGAGTTTCGGATTTGGATAATCTTCTTGGGTATGATCGAAGATTACCGTGTTGGTGTTAAACGATTTATCATTGGAAACCGCCACCTGAAACCGAACAGGAAACCCAAACCCGTCCCCAACGCCAGCATAATCATCGCTTGCTGGATAAAGTCGGATGCGAGTTATCTCTGTTGTCGATTCTCCTAAATCAACTTGAACCCACTGCGTTTTTGAAGGCGAATCCAAAATAGAGCTATGAAAACCATATGCGTCGGGTCGCTCCGCTCGCTTGATTGCTGGTTGCCACTTATCGCGATTGGCAACCGCAGCGGTATAGTCCGTTCCCGCGGCCTGTTTTATTTCTTGCTCAAGCTGTTTAACCTCAGCAGTGGCTGTCGCTAGTTTTGCATTCAGCTGCTGGCGGGTTTTTTCAACTTGCGGATCCGCATCGTAAACTCGGTCTGCTTTGTCGACTGCGGCAAACACTGTTTGAAGATTGTAATAATGCTGCTGTGTGATCGCATCAAATTTATGGTTGTGGCAACGAGCACATTGAATCGTCGTGCTAACAAATGTGTTGAGTGTATTAGAAACCATTTCATCACGGTCGATATTACGGGCTATCTGTCCATCCAGCTTGGACTCCGCTACTTCCGCATGCCCAATAAAGTCCCATGGCCCGGCTGCAATAAAACCTAGGCCTAATATCCCATCAGCGGTTTGTGGATAAAGCACATCACCAGCTACTTGTTCTTGTACAAATTGTGAATATGGCTTGTCTTGGTTAAAACTGCGGATGACATAGTCGCGATAGGGCCAGGCATTGGGTCGTAGTTTGTCTTTGTCATAACCGCACGTGTCAGCGTATTTTACAACATCTAACCAGTGCCGGCCCCAGTGTTCGCCATAGGCTGGCGAAGCTAATAACCGATCGACCAGTTTTGAGTAGGCCAGCGGATCACGGTCGGCAACGAAATCATTGATTGCTGCCAGCGTCGGTGGCAATCCCGTCAGATCGTATGTCAGCCGCCGCATAAGACTACGGCGATCCGCCGGAACGGTGGGCGTCAATTGTTTTTCTACCAGCTTGCGAATTACAAATTGGTCAATTGGGGTCCGACTGGGAAATGTGTCAGCAAATGGATTCGCAACTTGCGGGGTCGGTACCGCCTGTAGCGGGCGCCAAGACCACCAGTCTTTGTTGGAGATCGCTGGGGCTTTGAGTTTGAAATCTTGCGGCCACCGCGCACCATTGCTGATCCACGTTTCCAATACTGTTATTTGTTCTTGGGTGAGTGGCGGTTTGTCCTTCGGCATTTCTGCCGCTTTAAGAACATCGATGAACTGGCTATTGCCCGGATCGCCCGCTTCGATGAAACCACTTGCCTGGATTTCATCATAGGATTGTAAAGAAAAGTCACCTTTATGATCGTGGGTATTGTGACAAGCCAAGCAGTGTTGCTGCAGAATCGGAGCCACTTTGTTTTGAAAGTTCTGCAACCATGCATCTTGCTCGTCCGCACAGAGCACGGATGGCGTGAGAGCCAGTAGTAATATCGCCAGAGATTTCATATCTCTTAGAATAACAGATGCTGCGTGCTAATTCGTAGAGATTGGGGGCGGTCCGACGGATATAAACTCTATTTACCAGCCGAGACGTTCATTTCCGTTGACTCGGAACCTAGTTGGTATTGACTCATTTCCGCATCCAACAATTGGGTTTTCCGTTCTTCAACATCATCGGCATTGACAAACAACAATAGCAAGGAAGTGGCTGCCGTTAGGATGCCCATTGCCATGAAGGAATTTGGCACGCCGAAAGCAGTTTCCACATTCCCAGCGAGTTTATTGCCAATTACGTGACCAATGTTTGATAATGTCATGTAGATCGTAAACATCGTGGCCGAAGAAGTTGTCCAAGACATTTTCATCGAATCCGCAATGTAATTCACAACAAAAATAGCTAACAGCGGTTTATACCCCACTGTATAACACCAAACAATATAATTATCCCACGTTCCGTCTGCTGCCCATTGTGTTGCATAACCATCACCCCAATGATCCGCACTTAAAGCAAAGCCGATCGACAATAAACCATAGCCGATCAATCCGATTGTCATCATTAGTTTTCGGCCAAAGCGGTCACCCAGCCACCCAGCACACACTGCCATCAGACATTCGGGTATTCCGGCATATCCCATGACGAGAGATGTATGCTTATAGTGCCAACCAATCTGCTGATTGCAGACCGTCTTCAAGGTCGTTTCCATCACTCCCCAACCAACCAGGCTGATGAGAATCATTGCGGAATAAAACAATGTGGTCCGCAAAGAAAATCCGACCATTAAATCTCGCACAATTTCGCTGATGGGCCGAGTAACAATTGTCGGCTCGTTCGTGAATTCCGTGGCACCACCTTTGCTCCAAGGAAATCGCTTTTCGCCTTTTCGTTCGACACAAAATAGCGGGAACAGCATGATGACAAACAACACGGCCATTTGCGCAAACACCGCGCCACGGATTCCGTAGTCGTCCATCACGAATGCTAAAATCGCACCACCGGCAGACACCCCTAATATCTTGCTCGACCACATCAAGCCGTTGACTCGACCTTGTTCTTCAGTCGGCAAGATATCCACTGCCAACGCATCTGTACACACGTCTTGCAAAACTGCAAAAATATTATGGACAAAGAAAATCCACAGCAAATATTTAAACGACATTTTCATGTCCATATTTTCGCCCGTGAGATAGGGCTCAATGACGATAATGCTAATCAAACTAAGTGTCATCAGCAACTGGGCCAGTAAAATCCACGGACGCCGCTTGCCCATCGACTTGAGTTGTAATGAGTCAATCACGGGAGCCCAAATAATTTTGAACGTCCATGGTAATAATGTAAAGGCCGTAAGTGTGCCCACTTCCGCCGACGACAACCCATTGCTAGACATGTAATTCGCCAGCGTGATAGTCATAAATCCCCAGGGTATTCCCTGGGCTAGATAGAGCGCACAGAGAGTGGAAATTCGCTGGGCTCGATTGTCGGCCATCGCCATATGACTAGATCTTCCGCTCTGCCTATTTATCTACTCGTCAGCAACTGTAAGGTTGATTGGACAAACTGACGACAATCCAACAGTATGACTGATTCGCGGCGGAAAGTCGAATTTTCCGCCCTGAAACAACATCGATTGGAAGAGACACATGCGCGCATAAAAAAACGACCCGCCGAAACAGGTCGTTTTTATAGATTGTGTTTGGACACGAAGTCCTCCGCTGCTTAGCTCATGCAAATAAACAAGGCAAAGAACGTAAAGCCTTCAATCAGAGCAGCGGCAATAATCATCGCTGTCTGAATTTGGCCTGCCATCTCTGGTTGACGAGCCATGCCTTCAAAAGCTGAAGCTGCTAGCCTACCAATCCCGCCGCCTGAACCGATGCAAACAAGTCCGGCACCAACAGCACCCAGGCCACCCATTATAGCAGCTACATCCGTAGCTCCATCACCTTCTTGTGCAAAGGCAGGTACTGCCATCATTAATACAGCAGCAAGGCTGTACATTCCAATTTTTGCAAATTTATTCACGAAACTATCTCCTACGAAATCTAAAGTCTAGAGGTGGTCTTTTTTACAGCAAGTCGTTGCTGCAAACCAAATATATTGTTGTTGTTTTCTGTTTTCGCCTTCCAAAAGCCGCGCCACATAAATGCACTTATCGTGCTCTTAAGACAAACTAACCAGGGGGCAAAACAATAAACTACTTGCCGATACTAGTGCCTGTCAACCACCTGCAGAGATAGTTTATTGAGTTTTGAGAAAAACTGTTCAAATCCTTTATTATTAGCTGACAATGCCTGGGTTTATGACCTTTTTCTTAAGCTGGTCGACCACAACGGCGACTAAGATCAATGCTCCGTAAATCACCATTTGTCGATATGAATCCACTCCGGCCATATTCAACCCATTTTGGATAACCCCCAAAATCAAAGCGCCAATTAACGTCCCAAAAATCTTGCCCTCGCCACCCATCAAACTTGTGCCACCAACCACCACGGCGGCAATCACTTGTAGTTCATAGAACTCGCCAGCCTTGGGCCGTCCCGTTAAAAAATGGGATGCGTCTAACACACCCGCCACGCCAGCGCACAAGCCACACACTATATAGACCGAGATCAACACGGCCATCACTGGTACTCCGGACAACCGCGCGGCGGACACATTGCCGCCGACTGCATAGACATACCTTCCAAACGGAGTGTGTGTCATGACAACATGAGCGGTAATAAACAGAACTACCATTAAGATGATCTGGCTGGAAACGCCCAACACAGATGCATCATACAGGCTACTAATTGCTGGCGCATCTATCATAACGGCGTCCGCTCCGCCAGCCAAAATATAGCACGCACCCCGAGCGACCATCATCAACCCCAAGGTGGCCACAAACGGCGGGATCTTAAAGACTGTAATTAACAGACCCGCCACTGCACCGACGACAGCACAGACCAGCATTGCAATTCCAAAGGCTAGTGCGACAGCACCACCATTCGCTTCCGCGCCGCCTAGATAATCCCGCAAACTGACTGCTGTGACCACGGCAGCAAGTGCCATCAAGCTGCCCACCGACAAATCAATGCCGGCCGTGATGATAACCAACGTCATGCCGATCGCCATTATCGCGATAGGCGCGTTTTGATTCAAAATACTCAGCAAATTATTTTTGGTCAGAAAGGATGGCCAGCGGTAGCTCGGTGGTCTAATTACCTTAATCGGTTTTTCGCTGACCTGCGCTAGCCTTGACGCGTTCAAGACTTCCCATTGCGAAGCAAAATGGTGCGTAGCGATGACGTCGACATTTTCCCCAGCGGCCAAAGTCTGGGTAAGCTGCAAGATCGCACTGCGCGGCGTGCCACTTACTATGCCAACAACATTTACGCCCCCGGTAACCAGCTCGTCATTAATCGCTTGCGCAAAAGCTCGATCAGCGGCTGTATCCCGTACAACAATTAATACATTTGGCTCCGTTCCATATTTCTGCAGCGCGAGTTTAGCTAACTGGCGGCCAGCCGCTGGGTCTTCCGGATGAATATCCGTTACCGTCAATGCACTAATCGCTGCACACAGCGACAGCAGTACAAGCAGCATTCCATGGTCCACGATTTGTTTTTTTAGGGACCACTTTTTTGTTGGTGTAATCTTAGGTGAGGTCATGCTGGAACCACCACAGGCTGTTCTTGTGATTGGTCGCTCGTAGCGTAACGCATAATATCTTCTGGGGTGACTTTTTGCTGAGACGATTTATTATCTAGGATACCCGTTACTTGTCCTTCACGCATCACAACAATCCGGTCACTCATGGCTAACACCTCTGGTAAATCCGAGCTGATCATAATAATTGCCTTCCCTTGCTCGGACAGTTCGTTCAACAGTTGATAGATCTCATATCTGGCCCCAACATCAATCCCCCGCGTTGGCTCATCAAAAATAATGACATCCGCAGTGCTCTGCAACCATTTAGCGAGCACCACTTTTTGTTGGTTTCCGCCCGATAGCGTTTCCGCTCGTTGGTGTACATCTGAGATGCGAATATTAAGCGTGTCACAATAATGTTGAAAGCCATTTCGCTCCCGCCGGTGAACCAACATCCCTTTTGATGAAAAGTCTGCTAGGTTCGGAAGTCCAAAGTTGTGCTGGGTTGATTGAGTCAGTATTAACCCCTGGCTCTTTCTATCTTCGGTCAACAGACAAATCCCAGCCGCTATTGCTTGCCGTGGAGATTTCAACTTGAGTACCACACCATCTAGCGTAATTGTCCCCTGGTCTGGCAAATCAGCGGCGAATAGCATGCGAGCAACTTCTGTTCGCCCGGCACCAACTAAACCCGCAATTCCCAGAACCTCTCCTCGGTGAACCGTAAAGGAAACATTTTTGACGGCCGTGCCGCGAGTTAATCCGTCAACCTGCAAGCGTGGTTCACCAATCACTGAACATCGCGGCGGGAATTCTTCAGCGAGCGAACGACCCACCATGTTTTCAATAATCTGGTCGCGGCTTAGATCGACCGCTGGTTGCGTCGTAATGTGTTCACCATCTCGCAAGATCATAATGCGATCAGCCAGTTGTGCGACCTCGTTGAGGCGGTGGGTGATATAGATTATACCAATTCCTTGACTGCGCAATTCAGCAACGATGTCAAACAATCCCTCGGCTTCTCGGGGCGACAGCGCCGCGCTGGGTTCATCCATTACCATGATTTTTGTATTTAAAGCCAACGCCTTGGCAATCTCGACCACTTGCTGGTCCGCGACGCTTAGCTCACTACAAAGCTTATCCGGATCTATTTGGCTACCAATCCGATGCAACAAAGCTGTTGCTCGCGAGCGTTCTGTTTTTTGTGAAATTGGTTTTAGCCAGTGCCGGCCGTGACCCAAGAAAATGTTTTCTCTAACTTTCAATGTGGGGATCAGCGTAAACTCTTGGTAAATAATACTTATGCCCAATCGTCGAGCATCGCGTGGATTGGCAATCGTTACACGGTCACCATCAACTCTAAGACTACCGCGATCACTTTGATGAACCCCGCCTAGCGTTTTAATGAGTGTGCTTTTACCGGCGCCATTTTCACCCAATAGTGCCAATACTTCGCCACGAGCAAGAGTTAAAGAGACATCTGACAAAGCTCGGACGCCGGGATAACTCTTTGTTAAGCCTTCAATTTCAAGCAGCGGTGGAGTAATTGACATTTATTGGTCTAACTGCAAATCCGGGTCTGATTTTGCATCGGCTTGGCGATACAGGGATGTTGGAATGAGCTCGACTTGTTCATATTCTTCACCAGATTGAAAAGCCATAAACTTCTCCATGATTACTTGTCCCATTTTCTTAGGGAACTGAATTGGGTCTGCGTATATTTTTCCCTGAGCGATTGCTCGTTTGCCAGCTAATGCCCCATCGAATCCTACGATCGAAATCAACTCCGCTTTTTTTGCTTCATCGATAGCGTCCCAAGCGCCTAAAGCTGATGGATCGTTAATCGCAAAAATTCCGCGGATGTTTGGGTGCGCCTGTAAGCTATCTACAGTCGCTCGGTAGCCGATACTTTGATCCCCGCCACCGTTAATCTCACTAACAATGGTTATCTGCCCCGCTTCACGGCCTTCGTTGTGGCTGGCGATCACCTGTTTAAAACCCTGCACTCTTAATACACAAGAATTTGCCTGCTTGAAATCCAAGACTAATATCTCCCCGCCTTCATCGCCTAGGGTTTCAATCATTGCTTGACCTGCCAGCTCACCACCCTGGAAATTGTCAGTGCCAATATGCCCCGCAATCTCTATGCCGTCCGCAACGCATTGTAAGTCACACGTAAAAACCGGAATCCCGGCTTCGTTGGCTTGTTTAATGGCCGGCCCTATTGCTAATCGATCCGTCGGATTTAACACAATTGCCGCGACACCTTGACTAATAAAATCTTCTATTTGGTTCGCCTGTCGCTTTACGTCAGAATCAGCATCCATCGTAATAACTTCATAACCCTCTGACTTGGCGGCGGCTGTCAAACTTTGTGATATTACAACAAAGAATGGGTTTTTGAGGCTCATTGCCGAATAGCCTATTTTGCCCTTATTGGGTATCGCGTTGGTTGTATCTTCTTCATTACTAGATTGGCTTGCTGGGGCAGGTGTTTCGACCTCGATAGAGGTGTCCGCTGAGCAGCCAAACAAATATGCGACCGACAATAACAATAGAGACTGTGATAATTTGTTCATTAGAATTTTTACTGCTCGTTGATAAGGGCTTTGTAGGTTGGGTTGCTAATAACTTAGTGTAATGGAACTTAATGCACAGCGGTGGATTCTCATTTGGTATATTGGGGCGTACCGAGCGGGTGCTCGTCGTTTTCGTAGCCATGTTTTAATCGTGTAGTCATAATCATCATTCGAATAAACTAAGAGTTTTCACACAAGAGATTAATTATGAAACAATTTATTGGTGTGCTAGTTGTCTTGTTTTTTTCCGCTGCTGCCTCGGCTGAAAACTGGCCCTCGTGGCGTGGCCCCCATCAAAACGGTGTTGGCCCTAAAGGTCCTTTTCCAACTACCTGGTCGGCGGATTCAAACATCGCCTGGAAAATAAAGTTGCCCGGCCGTGGCAGTTCAACGCCTGTTGTGTGGGATAAAAACATCGTTCTTACAACAACCGAAAACGGTGCGAACCTCACTCTCTGTTTAGATCGCAGTGGAAAAGAAAAATGGCGCAGCGAAACAGGCAAGGCGGCGGCTGGCAAACATAAAAAAGCGAGTGGCAGTAACTCTTCACCGATAACAGACGGGAAACACATCTATGTCTACTTTAAAAGCGGAGACCTCGCTTGCGTAGATTTCAATGGGAAAATCGTTTGGCAGCTTAACATTCAAGAAAAATACGGCGCGGACACTCTGTGGTGGGATCTGGGCACTTCACCGGTGCTTACAAAAAATTATGTGG
>Ga0208879_1002063_pt1 | contig 18254 bp, 14 predicted proteins | sample Knorr_S15_td_Bot_FD_185605 | JGI IMG/M metagenome (GOLD analysis project Ga0208879, IMG submission 185605) | Marine microbial communities from Southern Atlantic Ocean transect - Knorr_S15_td_Bottom_ad_5009_LV_A (SPAdes) (version 2) | ecosystem: Environmental > Aquatic > Marine > Oceanic | place... | reverse complement strand
TGTGACACTCTTAACGAGTGCCCACACAGATTGTCTTGTCTAAATTTTTAAAGAACATTCACTAGAAGCCATTGCTTCTTAGTGACCCACCCTGTTCGAGTGAGGTGCGCATTATACGCTGGAAGTTTTTGTTGTCAACACTTTTTGAAAATTTATTTTCTGAAGCGCTTCTTCTAAACTCCCGTCTTTACTGGCCTATAAAGGTAGTAGAGACTTACTTCAGGAGGCTTGCTGTTTTGCTTTTCCCCCGAAGCGGATGCGCATTTTAGGGAAATGAGCGCTCACGTCAACAAGTATTTTAAAAAAATCCTTATTTTTCGATCGTTTGCATAAACAATGCGCAATACGTTCATAAAAACCACTAATTCACCGTGCTTTTCACGATCTATAAGGTTAGTTAATTGGTAAGTCACGCTGTGTACTATAAATTAATAGAACAGTATTTGAACGTGTACGTGGATTATTGAGGGGTTTGCATGAAGGTTTCTGAATTTAAAACCGCTGGAAAACTCATAACGGGTCTTGGCGCTATTAAAGCCCTCACGGATGAAATGGCGAGATTATCCATAAAGGAATGTGCCATCGTTACTGACAAGGGCGTTTCTTCATCTGGTCTTCTTGAGCAACTACTCACACTATTACCCTCTTCACCCTTACTTATTATTGATGACATTCCACCTGAGCCTGAAGTGAATATCATAGAAGATAAGTTAGCGATACTTCGTGAGAAGCAAGTAGACGGGATTATCGCTCTTGGCGGAGGTAGCGCTATTGATAGTGCAAAAGTACTTGCAGCTACATACGATCATACTGGCTCCCTCAGTGAACTCTTCGGTGAAAATACGCTTTCAAAACGACGTTTGCCTCTTATTGTTATCCCCACTACTGCCGGTACAGGTTCAGAAGTTACCAATATTGCTATCTTGTCAGATCCGATAGAACAGATGAAAAAAGGAATTGTTAGCCACTGCTTGCTACCCGATGTTGCGATCGTTGCACCTGAAATGACAAAAACCTGCCCCCCGTCCATTACAGCAGCGAGCGGTATAGACGCATTCGTTCACGCGCTTGAAGCTTATATAAGTGTAAATGCCAGCCCAATTACCGACGCATTAGCAGAGAAAGCACTGAAGCTTATCTTTAATTCATTACTTCACGCTTATAATAACGGTGAGAACTTATCAGCACGTGAAGATATGGCCACCGGCAGTTTAATGGCCGGTCTTGCGTTTGGAAACGCGGGCGTGGGGGCAGTACATGCCTTAGCTTATCCACTAGGGGGACGGTTTCATCTGTCACATGGCATGAGTAACGCGGTAATGCTACCTCATGTATTGAAAGTAAATGCGCCGTTCTGCCAAGACAAACTTTATTGTGTGGCTAAGCTTTTAAAGGTATGTGAGCGCCACCACTCAAAAGAGGAAGCAATTAAACTGTTATTAGTTGCTATAGAAAAACTGTGTCGCGACGTAGGCATTCCCGCTTCACTCACCCACTTTAATATTCCACCTTCTTGTGTAGGGGAGTTAGCAGAAGAGGCGAGTAAAGTAACTCGCCTTCTTCGCAATAATCCCAAGCAATTGAGTATTGAAGAGATTGAAGATATCTATCGGCTAGCTTTTTAAAGTGGTCTTACCCACATATTCTTAAAGCTTACTAAGTTGCCGTGATCTTGTAATTGAAGCGGTGCGCATCCGTGAGCTTTGTACTTAGGTGCACCGATCCATTCTGTTGTCCCTTGAATTTCAGTATGATTCTGAACCACTACGCCGTTATGTATTACCGTAACATAACCTTTCGTTGCTAGCGCTTCACCGTTAAAGGTAGGCGCTTTATATATGATGTCGTAAGTTTGCCATTCGCCAGGCGCCTTCATAGCGTTAACTAAAGGAATAGTTTGCTTATATACGCTTGCCGCTTGTCCATTGGGATAGGTCTTATTCTGATATGAGTCCAAGACCTGAATTTCATATCGCTGCTGCAGGAAGATACCACTGTTATTGCGCTGTTGTCCTTCCATACCTGCTTCTGGCTGTGGCGCTTTCCACTCTACGTGCAACTGAACATCACAGAACTCTGCTTTTGTTTTGATATCGCCTGTTCCTGGCTTCACTGTTAGAACACCGTTTTCCAGCGTCCACTTAGCATCACCTTCCTTTACTGAAGTCCAGTTAGATAGGTCATCACCAATTAAAGAGATGGCATCAGAGGGCACGCCTGCCTTATCAAAAGAAACCACTTCAGGAACAGGTTCCCAAACTTCCGTTTTAGAGGCCTGTTGTTCGCGGGTTAACCGCGATTCGCTTTTCTCAGTATCTGCATCTGTCGTTGCGCATGCAGAAAGTGGCATAAGCAAAGCGACAGTTGAAGCGACGAGTGTTTTATTCATAGTGTCAGTACCTTGTTTTATCCGTTGTATAACTGTGTTGTGTTTGGCTGCTCGATAGCGCAGGTTTAGGTTGCCCACGCTTTGTCGCCCTTTTTATAAGGGAATGCACCGTCGTAACGTCCAGGAATAGCCACATATCGAAGTACCTTAGTCGCGCCAACTTGAGACGTGAAAAAGCAATAAAGTGTTAGCTGTTTTAATAACGTAAAGTAGTGAGGGGTTGGCTCATCGGTGCCTGGCTCCCACTGACTTGGCTTTCCTGTTTCAACACCTTGATAAACACCGTTAGCAAGATTCGCCGCTTTCGCTTCTACATCTAGGTCGTTAAATAAAGCCTCTCGTTCTTGCTTGGTAAGCTGAACAAATTGCTTGTTGAAACGACTTTGACATAACGAAGATATTTTCTTAATGCCATCAAGAAAGGTTTTCTGAAGCAAAGGTGTGTAGCAATCGGTTATCAACACAGCCATTGTCGCGCCAACGTTGGCCGCTTTTGCTCCAGGCGTGTCAGTTTGAGGAATGATCACCTCACCCATTTCATTCAGCAAAGCCACATCTTTTTCATTAAATAATGTGTCGCTAAGCGGTACAGCGGGCACATCTGTGTAGGCAAGTACATTACCTGCGAACAATGCTGTGCCTGTAGCAGTTGCTATGAGTTTAAGTAGTTCTCTGCGTTCCATTATAGATTTCCTCGCTTTAACTCTTCTACGGCAAAGTCTGCGGCTCTCGCCGTTAATGCCATATAGGTCAGTGAAGGGTTAACACAGCTGGCCGATGTCATTGCCGCACCATCGGTCACGAATACGTTCGGTGCATCCCATACTTGGTTATGCGCGTTAAGCACAGAGCTTTTAGGATCTCTTCCCATACGCGCCGTACCCATTTCATGAATGCCCATACCAGGTGCGTAGTCTGCATCCCAGCCTTGAACATTTTTAAGGCCAGCCGCTTCAAACATCTCAATAGCGTCTTGCTGCATGTCCTTACGCATCTTAAGCTCGTTTTCTTTAATCTCTACATCCATTGCGAGTACTGGTAAGCCCCATTTGTCGGTGACTTTTTTATTCAAGTACACTTTGTTTTCGTGATACGGAAGAATTTCACCGAAGGCTGTCATGCCTATTGTCCAAGGACCAGGCTCGGTTATCGCATCTTTAAGCCCAGCACCTATACCAAGTTCAGCTATGTCTTTGCGCCAACCTGAGCGGCTTGCACCACCTTGATAACCAAATCCACGCAAGTAATCTCGCTTATCACTTCCCCAGTTTCTAAACCTTGGCACATAGAAGCCACTCGGTCTGCGACCGTAGGTATATTTGTCGTCAAAGCCTTCTACGTCTGCCGAGGCACCTACTCTAAAGTGGTGATCCATAACGTTGTGACCCAACTCGCCGCTGCTGCTTCCTAAGCCACCGTCCCATACGTCTGTGGCAGAATTCATCAGTACCCACGCCGAGTTAAGTGCTGACGCATTTACAAAGATGATCTTGCTTTTAAATGCATAGGTCTCGTTGGTTTCAGCATCGATAATTTCAACGCCAGTCGCGCGTTTCTTGTCTTTGTCGAACAAGATCTCTTTTACTATCGAAAAAGGTCGAAGGGTTAAGTTACCTGTTTTAACCGCAGCTGGAAGCGTAGATGCCTGTGTACTGAAGTAGCCACCGAAAGGACAACCCAACCAGCACTTATTGCGGTATTGGCAATGAACACGCCCTTCTTCGGGCTTGCTTTGTGTCATGTTTGAAGTGCGGCCATGCACCATGTGCCGCGCGCCTTCATAGGCCTTTTTCACCCGCGCCGCGACACTTTCCTCTACAATGTTCATTGGCATTGGCGGCTGGTAAACACCATCTGGCAATACATCCAAGCCGTCGCGATTACCACTGATACCCGCGAATTTTTCTACGTAGTCATACCATGGTGCCAAATCGTCGTAGCGAATAGGCCAGTCGACTGCAATGCCTTCTTTAGCATTGGCTTCGAAATCTTCTTTGTTCAAACGGTAGCTTTGGCGTCCCCACAACAGTGAGCGTCCACCTACGTGGTAACCTCTGTACCAGTCGAAGCGCTTGTCTTCGGTATAAGGGTTTTCTTTTTCATTTGCCCACATACCGTACGTTTTTTCATTTAGCGGGTAGTCGCGCTTAAGCACGGGATAATCCACTTTCATTGCTTGAGTAGGCAAGTCTCGGTGAGGAAAATCCCAATCTTCTTTGTGCGCATTTTTATAATCTTTAATGTGCTCGATATTTTGGCCACGTTCTAACATGAGCACTTTTAGGCCCTTCTCAGTTAGCTCCTTAGCAGCCCAACCGCCACTGATACCAGATCCAATAACTATTGCATCATATTCGTTACTCGCCATAACACGTCCTTAAAACTTAATTCGTCGCTGTGCCTGTTCGCACGTTACACATCACAGATATGGATCGCTTGTTGTAGCGACGCTATTCTGTTGGCTTTGGTTTTCGGTGTGGGTATAAACTCTTGTGCTAAGTAGCCTTTAAATCCGGTCTCGACAATGGCTTTAGCAATTGCTTCGTAATTGAGTTCTTGTGAAGCATCTATTTCGTGACGCCCAGGTACGCCGGCCGTATGGTAATGGCCAAAGTACTGATAGTTATCTCGAATAGTTCGGATGATATCTCCCTCATTAATTTGCATGTGGTAGATATCGTAAAGCAGTGAGAAGTGCTTAGAACCTAGGCGTTTGCAAAGTTCTATCGCCCATGCAGAATTGTCGGCCATGTAATCAGGGTGGTCGACTTTGCTGTTAAACAGCTCCATGAAAATCACTACGTTGCGTTTTTCAGCATGAGGTAAAATGCGTTTTAACCCTTTAACCGCATTTTCCAGTCCATCTTCTCGTGACATGCCTCGGGCATTGCCGCTAAAGCAGATAAGGTTTGTATAACCTGCATCAGCGACCAAATCGATGTGCTTTATATAACGCGCTTCTAGTTCGTCGTGGAGCTCACTGTGAATGAAGCCGTCTTCAAGACTTATCTCGGCGCCGTTACACATAGAAGAGTCGATGCCGTACTGCTTTAGCACAGGCCAATCTTCAGGACCTACCAAGTCAATGGCTCCAAATCCTAATTGCTTAACGGTTTGGCACAACTCTTCAATGCTTAAATCGCCGTAGGTCCATCGGCTTACCGAATGGTTTACATTTCCTTTAAGCGGCGTATTCATGGTGTTGCTACCTTTCGTGCCGTTTATACTCGCTATAGCAGGCATCGCAGTGGCTAAACCAGCTGCTGCTAACCCTGTTCCGGCAATGCCTGCCCCTGTCATAGCCATACTTTGAAGTAATTTTCTGCGGGTAATGTTATGCATCTGCGTTCACCTTTTCCTTTCTGAACAGAATGGCGAATAGCACTAACACAACCGCGGCAAACCCTGCTGGGAATAACCAGACCTGCTGCCAACTATGCGCACCGGTTTCCATCGTGTAGGTGTCGGTAATTGCGCCTGCCACTGCAAAGCCCACCAGCATACCTACGCCATATGTCGCTAAGGTAATTAGCCCCTGCGCTGCACTTTTTACGTTTTCTCCCGCCTTTGCATTGGTATAGATTTGCCCTGATACAAAGAAGAAGTCGTAACAAATACCGTGCAGTGCAATACCAACAATAAGCATGAACAAACCTTCGTCAGCGTTTCCGAATGCGAACAGTGCATAACGTACTACCCACGCCGCCATACCTATCACTAACGTGGCTTTAATGCCGAAACGGTTCAAAAATACTGGCAGAGCCAACATGAACAACACTTCGGAAACTTGACCTAGTGTCATTTTGCCCGTTGCATTTTCAACGCCTATTTCAGTAAGGAAAGGGTTTGCATTCTGGTAGTAAAACGCCAGCGGAATACAAATAAGTACAGATGAAAGAAAGAATACAAAGAAGTTTTTGTCTTTTAACAGTGCCAACGCGTCCAAGCCAAGAATGTCGCGAATAGTTACCGCTTTACCGCTAGATTGAGGTGGCGTGTTTGGCAGTGTAAAACTGAATACGCCCAACATTAGCGAGGCAACGCTGCACAATAAGAACGTGTTTTTGAGCATACCATCGGCAATAGACTGTGCAGAATCCCATGAGAAGACATAGCTAATCATAAGGCCTGCCACAATCCAGCCGATAGTGCCCCACACACGAACTTTTCCGAACTCTTTTGACGGGTCGACCATTTGTCCGAATGACACTGAGTTAACCAAAGCAAGCGTGGGCATGTATGCAATCATGTATGCCAACACATAAGGGTAAAAGCTGGCGAAATCATTCGCTTGGTACATAAAGTACATAAGCACGGCGCCAACAATATGTAATAAGCCGAGGATCTTTTCTGCATTAAAGAATCGGTCAGCAATAAGGCCCACAATAAAGGGGGCAATGATGGCGCCCCAACTCTGGGTTGAGAAAGCCATACCGATTTGCCCACCATTGGCAGACAGGGTATTCGATAGATACGTGCCTAATGTTACAAACCAGCCTCCCCAAATGAAGAACTGAAGGAACATCATCAAACTAAGGCGTAGGGTTATCATAGTTATTGTTATCCTATTGATGGCGCTTAGCGCTCAAGGCCTAAAATACGATTATTCTTCGCTTCGCTTACGTCTCCACCAGCAAAGTCGTCAAACGCATATTTGCTTGGCTCGATAATGTGTGAAGCGATAAACGGTGCGCCTTCTGCCGCGCCTTGCGCACTGTCTTTTAGGCAGCATTCCCACTCTAGTACCGCCCAACCTGTGAAGCCATACTGGGTAAGCTTGCTGAAAATACCTTTGAAGTCGACTTGGCCGTCGCCAAGGGAACGAAAACGTCCCGCGCGGTCTTGCCAGTCTTGATAGCCGCCGTACACACCGTTTCTACCGTTCGGATTGAATTCGGCGTCTTTAACGTGAAACATTTTGATCCGGCTGTGGTAGCGGTCAATGAAGTCAAGGTAGTCAAGCTGCTGTAAAACAAAGTGACTTGGATCGAAAAGAATATTTGCTCGTGGGTGGTTATCTACCGCTTTTAAAAACTGTTCGAACGAAGCGCCATCGTGCAAGTCTTCCCCGGGGTGAATTTCGTAGCATACGTCAACACCCGCATCGTCGAATGCATCGAGAATGGGTTTCCAACGCTTGACTAATTCAGCAAAGCCTTGCTCGACCAAGCCAGCAGGACGCTGAGGCCACGGATAAACCAAGTGCCACAATAACGCACCAGAAAAGGTAGCGTGAGCTTTCAACCCCAAGCGCTTACTGGCAATAGCCGCACATTTAAGCTGATTAATTGCCCATTCGGTTCGCTCTTGTGGCTTGCCGTGTAAATGCGCCGGCGCAAAGTTATCGAATAACTCGTCGTAAGCGGGATGAACCGCCACTAGCTGACCTTGTAAGTGCGTCGATAGTTCAGTAATTTCTACGCCAGCGTCTTTGCAAATTTTAGCGATGTTGTCGCAATACTCTTGGCTCTCAGCTGCTTTTTCTAAATCAAACAGACTAGGATCGGTAGGTACCTGTATTCCCTTGTAACCAAGCGACGCTGCCCACTTCGCCATATTTTCGAGCGTATCGAACGGCGCTTCTTTTCCCATGAACTGAGCAAGGAAGATAGCCGGCCCTTTTATAGGTTGTTGGTTAGTAGCCATAAGCGCTCACCTTTTTCATTGTATGTTTTAATTGCATTACTGCGTTCCTTCCTGACTGACCGACTCCCATTTGGTGTCGCTGTCAGTACTGGCAAGCATGGCATCTATAAATACCATTCCGCGTATGCCTGAATTTATTCCTGGAACGCCGTCAGCTTTGCCTTTTTGATTCGCGCGTACCGCTTTCGCAAAATCGGTATACAAGTTTGCCATTGCTTCTAAGTAGCCCTCTGGGTGGCCAGCTGGAACACGACAACGTGCAGATGCAGCATCACATAACCCAACTTGACCCTGGCCGGCTCTAAACACTTGATAAGGGGCATCAACAGGGCGATAGATAACGGAGTTTGGCTCCATTTGACGCCACTCTAAACCGCCCTTGTCACCGTAGACACGGATCTTCAACGCGTTTTCTTCACCAGCACAAACCTGTGAAGCAATCAACACGCCCGACGCTCCCTTCTTAGTTTTAATAAGCGCGGCGCCGTCGTCATCTAATCGGCGTCCTTCAACATGCGTGTTTAACTCGCCACATAGCAAGGTAACACTGTCGTTTAATACAAACTCAACAAGTCCAAACGCATGAGTGCCGATGTCGCCCATTGCGCCCGTTGCGCCAGAAATTGCTGGGTCGGTACGCCACTGCGCTTGCTTATTGTGCGTTTCTTCTTCGCCAGACAACCAGCCTTGCGGATACTCAACATACACTTTTCGAATTTTGCCCAGCTTACCGCTTTCAACGAGATGACGTGCTTGCCAAACCATAGGATAACCAAGGTAGGTATGAGCCAAGCCGTATAGCGATTCACTGGCGTGAATAACATCTTGAAGCTCTTTTACTTCGGCAAAACTTACGCCTGCTGGTTTTTCACAGAAGACATGAAAGCCCGCCTTAATTGCGGCAAGTGAAATAGGTACGTGAAGATGATTAGGCGTTACGATAACCACAACCTGCATGCGCTGCTGCTCAGATAATTTGGCTTCTTCTTCTAACATTGACTGCCAGCTACCGTATGTACGCGATGTTGATACGTTCAATGCAGAAGCAGTACGCGTATTATTTTCTTCGTTGCGGCTAAATGCGCCACACACCAACTGGTAGTTCCCATCTAACCCTGCGGCATGACGATGCACGGCACCGATAAACGCGCCTTCCCCGCCCCCGATCATTCCCATTCGAATTGGTTGCATTGAAATTCCTCTGTGTGCAAACGCACTATTGGTGTTACTAATGCCACAAAATGTAACCCGTTACATTTTAATGGTCAATACAAAAAACAGCATTTTATTAATCTAAAGTTTACAAATGGCGAGGTAATACCGGGGCTCTACTACCTTTAACCGCCTATTCCTGCACCAAATTTGAACATAACACTAGCTCAAATTTACATAAATCCTACAAATAACCTTTGACGTTTTAATGAAAGTGCGTATTCTTTTGCTTAAAATGAAAACGGTTACATATTAATTTCACGTAAATTTTGAATTCGCTACCATCGTATAGACCACACCTCTACTGGGTTAGGTTTACAATGCGCGAGTGAATTAACAAACAACAATAACGTAAATGGCAAATATTAGAGATGTAGCAGATAGTGCCGGCGTGTCGGTCGCTACCGTATCAAGAACATTGCAACAACCTGAGCGTGTTTCTCCTAAAACGCGCAATAAGGTGATGGCCGCTGTTCAGGCAGTTGGATATAAACCTAACTTAATGGCAGTTAAGTTTCGCTCGGGAAAAACGCATAATTTAGTGGTACTGGTGCCTACGGTAGCGAACGTATTTTTTGCCCGTGTTATTAGCGGTATGCAGGAAGCGGCAGCCGAACTGGGCTATTCCATTTTACTTGCCAATACGCTTGGTAATAGTGAAATAGAAAGCCATTACGCCAAGATGGTAAGTACTTCTCAGGCTGATGGGCTTATACAGTTACGTGCGCACAACCCATTTGATGCCACGATGATCAACGACAATGGCCTGCTTCCCATGGTGAATGCCTGTGAGGTGATTGACGATGGCCAATATCCTGTTGTGTCGTTAGACAACCGTGCTGCAGCCAAAGCAATGACCGAGCACTTAATTTCATTAGGTCATACCCGTATAGCCATGATCAAAGGACCTAATTCAAGTCCGCTTACCCAAGAACGCTTGGTTGGATATAAAGACGCATTAGCGCAAGCCAATATTGCCTTTGATGAGAGCTTGTTGTTCCCGGGGGATTTTACATTACAGGCCGGATACAACGCAGGGGAAACCATTAGTCACCTTGAAAGTAGACCCACCGCCGTATTTTGTGAGAACGACGAAACGGCTATTGGTGCCATGCAAGCCTTCAAGCAAGCCAACCTACATGTTCCTAATGACATATCGGTGGCAGGTTTCGATGACATTGCGTTTTCAGCATTTGTGGATCCACCGCTAACCACTATTGCCCAACCTGCAGAAGAATTTGGTAGAACGGCGGTTACGCTACTGGTGGACCTTCTTAACGGAAAAATTCGCAAGGCCCCCAAAGTTATTATGCCGTTTGAACTTATTGTGCGAGAGAGCACGGGCAAAGCTTTGGGTTAATTGATGATAGCGATGCGTCATCACCTATGTACCACTACAGAAAAGGAGCAAGCAGTGAATTTAAGTAAAACAAACTTAAGTAAGACAGCAATTTTAGACGCGGCCAGTAATGTTGGCTCTGGCGTTTCAAGACGACAGTTCATTAAATATTCATCTGGTTTACTGGCGGCTATGAGCGCTCCTGCTGTTTTGGCGCACGGGCATGGTAGTGATAAAGGAGCCATGATGAAGGGCATGCACAAAAGTGCTGTTGGTCTGCAGCTTTACACGCTTAGAGATATTATGAAAGTAAGTGTGCCGGCTACGCTTAAACTGGTTGCAGATGTTGGTTATTCGGAAATGGAATTTGCAGGCTACTTTGACCACAGCGCAAAGGAAATTAAGCAACTGCTTGATGACAATGGTCTTACTGCGCCTTCGGCTCATATTCAGTTAGACGCGTTCGATACTAACCTGTCACAAACTTTAGATGACGCACAAACCGTTGGTCACAAGTACTTGGTAGTTCCTTGGCTTAGCGAAGCCCAACGTGGTACGGGCATTGCGCCATACCAAGCCCTTGCCGATAAGCTAAATACCATTGGTGAAGCGTGTAAGAAGGAAGGTATTACTCTTGCCTACCACAACCACGATTTTGAATTTGAAGTACGCGACGGTAAGACACCATTAGACGTGCTTATAACTCAGACCGACCCAGACCTTGTTGCCATGGAACTGGATTTATACTGGACGGTAAAAGCAGGTAAAAATCCCATTGATTACTTTAAGCAGTACCCAGGCCGCTTTAAACTTTGGCATGTAAAAGATTTGGCCGAAGACGGCAGTTTTGCTGATGTGGGCACAGGCACCATTAACTTTAAAGAGATATTCGCGCACGGCAAATTAGCCGGTATTGAACATAAATTTGTAGAGCGCGATCAGACCACCGACCGCATTGCCACTATTGAGCAAGGCTTTAAAGCAGTAAGCGCACTTAATAAGGGCGTTAGCTAACGCTTTTGACCTTACCGTGGTTATAATGGGCACACAGTAAAAACGTCATAATAGTAGTAATTTTATGAGTGAACTTTTCAGTGCCCTTTCTCGCGCCCTAAGCCCCTATTACACCGAAATGAGCATTATGCTTATGGCCACTATTCTAGTGGTGTACGGCGACCTGATTAACGGCCATGTAAAACGCATACTGGCACCTTACCATTTCACCATTCGCGTTAGTTTGTTTGTAGTGCTGTGTGCCTTCGGCTATGGCGCACTAACCTTGTACGGCGCACCATTCCTAAAACACACCCTAGCCTACTTGCCCTGGCAGTACCAAGGTGCAGGCTATGTGGCATCATTTCTATTGATAGGCTTTTTGGCGGAAAGGCGTAGGTATATTTAGTTCTTTTAGATACTACCTTTACGCTACTGTTTTATTGTATTGCTCCACAAACTTTTTGGGCGGTAAGCTCATAACCTTTTTAAAGGACGTCGAAAAATAAGCTGCGGTGCCAAAGCCAACGTCTAGGCAGGTATCTAGAATGCTATTTCCCTCTAACAATAACGGAATAGACTTTTCGATTCTGAAGCGTGAAAGAAACTCGCTGAAGTTGTATTCAAACAACTCTGACATTCTTCGGTTCAAACTTCTAGGACTTATCAGTAACTGCGAGGCAGCTTGGTCTCTATTGAATGATTCATTGTGGTAGTTCTTTTCCAATACTGCGATAAAGTTCAAAAAGAACGCCATATCCTTTTCGTTATCAAATTCGGGGATTTTCAGGCATCCAAATTTAAATGCTGGCTCTTCGCTTTCCTCTTCCTCACGCTCTTTTGCCTCTCTGACCGACAATAAATGCTCAACCCTAAGAGTAACTTCCTCTTTTGATGCAGGTTTTGCCAAAAAGTAGTCCACTTTTTCTTCTAGCGCTGATTTTTCTAATTCAGTTCCGGTTTCCGCAGTTAACATCAATATGGGAATACTGGCATAGCTGACGTTACCGCGAATTTCTCTTATTAAACTCAGCCCATCCATTTCGTGCATCATTTGATCTGTGATAACTAGATCGACAAGGTAATGCTGCATAACGTCTAACGCCTGCACACCATTTCGCGCAACTAAACAGCGATATTTGCTAGAAAACAAATCAAATAGATAAGAGCGGAACTCTCTGCTGTCATCAACTATTAAAAGTGACTTCTTGTTCGATTTGGCAGTTGCGGGTGACAATTTTTCAGCATGCGAATTTACATACTCAATATCATCAATGGGTAACGTTACGGTAACTTTAGTTCCAATGCCTTTTTGACTCTCTAACGCAATTTCGCCCTGGTTCAGTTCAACTAAGGTTTTCACCATTGCTAAACCGATGCCAAGACCTTCGTTTTCGCCGCTCCCTTTGGTAAACCTTTCGAATACTTTATTTTGTAGATGGTCTTCGATTCCTTCTCCATCGTCACTTACGATAATTTTAAGCATTTTGCTATCTTGTGTAGCAACGACTTTTATCGTGCCAAGCTCTGGAGTGAACCTAATTGCGTTTTGAATTAGATTTGCCAGGATTTTCTCTAAGCTGTCATTAATGAGCGAAATTTCTTTTTTCCCTTTAATACGTAACTCTAAATTCTGCCGCTTCTGCTTGGCTAATGGCTCTAGCGATAGGACGATGAATTTTATGTTGTCTGGCGAGTAGGACCTGTAGTAGTCAGCAGCAGCCAAGGCTTTAGGGACATCTTGACTCATTTGATTAATCAACTGTTCGACCCTTTTCATATTGTCCTGAACACATATCAGTTCTTTGCTCGCTGCATGAGCTGTTTTGGATATGCCTTCTAACGATCCATTGATGAGCTGAATTGGGGTGCGAAGTTCGTGGGTGATTTCGTTAATGAAGCGTTCTTTGCTGCGAAGCATCTTTTCAAATTTTGATTGCCCATCTGTTATTTCGTAGCGGGTAAGATGGTTGTAGAGCTTAGTAGTTTTAAAGTAGCCCCATACCTTGCTCAGATAATTGAGCTTGTATGCGATAATGAGACTTAAAGTAATAGTGAGATAAATCCAAAAAGCAAACTTTTGAAAGTATATCGGTGGCTTTACTTCAAACGCTAATGTAGATATAGGGTTTCCGGCTCCCATCACCCTCGCTTGAAACTCATAGCTTCCAGACCTAAGATCCGACAATGTGAGAAAGGCTTGTGATTGGGGATGCACGCTCCACTCATCGTCTATTCCTAGAATTCTGTACTCTAGTTTTTGAGTTTCATTCTCTGAAAAACTGTTAGTTCTAAAGTCCACTGCAAATGCATCAAAATCACTTTCTAGCATTATGGGGTTAGAGAGACCCCCAGTTGTTTGAAGCATCTTATGAGATTTCGAATCTTTAGCAGCCCAGTCGATACGGGTAAAAACAACTCTACTCTTAATATTTTCTTTGGCCTTCATAGCCAGAATGGCTTTCTTCTCAGAGATCACATATGAGTACTTGTCACCGAGGACAATTATGCGATCTCCCAATTCTTGTATTCCACGGTATTCAAAGTCAGTATCAAATATCCCATCATTTTCATTAAAAGAAATTAAGTTACCGTCTGACGTTACAACAAAGAGCCCCATGTTTGATAGGAACCATAAGTTATCATTTGTGCTTAACAAAGCTCCCCTAATAAATCTTGCACCTGTATCTTCGAGTAGACTAGATGAAGCTATCTCTCCTGTACGCTTGTTGATAGATTTTATTCCCTGCCCTGAAGTACAGAGTAAGAAAGTGTTCTCCAGTTCAATTAAGCAAGTCAGTCCAACCCAATTGCCTTCATCAGGAGAAATTGACTTCCAGTTAAATTTGGACATTTGGATATGAAAATAACTATTGGTATCGAATCCTGCGATTTCACCAGAGGCAGTCAAAACCGAAGTTATCATGTTTTGAGGGGCAGGTATTTTATCGACTATCACACCTCTATCAATAATGTTATAAAACGCATTCTCCCCAGAGTCATGGTATACATAAGAATGGGAAACAGAGTTACTAGTGATGTGTGAATACTCAGAACTGCAGAAGTCGTAGCCAGAAACTGTATTTGTAAATTCCGCACTAATTTCGTTCAACAATTCATCTATACAACTATTATTCTCCCAAAAACTAAATGGCTTTACCTCCCCTGTTTTCAAATCAATGAGAAAGTCTTGGTCTCTTGTGGCTACGGCATACCCAAAATCACTGCTGGTGCCAAATGATTTAATGTTCTTTCTAAAGACCTGGCCATTTTGATGGACAAGATTTATAGCTTCATGTGAGTGAGAAATAGAAACAAGCCCTAGCTGAGAAGACGCTATTAATAATTCTCCCGACGGTAATTCTGCAATTTTTACAATGCTTTTTATTCCATCAGAAGTTATCAATGGTGACATAAAGTCAGGTTTGATTATTCGTCCTTCTTTGATTTCGAATAGGCCTCCTGCTGCGACATATAACCTACCTAATTCTGAGACATAAACATCTGAAATAGAGCTGGATGAACTTGGAATTTTGAACGGATAAAATCGCTTTTCGTTAGTTGACATGTCCCAAGCATAAACTCCTTCTTTACCACCGATATGAACTATAGAATCATACGCTGAGACAGCGTCAACTGAAGAGAGAGCGGTCAAGGAATTGTCAACCGCTATCAACTCACAGACCTTTCTGTCAGGATCAACTATTACTAATCCGTCTTTAGACGCTAAGAAGACCAGACCGCTCTTTGATACCGAGAGCGATAAGACTCTTTCTACGTTTCCGACACCAACATTAGATGCCCAACTTTGTAGCTCACCCGTCACAATGTCTACAACGATAATGCCGCTTATCAAAGAGACAACAACATAGTGTTCCAAGACTCCTATCTTCCATGCATATTTGGGCCACTTGCTTTCGTGATGAAAACTTTCTGCTAGGCCAGTACCCACATTAAACTTGTAAACCCCTACTCCAAATTCAACTATCCATAGTGTTTCTTTCCCATCAAAATAAAGATCAGAAACCGTACCACGGGTGCTGAGAGTCGAACCGTAACTAACCCTCTCTGACTGTCCTCCCAAGTACTTAAACACACCATTTTCAGATGCAATATAAACAGCATCACCAACTACTTCGATATCTCTTATGATACCTGCGGGAATACCTGCGAACTTAGTTTTTCCATTTAATGTAACGCCGAGAGCTCTAGCATCATTTGAGATAATGAGACAGAAAAACATCAATATTGCGCCAAACACGAAAAAGTGCTTAATGAATCTCTTTTCTGTCTTCAATTGCAAATCCATATGTCAGTAGCCTTGTTAATCTTTCTGCGCTTATTAGCTATTTGAAATTAATTGAAAAGGAATTAACTATGAGTATCGAACAAAATATGAACATGCAAGAGCTAAGAGAAGAAGAGTATACTAAAGTATATGCGGGCATCCGAAACCCTTGCTTTGTAGAAGAAGAATTGATGACGATCTTACCCGAGGTACCGACTCCACCTTCAGGGCATAAAATTGATCTCTAAACCAAAAACCACTTCATCCCAGCATTTTCGGCGGCTTGCTGGTCATAAATAAAGTCGCCTACATACAGGCAGTCTTCAGGTTGAAGCTGCCATGTGTTCGCCACCATCAGTAATGCGGTTGGGTCGGGCTTGGCTGGGGCATCTTCGCGGGTTAGCACGTAGTCAATGGGTATGCCGTTATTAGCTACCTTAATTGCGGTGGCTTGGCGGCAGTTACGGGTAACTATTGCCATGGGGAGTTTGTGTGCCTGCGCCTTTTCCACCATGGCTTTGCCAATGGGTAACCACTTGGCATTTTGCGCATCGTCAAGTTCGTGCTGCAATATAGCTCGGTGAGCATTCGCTTTGGTGTCGGCGCAGCTAAGGGCATCTACAAAGGTAAGAATATCTTCGTTTTGTGGGCAGCCTACGTCGGCGCGCATTTGTGTGAAGTTAAGGCTAGACTCTACCAAGGTGCCGTCTAAATCGAATATTACACCTTTAATGCCGGTTAAGTTCATCTGCTCTACGCTCACGCTTTTCTCGTCCTTTTACTTCACTGTTATTCTTAAAGTTCGGTTAACGCCCACTTAATTGAGAAAAGCGCCTAACTTACTCACGAATTTTACCGCCAACATAATGCCACGAAAGCCTTTAACCTTCAGTTACGTTTGCTTAAGGCTTCAATATATTTAGTTAAAAACTACTGATGTGATTTAAGTTTACCCCGCCCACACCTTGCATTAGCATAGCCGCTCTTTTTGGCAAGCTACTTATTTGCCCCAGCGTTTTTGGGCAAAGTTTTAACAGGTAATTTATGGGTGTTTTTGCTGCGCTAGGTACAGCGCTTTGTTGGGCAATTGCTGCGCGTTTATTCCGTAGAACGGGTAACGCATTTTCGCCGCTTACCATGAACTTTTGGAAGGGGCTTATTTCTATTGCCATTTTGGCAGTGGTTTTAGTAGTGGTTCAGCCAACAGGGCTTAGTACTCATGCTGTTTTGTGGCTATTGCTTAGCGGGCTTATTGGTATAGGCATTGGCGATACCTGCTTTTTTAAAGCCTTACAAAGCATTGGGGATAGCCAAGCGGTGTTGGTCGCCGAAACCCTTGCGCCTTTATTCACTGCCCTTTTTGCTATGGCTTTTATTGGCGAATGGATTACCTGGCAGCAGTGGGTTGGCGTTGCAGTAGTACTGTTTTCGGTAGATATGGTTATAAAGGTACGCAAACGCAGCACTACACACGTGTTTGCAACCAGTGGCTATTTATATGGTGTGGGCGCGGCGTTATGTCAGGCAGTTGGTGCCGTAGTTAGCCGCGACATTTTAAGTGCCGGTGAAATTGACGCTGCCAGCGCTGCGTTCTTGCGCTTAGTTGGCGGTATGGCCTTTGTGGTGCCATTTATAGCCCTAACCAAAACGCGCTACATGCCCGTTATTAACTATGAAAGCGACAGCGGAAAACGTGTATGGCCTGCTTTTGTGTTAGCTACACTGCTTGGCACTACTGCTGCTATTTACCTACAAATGTTTGCGTTTGCTTATGCAAAAGCGGCCGTGGTTCAAACCCTTATTGCTACAAGCGCATTAATGTCGCTAGGGGTTGCATGGGTACTTGGTGAACGGGCGACTAAAGCAACTATTGTATGGTCTGCCGTTGCCTTGGTTGGAGTAGCTATATTGGTTAGTTTTGGGTCGCCCACCCATTAGCAATGTAGGGTAAATACCTAACACATGCTTATATAGCCCAACGTTTTAGAGAATAGTAGACGCATTAAGATACAAAAAATACGTAACTTTTAGGTGCTCCGTGTAGTAGTTCTGAGCTCAAATCGATATTATGAAGAAAAAACAAAAACGTTATTTCTCATGTTTCAAAGGTCATCTTTAACAGTATTCTCTTTTTTGAGCGTTGCGCTAGCTTCTTTTGCCGCGTTGGCAAACGACAACATCGATGCCGTTATCGAAAAGGTACGCACGCCTTCGTATGATTGCCCTAATCAGTCTCTACTTCCAGAACTTGAAGACACACTGACGTGCTCCAATAGATTCACACAGCCAGTTAAGGGATAATTATCTCAACTGGAGTGTATATGAAAACGCGAAAAAGCTATTCAAAAGAATTTAAACTGGACGCTGTTAGTCTGGTTACAGAACAA